>WBZU01000338.1_pt2 | contig 41838 bp, 44 predicted proteins | sample 5204311 | NCBI WGS metagenome assembly WBZU01 (sample SAMN12344359, study PRJNA552823) | activated sludge metagenome | biome: Activated sludge suspended growth; feature: Nitrification reactor; material: Wastewater; isolation source: activated sludge from nitrification reactor of wastewater...
CTTGATTTCGTCTTGGAAGAATTTGCGTTCTCGGACAAATCCAAGAAAGTGAATCCGCTCTTGAACGTACTTGGCCGCACGGAGCGGGTTATCCTCCTCCTCGAATAGGCCTTTAATGGGGGCTATCTGACCTGGATATCTCTCCCAGTAGTGGATCATCCATTCAAGTTTCTTCGGGATACCATGGGCGCCATATGCCATCTGCCTGTAGTCATAAGCGTCACCTCCCTCATCGAGGTATCCCCTAATATCTGTCAGGATCATCCTGAAAGACCCGTCCAGGGGTGGAAACTTCGTTGGCGTCTTGTTGGCAAAGACTTTCTCTCCAATTTTCTGCTCTGCTGTGATCATTTCGCCGCCTGTACTCCTTCCTGGATCGCTAGGAGTGTGGAGAAAATGCTGTTCGTAAATCACGCCGACCTTTTGAATGGCACGCTTTGCGGCATCTGAGGTTCGGACGCTCACGAGTTCGATGAGCCATGTTGGAGTTGTGTGAAGTCGGAATTCGATCGTCGAGTCTCCAACTCCTGCAGAGTACTCATATTCTGCCGTAATGCCCGCTTGGTGTAACTCATGCGCGAAGCGAACCTCAAACATGAGTGGCATATTTTCAGGCTTGATTCCACCCGCATTGTTCAAACGGGTGAGCAAGGGTGCAGCCCAGGCCACTCCAGATAGCGCTGCGATTGCGCGTTCAGTTCGGCGAACTTCCTTCAATGTCAATCGATCCGATAACATATCGACGTTTCTTACACTGATACTTCAACGCACCTCGGAATGGCGTTCTGCGATCTTCAAGAACTCCTTTCGCGCCGACCAATGCGACGATTTATGCGGCGTGGAGGAGGAACTCCACTTTTACGGAGTCGAACGGGAAAATCACTCGGCCATCCTTCCCACGATCGAGCACGCCGGCGTTCAACAACGCGGTTATGTCTGTGTGCACGGCCTTCACATCGCGACCCACGCGGCGTGCTGCTTCGCGAATCGACAGAGGACCGGCTCCACACATGGTTTTGAGCAATTGCCAGCGTTTGGCTGTCAACACTTTCCAGAGCAGTTCCGGTGTGGCAAAGGAGATGCGCGCGGATTTCTCTCCCTTCCCAGTTTTCCACACACGGGTAAAATCAGCCATCACTTCCTTGGGGGAGCGAACGTCAAGAACGACGGTTTTCATGATTCCACCTCTTTGTGTCTCGTTCAAAGTCGGCGAGGAGCTTCTCCGGCGCTTGAAAGATGTACGCTTGCTCCTTCGTACCGAAATGTCTGTGGTCACCTTTTCCTGCTTCATTGTCGTAGCGCACGACGCAAATGCCTTCTACCACGTATGCCAGCCTATACTTGTATGAGTGGGTCGAACCAACTACAGGCTTTGGCACCTTCCAGATGGCTAGCTCGGCGAATGCTGTTTCCGAGTACGCTATACGCGTTCGCAAAAGCGCGACGGCTTTCATGGCGAACGGTACCAGTGATTATCGTCTGTTGTCAATGATGACAACATGACTCATGCAAGTGATGTAACAGTGAATACTGAACATATGGGGGGTTGGGCTCAGAGCACAGTTTTAAAACGGCTCAAGTCATTTGAAGTCTGCCAACACAATAACCTTCTGTTTTGATATTATCGGGACGCACGCTGAGTACGATGCAATCGATGTGACGAACGTGTAGCAGGCGAGGAGATATCATGACTATTGCTCCGATCAAAACCGCACGTGATTATGACCGAGCGCTGCGATGCATCGAACAATTGATGGAGGCGAAACCGGGCACGAAAGCTGGTGATGAGCTGGACGTGCTCACGACGCTCGTTGAGGCGTATGAAGCCAAGCATTATGCGATATGTCCGCCCGACCCGATCGACGCGATCACATTTCGGATGGATCAACTTGGCATGACGAGGAAAGACTTAGAGATGATGCTGGGTGGGCGAGGGCGTGTATCTGAAATCCTGACGAGGAAACGCAATCTCTCGCTCGAGATGATTCGCCGACTCCACCGCGAGTTACACATCCCGCTGGAAAGCCTTATCGGCATCGCCGCTTAGTCACTGCCTTCGCCTCACCAACGTAGGCGTTTCTCCCTCCTGCTTGACTCCGATTGAACCCCTATGATTAGGTCTGCGGCCACTATGCTACCTCTCCGTCAATTTCTGATGCTCTTCTCGATCGTTCTACTCATCGGGCTAGGTGCGACTGGTTGTCAAAAGGAGAGTGAGTCGGTCGTGTCGATCGCCTTGCATCCCAAGAATGCCGACATCCTCTACGTCGCCACAAACGATGCGGTCTACAAATCGCGCGATGGGGGAGGGACCTGGGAACGTTTTCCAAGTTTCAGTGCGCGGCGGGTGACGACGCTCGCGATTGATCCGCTCCTGCCGGCGGCGATCTATGCGGGCACGATGGGAGATGCGGTCTATAAGAGTCCGGATGGGGGACAACATTGGCTGCCGCATAATGTCGGCCTGAAAGAGCACGTCTCATTTATCAATCAGTTCGTGTTTCACCCGGCGGCTAGCGAACAGGTTTATGCGGCAACCACAGTCGGCGCTTTTTATTCGAAAGACGCGGGTCGTGAGTGGGTCGAGCGGATGAACGGGATGAAGGAAGTCCATATTGTGACGTCGATCGCCATCAATCCCAAGGAGCCGGCGGTGCTCTATGGCGGGACAACCGGCGGGGTCTATCGGTCAGATGATGGGGCGGGGACCTGGAAAAAGATCAACAATGGGCTGATTCCCGAGACGGAACTGATGGCGGCCATGGCCCTTGGAGTCAATGCCATTGAGATCGATCGGACGAATCCCGATGTCGTCTATGCCGGGACGACGAAAGGGCTGTTTCGCACGATGAACAAAGGCGAGCAGTGGGAGCGGATTGGTCAATCCATCTCCGATCCCTTCATCAGCAGCTTGGTCCTTCATCCGAAGGAATCGTCCCAGCTGTATATCGGTGGCCCAGCCGGGATTTGGAAAACGGTAGATGGAGGAAAGACTTGGCAGGTGACGAACCGAGGGCTTGCAACGTTGAACATTCGCGCCCTGGCTATGGATCCAAAAAACGCTCAAGTGCTCTACGCCGGCACAAACGGCAGTGGCCTCTACCGTTCTACCGATGCCGGCGCAACCTGGGCGCCGGTGCCGTTGAAGGCAGCACCGGCCCAGTCGTAATTCAAATCTTCCGCGTCGTTCGCCTCTCGACTCTGAGTTTCATATTTCGAGTGTAGAGAATTTGGACTCCCGAAACTTGAAGCCAGGAACACGCCACTCCTAATCAACTTGATGCGACCCACAGTCGCTTAGTACCCGGTCTTGGCTCCGGTGCTGCCGTGTGAGTAGCGGCCACTGTAGGAGATCATCTTGTCCGAAAGTGTCTTCCACTCATCGGCCGTCATGAGGTTCTTCATCTTGAACCGCAGGCTCAGGACGCTGGCCGAGTGCTGCATCCGTTGAATGTTCGCCTCGTTGAGAATTTTGGAAAACTCCTCCGGAGTCGCGTCATAGCTGGCGTTCAGGGTATAGAGTTGTCGGTGGTAGGCGCGCTCTTGCTCACGGCCTTCTTTGAGCTCGTTAATGATTTGGCCGACGTACGCATTGACTTGCTTCGCCTTGTCAGGATCCGTCACGGTCCGATTGACTAATCCCTCCATGTCTTGCTGGCCTTTTTGCCAATAGGCGTCGCTCTTGCCCCCACTCATCATGCCGTGGTGATGGGATGAACATCCGATCAAAGCCACCATAACGAGTGCACCGAAAAGCCCAGATAGTGTCCGATTCATACTGTCCTCCCTTGATAGTTGTTCCGTACCCTTGTCCTACCGTATCATCCCTGAAACGAGTATGGCCGAAGCGCGCCCCCTTATGTCAGATCCGGCTCAGGTGCTGAAGGAGGAATTCCGTCGGCATCTGGAGACGTTCTACGCCCGACTCAATCTGGCGCCCCCTTACGAGAGCGTGGAGAAGGCCGTTCGCACCTTGACGACCATCGTGCATGCGCTTCCCCTAGACGAACAAGTCAAAATTGTAGCCGATCCTGCGTTGCAATGGCAGCAGTTCCGTCACGCGTTTGAAACGTCGGGGTTGGTAAAGAAACATCGCGGGATCATTACCGGTCTGGTTCGCCATCGTGCTGCCGTGAACCTGCCGGTTGAGTACGATCACTTCTTGAACTTCTTCCGCGGATGAATTGGCCCGCTCAGGAGGAACCGGGTGGTGCTAGGGCTGCACGCAGTTCATCGTACACCTGCATGAGGCGGCTGTCTTCCAAGCGATAGGACAAGGTGACCGTTACGATTCCAAACAGCGCGACCATGCCGGCCAGTCCGGTAATACCGATGCCCAAGAACGCTGCGCCGAGCGTCGTGAACCCGCCTTCCAGTGCGTATTGCACCACAAAGGTGAGCGATCCCAACAAGACAATGGCAAACCAGATCACGGTGATGAGGGCTGATGACCAGGGAATTCGCTTGACGCAGTGCGTTACCAGCGCCGTTTCGTGGGGAGACACATGAATGAGGCCTTTGACCGGCCACGCTGTCCTGAATTTTCTGGAGAAGAGGCGGTATTGTGGACGGATGGCAATCTGGGACAGGTCGGGGTACCACCACGCTACGCCATGCCCCAGCATCAAGATTCCGTCAGGACCGAAACGTTCGCGGACGGTATCCAGGGTTACGCCAGTCCACTGATCAGGGCGAGTGGCCACACGACAGCCATACCGCACGGCATCCGGAGTGAGGCGGATAAAATAGACCCAATCCCCAACGAGCAGTCCGAGAATAAGTGCACTGGCAAAGAAACCTGCGAGGAGCATGGGTGTAGCTATCACATAGAGAAGCGCGACGAATCAAGGCTGGCAGGATGGGCATACACCGGTGGTGAACGCTCCGGTTCATGCCAGAACTTCTGCTCCGGCACGCGAAAAGCTTGTTGACTCATACGGAGGAGTTTGGCTACAGTACGCCGGGCAATGTTTCCGGCGGGCTATGGGCTACCTGAGTTCCCCGCCTCAATATTGATTTTCCCCGCGTCACCATTGACGGTATCTTCCTCTGCAGGGTTGCAGTGCGCAGAGACCGGATCGTACGGATTGTGGAGGCAAACATGGATCCCGACAAGATTGAGCGTGTGTACACCTCCTATGCGGGGTTTTACGACCGAGTGTTTGGAAAAGTGTTCCATGAGGGTCGTGAATCGGCCATTCGAAATTTGAATGTGCAGCCGAATGAACAGATTCTTGAAGTCGGGGTTGGGACGGGATTAGCCCTTCCCATGTACCCTCGTCATTGTCGTATCGTTGGGATCGATGTCTCCGAAGGGATGCTGGCTAGGGCAAAAGAGAAGGCGGCGGCTCATCAGCTTGATCACGTCGAGCTGCATCGCATGGATGCCGGCGCGATGCAATTCAATGATGACAGCTTCGATACAGTCGTCGCGGCCTATGTTGTGACCGCGGTGCCGGACTATCGAAAGGTCGTCAACGAGATGATTCGGGTCTGCCGTCCTGGCGGACGGATTATCATGCTGAATCACTTCAGCAACGGCAACAAGGTGATTGCAGCCGTTGAAAAAGTGCTTTCCCCATTGACCAAACATTTAGGATGGCGTACGGATTTGTCCCTCACGACTGTGCTGGAAGGCACGTCGCTCCACATCGCCAGGAACCAACGGGTGAATCCCTTGCGACTCTGGGCCCTGGTGGAATGTATTAACGGCAAGGGGCAGCAGGTGAATGGGAATGGGACGGCACATGCCGCTTCGGGTTATGCGAGGGGTAACGGAACCGCTGCCTACTCCAACGGGAATGGGCACTATTCCCCCGAGCACGCGCACTAAACAGTAGTCGAAGTCCTTCTCACCGTTCAGGCCGTGATCGGTGTTCGCGAATCAACCAGCGCTCCCATTCTCGACCTGGGATGATCGTCGTGCCGACCAGGCAGTTGCCTGAGAAGCGTTGGGTGATCCGATCCGCGAGGACTTCTAGGATTCGACTCAGCCTTCTATCCTGCATGCCGAATACTCTCAGCAGTAGTCCAAAGCCCTGTCCCTCCGGTGGACTGTAGGCCATTGCATGGACTAGGTTACTCTCATCCACTGAGAAATCATCTGCCGGTCTCAGGCTCCCTTCCCACTGCACAGCTGGATGAATCGCATCAGACCGTTCCGTGTCATGCCAGGTGCAGGGTAGGCCGGCCTGATCCAATTCGCCCAATAACCACTGAATGGTGGGACCGTCGGTCTCGAGCCCTTGGAAGGTCCATCGGGCCAGTTCTGCAGCTTGTTGGGCAGTCACCATCGGCAAGGTGAGCTCTTCCAGGTGAGCCTCGTCACAGACCACATACAGCTCGCCTTGCGGGTCAAACCAGAAGCGTAGCTTTCCCGCATTGAGTTCCGTCTGAATGACACTGAGCGAGGAGCAGTCTATTCCGTCCTGTTCAAAAACCGAAAAGTCCGTGACGCCGGTCATGGTCAATTTGGCAACTCGAGCAAGACCGCGAATCTCGTAGTGAATGGTCACGGCAATCGTGGTTCCGGCTGGGACATCACGCGTCGACCTTTCATCGAAGAGGCGACGCTTCAAGATCTGCACCTCCGTGACATAACCGGCTCGAAACCCGCCGGTATGGCCGATCAGCCATCGAAGGTCTTCTGTATGTTTGATGGTGCGGTTCACGAGGCAATTGTAGCGTAGGCCAGGACGTAGAGCTAGACTGGCGCGCGCATCCAACAGGAGAGGATGGGAGGAGGGAGTCTCGGGCGCACATTCGACCTCAATTCGCAGGATCCGTAATGGGCCAAGCCGACCTTACGGCACCATGACGCGGCAATGCTTGCCTCGTCCCTTCCGTGGTTTATCATGAGAAACAACCCGTGTGGCTGGAGGTTGCGCATCACTTGCGAGAATAGGTCGTGCGGCGCCAGAAGAGAAAGTGGTAGTCGCCAGGCCAATACCGGAGCCGGTGTCACAAAGGGATACCAGGCGGTGATGATGCTGGCCGGGGAACTATACCGGCGATAGTCCTGGATATGGAATTCTGTGTTCGGAAGGTCTTGGATATAGCCTTTCGCATAATCGTGTCGACTATAGCCATTGATATACATCCGATGGCCTTCTATCTCGACGCCAATGAGCGCGGTTGGTCGAAAAAAAGTGTGTAAGACGGGAGCGTACCAAAAGTTACTCGACCCGATATCCTGTACGGTGCCACCAGCGAGACGGGGCAATCTGAGCGCCGACCACCCTTGGTCGAGCAGGTCGAGATAATCGTACTGTCGTAAGGCCGTCGACTGGCTTGCGCGTTGCTCAAACCGTACGCGAAATCGGCGTTGAAGTGATGCGATCCGCTCATACTGAACTCCGCTCAGATCCGCGAGTTCCTGTGCCGGCCGTTCCCGATAGATCCCACGTGACCAGGCTACTCGTTCTCCAAGGTGGTACCAGAAGGCGTGGTAGCGGGAGCGGACTCTCTCCTGAAACGAACAGGGCGAAGGGGCTTCCGCTCTCTGATGGCTTGGAGGAGCGATGAGTGAGGCGTGGTCCATGTCAGTTGCGGGAATAGCCATGACATGTACTTGTCGGTCGATTGAGTGCGGGGCTAAAGGTGAAAACAGGGAATGTGGCAGGATCACTCGATAGGCCTGGCAAGATGCTGCTGGTACGGTCTGGGGCATCTGGAGAGATCTAAGAAATGACCAACTCGCGGCTGGTCGGTTACGCGACTGCCAAGGCAGGAAACGGGTCGATTCAAGCGGGGTAGATCAGCTGGTCCGTCTAATCTTTCTACACTGGTGCTGTCGGAGACTGGCTGAATCCAATCATCAACCCGTCCAGTTGATCGGGAGAGAAGATGACTCGCTTCTCTCCGGTTGTCGACAGTGATCGCCTTTCTCGAAGCTGCTGAGCGATCGACGGCAGGTCGGCACAGGCGAACTCAATCCCGAGAAGTCGGTTCCCCGCGCCGGGATGAAATCGAAGCAGAGGCCCTGCGCCGAACGAATGGGTTGAGCTACTGGTCAAGTCGGGCCGATCCAGTAATCGTCTCCAGACGGGGAGATTAGTTGCCATCTCGATATCGATCCCGGCAACTCCGGTGATTCCATAAGGCCCATTCTGTCGAGTCTTCCGCCAGGCAGCTCTTAACGCGGCGATTCGTTCCTGATGAGGATGGCTCTGGTTGTCGCACATAAAAACCAGGGAACTACCCAACAACATTGAAAATGTTTTAGAGCCTACCTCGGTGCCGGCCATCCAGGTGCGGAGGTTCGACAGGGCTCGACCGACTCGAGTATTCCTTCCACCTGGTTGACTAAGCCACAGCGCGGCAGTTGGCTGCCCATCCAAGAGGTTGCGTAAGAAGGTGAGAGTGGGCTGCATCACAAGAGGCGATTCGTAGGAGAGCGTCAGCGGCGACGCGTACAATACCTTTCGAGACAATAGCCCTTCAACCGTCTTCCAGGTGGGATCCCATGGTGCGAAGCCGAGGCCGTAGAGCCAGGTTCCTGGGAGTTGAAGCCCTGTGAACCGACCGATTTCGATCGTCATGTTGCCAGCGTACAGTCCACCTGAAACGAGCAGGCCGCAGTCGGCGAGCGGCCAGGCGACCGGCAAACCAAACTCATGACGAAATCGCGCAAATACCCGCTCCACATCTTGCGTGTGAATAAGAATGCGATCGATCCCACGAATCAGCGGGTCCATTATGGCCATATGGGCCGGCTACTCTACGGAAGAGGAAGCAAAAAGGGAAGTCATGCGGAGGGGTAGAGGTGTTCCGACGAGCAGTGGATAGATACAGGCTCATGTCATCTCCAGAAGGGCGGTCTTGAGAAGTTCGAGATCTTGACGTGAGTCAGGTGGCTATGCCAGTAAAGAACGTATGAGGGCGGTATGTCTGCAGCACGTTCCCTTTGAAGGTCCTGGTGCCTTTGCGAAGGCCCTGACCAAGCGAGGGGTCAGTCTCGAATCGCACCTTGTTCCAAAAGATGGACTCCCGAAAGATGCAGGTGATCTCCTGATCGTCATGGGAGGGCCGATGTCGGTCAACGATCCTGATCCATGGATTCCGGAAGAAACCATGTTCATTCGGTCTGTGCTTCTGGCCAATAAGCCGGTGATTGGCGTGTGCCTTGGGAGTCAATTCATGGCCAAGGCGCTTGGTGGCACAGTACGATCGGGTACGGCGCTCGAAATCGGCATGACATCGGTTCGCCTCACTGATGCGGGGAAAGCAGACCCTGTGTTTGGGGCTTGCCCGAATGCGTTCGACGTGTTCGAGTGGCACGGAGAGATCTTTGACTTGCCGAGCAATTGTGTGCCATTGGTCGGTTCCGACATTGCGCCGTTGCAGGCATTTCGGTATGGCGGCCTGGCCTATGGCCTTCTTTTCCATTTGGAAATGGAGGCGAATGGGATTGATTCTCTGTGCCGTGAATGTGCGCCGGATGTGACGAAAGCGGGCCTCATCGCGCAACAGGTGAAGGCAATGGCCTTGCCCCAGCTTCCGCAACTTCACGCCATGGCTGATCGGCTGATTGGCCACCTGCTGACTCGTACGCATTGATTGCGGCCGCTGCTCTGAAGTACTCTACACAACCTTGAAGGCGTCAGCCCTGAGAGCACTTCGGTGAGCCGATGGCTGAAGGCTGGGTGTTATTCATGAAAGGAGCTTGTTCGACCATGGGTGGTTTTCCGATCGAAGTCGCAACACGTATCAAGACATTGCCGCCGTATTTATTCGCGGCGATCGATAAGATGAAGCAAGAGGCGATTGCACGAGGGGTAGATATTATCAACCTCGGGATCGGCGATCCCGATTTGCCGACGCCGATGCCGATCATCGAAAGCCTCGCGAAGGCCGCTAAAGATCCCAAGCATCATCAATACCCTTCCTATGAAGGCATGCTATCGTTTCGAAAAGCCGTCGCAGGTTGGTACAAGCGCCGTTTCAACGTCACGTTGGATCCAGCCAACGAAGTGCTGACTCTGATCGGCTCGAAGGAAGGCATCGGCCACATTCATTTGGCCTTTGTCGATCCTGGAGATATTGTCTTGGTTCCAAGCCCCGGCTATCCAGTCTACCCGGTAGGGACCAGCTTCTGCGGGGGTCAGTCTCACATCATGCCGCTGACCAAGGCCAACGGTTTCCTGCCGGACCTCACGGCGATCCCAAAGGATGTGGCAAAGAAGGCCAAGCTGATATGGCTCAACTCACCAAACAATCCGACATCCGTCATCATGACGAAGGACTATTTCAAGCGGGTCGTGGACTTTGCGCAGGAACATCAAGTGATTGTGTGTCACGATGCGGCCTATTCCGAGATCTACTATGACGGGCAACGGCCTGCGAGTTTTATGGAAGTCGATGGTGCCAAGGATGTTGGAGTCGAATTCCACTCACTCTCGAAGACCTATAACATGACGGGATGGCGCCTCGGCTTTGTCGTGGGCAACAAAGATGTCTTGGGTGGCCTTGGTAAGGTGAAGAGCAATCTGGACTCGGGTTGCTTTGAGGCGGTTCAAGAGGCGGGGATTACGGCGCTCGGTCTTGACGATGCTGTGACGGATGATCTGAGAAAGACGTATCAAGACCGGCGGGACACACTGGTTCCTGGTCTGAAGCAACTCGGCCTGGAAGTTGATCCTCCTCCCGCGGCATTCTATGTCTGGGTGACGGTCCCCAAGGGCTATACATCAGCATCGTTTACCGCACACCTATTAGAAAAGGCCGGGATCGTGACGACGCCGGGCAACGGCTTCGGCGCACCGGGTGAAGGCTATGTCCGCATGACTGTCTGCACGACCAAAGAGCGGCTAGCTGAAGCAGTTGAGCGAATCAAGAAGGTAGGATTCTGAAACGGTGAACAGTGAACGGTCAGGGGTGAAATGGAAATACCAAGAGCGGCCCCTTCATTCCTTGGCCCTCACGCCTAACTGATTTATGGAGACGGTCTTCATCGGATTCGGATCGAATGTTGGAGATCGGGTGGACTATTGCGATCGGGCGGTGACGCTGCTCAGTCTTCTGCCTCATTCTCGATTGCGGGGCGTCTCCTTGCTCTATGAGACGGAACCGGTGCGTGACCGGACCGATCCAGGGCAGGGCTGGTTTTTAAATGGAGTGGTGCAGCTAGAAACGGATATTAAGCCACGTAGCCTTCTCACGACGCTGCAGGAGATCGAACGCGCTCTCGGGAGGGACGATGATGATCGGTCGGGGCCTCGCACGATCGATCTTGACATCCTCTTTTACGGCGAGTGCGTCATCAAAGAACCAGGGTTGACTATTCCTCATCCTCGGCTCCATCAACGTCGATTTGTCCTCATGCCGATGAACGAGCTGGATCCGCAGTGGGTCCATCCTACGTTCAAGCGATCAGTGGCACACCTCTTGACGGAAGTCTCAGACGAGTCTCATGCCCGACTCTTGTTCCCTCAGCCTTCCACCAGATACGGGTCGCGCCCGACCTGTCACGTCCCTCCCGGTTCATGAAGATCATTCGCTCACCCGCAACCATGACCGCCTGGAGTGAAGCGCTCAGGCGCGAAGGTGTCACGATCGGGTTTGTCCCGACGATGGGTGCGCTGCATGAGGGGCATCGAACATTGATTCGTGAGGCACGGCTACGATGCGACGCGCTCGTGGTGAGTATCTTCGTGAATCCAACCCAGTTTGGTCCTCGAGAGGATCTGGCCAAGTATCCCCGCCCCATTTCGCACGACCGAGCGATCTGTCGAAAAGAGGGTGCTGATGTCTGCTTCGAGCCAACCGTAGAGGCCATGTATCCAACTGGCTTTCAAACGACGGTGACGGTTCCGGCAATCGCCCGTCGATGGGAAGGTGAGGCCCGCCCGCATCATTTCGCCGGCGTTGCAACCGTCGTTACTAAACTTTTTGGAATCGTTCGACCACATCAGGCACTGTTTGGACAAAAGGACTTTCAGCAATCCGTACTGGTTCAGCAGTTGGTGAAGGATCTCAATCTTGGTGTTGATATTGCGGTCCGTCCTACCGTGCGTGAGCAGGATGGGCTGGCAATGAGTTCCCGCAATGTCTATCTCTCACTGGATGAACGACGTCGAGCAGTGACGCTGTACAAGAGTCTTGAAGCTGGTGCCGAAGTGATCAGAGCAGGGGGCAAGGACGCAAAGACCGTCGGGTTGGCGATGGCGCAGGTTGTTAGCCAGGAATCAACCATCACGACCGACTATCTCACGGTGTGTGACCCTCGCACCCTCGAGCCTGTATCTTCCGTGACCTCACGAGTGGTACTGCTTGGTGCCGTACGTCTTGGCTCCGTTCGCTTGATCGATAACCTCCTGGTCAGTACTCCTCGACGAGCTTCTTAGGCGATACCCTACGTAGCAATTCATCCATCTCCGTATGTGCTGGAAAGATCTGGGTGATGGGGGCTCCTGGGGTTCTCCCATTGGTCGATCGGACAGTCCCAAACGGATCGCCTGAACCGTCTCTTCCACTGGGAATCGTTGTTATGTGAAAAGGTTCTGATGAAGGCTCTGTCCCACGAGCAGGCTGAGGATCACTTGACTGAGGCGGTTCTTATCGTCCGTCACCATCTCCATGAATCGAATGCCCATCGATTCTGGCCGGGATGAGCAGACCACGGCCGTCCCGATCTTAATCGGTTCCTCGTCGGAAGCCGGTTTGATCACAAGCTCAACAAACGTACCCTGCGGGAGGGTCCTTGTGGTTTCGAGGGTGCAGCCACCCATGGAGATATCCGTCACCCGATTATCGATCCGGACTGCGTTGTCCGCGAGTAGATTGGCACGAAGCGACACCGGAAGGCGTTCATATTGACGGCGATCGGTGGGGGAGGTCGCAGCCTGGTCCTGATTGCTGAAGGCGCGAAAGTGTGTCGTGCACAGCTGGCATCGGAATGGAAAGTATTTCAAGCGAGTGAGGACCCGCCCTATGGCACCTTCGTCGGGGATCACTCGAACGAAGGGTGTTCCGCAATTCGGACAGTGTAGATCTTTCATGAACTCCGAGGAGCACCGGCAGCAGCTTCATGATCACATGGCTGCTCCGCCGCCGCGTGCTCCTGCTGTGCCTCAAGAATTGACACGATATCAGCGGGTGAGTAGGTGGGGGGCTTCACCCATTTCCCATCCGCCCGCTTGTATCCACCGACTTTACTTAGATTCGACCGATGCACTTCCTCGAAGACCGGTTCCATATCAATTCCATATGACACAGCGGTGCCGTAGGTCACATAGAGCAGGTCCGCCATTTCTTTCGCCACGGCAGTCAGGTCTCCAGTCGCCATGGCCTCTTTCAATTCGTCGAATTCTTCCTGAATCAGTCGGACTCGAAGGCGCTTCGTGTCCTCATTCACATTCGTTGGGGCGGTCTGTATCAAAATCTCAAACTTGCTGTGAAATGCTTCCACCATGGCCTGTTCGCTGGTCATTGTGCTCCTTCAGTCCATCTCTAGCGGTAACGTTTTCCGTGGCACCACTTCCGTCGGTTCAAGGACAGGGATCTCCCGATCGGAGGAGACACCCAATTCTTTAAATCTGCGTGCTGCCGGGAGAATGCGTGTTTCCAATGAACCAATGGCTCGATTGTAGGACGAGACGCTTTTCCCGAGTGATTGGCCGACATCGTTCATATGCCCGGCTAACACCGCCATCCGTTCGTACAGCTCTTTCCCGAGGCGACCGGCTTCTTCAGCATGGGCGGTCATTCGTTCCTGGCGCCAGCCATAGGCCACCGCACGGAGCAACGCAATGAGGGTCGAGGGGGTGGCCAAGACGATCCCATTTGCGAACCCTTCTTCAATGAGTCTGGGGTTCTGATCCAACGCGGCGCCGAGAAATTGCTCGCCGGGCAGGAAGAGCACGACGAATTCAGGGGTTCGGTCAAACTGCGTCCAATAAGCCTTCAACGATAATTCATCCATACGACTCTTGACCTGGGCGGCGTGACGGCGTAAGGCGTCGGTTTGTTGCGCCTCATTCTGCGCTTCATGGGCGTCGAGATACGCAGAAAGAACTGTTTTGGCGTCGACGATGATTTGTCGCCCTCCCGGCAGCTGAACCACCATGTCCGGACGGAGTCGTCCCTCGTCGCCGGTGACGGAGAGTTGCTCCACAAAATCGCAGTGGTCCACCATGCCGGCGAGTTCGGCGACACGTTTCAACGTGAGCTCACCCCACTGGCCTCGTATCGCCGGAGCGCGCAAGGCCTTGACCAAGTTACCCGTCTCTTGTTGCAACCGGTGCTGGGAGTCGGCTAGTGATTTCAGATGCTGATCCAATCCACCGTAGGCCGACTGGCGAGACTGTTCGAGCAACCGCAACTCTTCATTGTAGCGGTGAAGGGAATCTTGAAGGGGGCGAACCAATCCATCAATGGCCTGTTGTCGTTGAACGAGATCGCCATCTGCTTTGACATGCAGGCTTTCGAAGGACACGGCGGCGAGTTTCAAGAACGCTTCATTGTTTTGCTTCAACGCTTCGCCGGACAACGCTTGAAACGATCCGATGAGTTCGTGGCGGGTATGATCGATCAAAGCCCGCTGTTCAACCAGCTGTCGCGCGGCGTCTTCCATTCTGGTTTCAGCGGCGACCCGAGCCTGTTGAACCGCTGCCAACTCTTGACGGATCGAGAATGTCACAGTTCGTTCTTGGTCCACCTGTTTTCGTAGCTCGTCCGCAGTCGCTTCGGCTCGTTGCGCAAGAGGTCGTAGGCGGCTCGTGACCCACAGTCCTATCACCACACCGCCAAGGAACAGCCCAGTCACAAACCCTATCAGGTTACTCGGAGCCAGACCTGTTAAAAATTGATCCATATCTTACGCACTAATGCCTACAGGATGGAGCCGCTACATATAGCGTGTTCAATAAGGAATCGTTGGAAGATTACGCAAGGTATTGGAAAAGGTCAAGAAGCAGACGGCCCGGGATCAATTAGCTCTACATAGACTTCATCGATGGAGATGGCCCTATACGAATGGTCCCGGATCCAGCATCGATGGTAACGGGAAGCCCATCAGAAAACCGTACCATGGCCGACTCCACATTTGCGATCGTCGGCAGTCCATATTCCCGAGCAATGATTGCTCCATGAGAGAGGGTACCGCCCATTTCTGCGATCAAACCTCCTGCGAGACCGAAGAGGGGGGCCAAGCCTGGGTCGATCACCGATACCACCAGAATCTCTCCTGGCCTCACCTTGCTCCAGTCTGCCGCTGATCGAATGAGGCGAACCGGACCAGTGACGGTTCCAACACTGATTGGCATGCCAGATAAGACGCAATCCCCATCAGGATGACCTTCTGTCATGGTCTGTTGGCGTGCAGCTGTCCAGTCACGAATGGTGTCGGGTACCTTGGTGGTGAGGTGATGCTCCCGTTCGGTTCTCCGGGCGGCGATCACCGCCTTCCAGTCTCGGGTACTTCCGGCTACCAGGTCTATGCGATCGGCGATGGTTAAGAAAAAAATGTCCTCCACCCGCTGAAGTAACCCCTGTTCGACGAGGCGTTCTCCAAGTTGAAGCAGGAGGGTTCGGATGGCTGCTGAGTAATACATCAAGTGGTGTCGATTGGCTTCTCGTAGCGAAAAGAATCGGCACAATCGTCGATAACACCAGAGGAAGATGGCCCATCGGTCCAACCGCCAGCCCATGCGCTGCCGGATCTCAACGAGCGCGTTGGTTTGCCTGTCGCCTTGGCGCAACCGAACGGCGTCCTGAGAAAGCCTATTGGAGATCACTTGAGCGCGTAGAATCGAAAGAATGGCTGCGGGGTGGTCGGCGAGGCGCGGTGACATCACATCCGATTCGCCAACTCCACGATGACCATAATCCTCAAGGTATTTGTCGAAGGCGTACAGAAATTCTGTGCCAACCAGAGTCGTTCGGAATGTCGTTGGGTCCCACGATGCTGATGTGAGGACAGTATGGGTACGTGGGTCTCCTTTGGCGATGTCGGCGAGCTCAGCCAGCCGAAGAATCTGTTGGGCGCTAATGACAGTCCCTTGTCCTTGAAGCGCGGCGTTCAGCAGACCTCGCCAGTCAGGGCCCAGCCACCCAGGCAGCACCTTGCTGAAAACCTGAAGGCACTGGCCGACTCCTCCAGCAATGCCAAACGTGACTTCCCGGCTCTCAAGCCACGGACCAAGCTTGTCGAGCTCCGACATGAGCTCTTTGGGTGATAAGGTCAATACAGAGTCGCGTTGATAGGTAACGGCTAACCCCTTCATCTCAACAAAGACCTGTGGCCCAACTCGTTCGACTCGGCGCATTTCCCTCAGCATCAACCATCCGGCACGAAGAGACGCCATTCCTCCGAGTGGTTGGACTTGTGGCGGAATGTGCAGCGGTTCACCACCCATCTGTTCAGAATTCAATGAAGGATCCCCGCCGAGCTGCGCAACCAGCAGGTGAAAGAGGGTGACGTTCAGGTATGGGCGTCCACAAAAGATTCGGACCGACGTCAGTCCTTCAGGAATTCGGCACCCGAGCCGGCGGTAATGCTCGAGAATGTAGCGGTCCATAAACTGCTCAAGGAATGAAAGGCTCAACGGGCTGGGAAGTTCGGGGAGCGTCTCCTTAAAATTGGTTCGTGACCACTCGCAGTCGTCGTTCGTGAGGTCGGCAGTTGGTTGAACGGTGGTGATCGGGCGGGCCTGCAGGATCCACAGTTGGCTTGAGTCAAAGGCCCATTCGATATCGATCGGCTGTCCCAAGGCGCGTTCAATCTCCTTGGTAGTTTCGGCGAGAGGTAGGAGCTGCCTATCCGTGAGCGAGGATCGGCTCTGTGCGTCCTCTTTGAGCGAAGCTCGATGAAGGCCGGCGTTCGAGACGCGCAAGCACTCAGTCTTGGATGCTAAGAGACGGGTACGAATTTGGACAGGTTTTCCCTCAGCGGGTACTTCAACAACATAGTGGTCCGGGACCACGGTGCCATCGACCAGCGGAGCAGCCAGGCCAGGGACCGCATTAATCATGACCTCCGAGCGTCGTCCCGTCACAGGGTGAATGGAGTATGCCACGCCTGCCGCCTGCGCATCGATCATCGGTTGGATCACGACCGCCATCCTTGGCGGCATCATCCCCAGGCTTTGCCGAGTGAGGTAGCTGACAACTCGCATCTCCCACAGTGAGGCCCAAAGATCTTTGATGGCGCCCGCAACTTCTGGAAGTGTGAGGCCAAGGTGAGTGCGATAGAGACCGGCAGAACTCGCATCAAAGGCGTCCTCGGTAGTGGCCGAAGAGCGGACCGCCCAGAGTATGACCGGCGGATGCCCCAGAGCTTGCAATGCTGTCAGGCCGTCTGTGGTGAGCTGGGAAATCTCGATTTGGTTGATTCGTGGCCGACAAACAGCTAATGCCGAAATCCGGTCAGGCTCCGACAATCCGATGATCCGGCGCCACTCATCCTGGTCATGGAAACCGGAATTATGTAGGTGCTCAGTATAGGCCGCGGTTGTCACACAGAGCCCCGATGGGACTGGGAATCCAGCCTCAATTAGTCGACAGAGTCCGAAAGCCTTTCCACCCACGAGGCTCAGATCGTGACAGCTCGAGAGTGGGAGGATAAAGGAAGGCCTCATATGTCAGCATAGTAGCTAGAGCTGGAGGAAGAGGTAAAGGTCATTGACATTGGTGCCGGTTGGTCCGGTGTGAATATGGCATCCGAGCTTCTGGAAGGCTGGGTAGGTATTGTGCCGGTTCAATGCAGCGGAGAGGTCAACCTTGAGTCGTTTTGCTCGTGAGACGGTTTCGCTACTGACGAGAGCCCCTGCTGCGTCGGTTGGCCCATCGGTGCCGTCACTTCCTAGCGCGATGACCCAAGCATTGGAGAGCTCAGAGATTTCGAATGCGGCTGCCGCTGCAAATTCCTGAGCACGTCCTCCTTTCCCATGACCTGTGACCGTCACCGTGGTTTCCCCTCCTGCCACCACACAGTAGGGACGCCGCACGCGGCCACGTCCGGCCCTGACTGCTTTGCCCAGGTCGACCAACTGCTTGGCCGCAATGCGCACTTCTCCTGTGAGGGGGGAGGAGACTAGCTTGGTGAAGAGGCCTGCCTTCCGTGCGATACGTGCCACAGCTTCCAGCATGATGTGATTACTGCCGATAATGTGGTGGTGGACTGCCCGTCCGCGAGGCGAACCAGGCTTCAAGGTTTCGGGTGCTGCTCCTTTTTGTCCCCTCTGTAAGTAGCGGCGGACCGTCGGTGGAACTGCAGACCAGATTCGGTAACGCTGCAATACCTCGATAGCCTCGGCAAATGTAGAAGGATCAACGGCTGTGGGGCCGGAGCCGATGGACCCAAGGTCATCGCCGATAACATCAGAAAGGACGAGGGTGATGATCCTTGCAGTCGTGGAGGCGGCAAGTCTGCCGCCCTTAATCAACGAGAGATGTTTTCGGACGACATTGACCTCATTGATTGTGGCGCCACAGCGAAGCAGGAGCTGTGTCGTACGTCGTTTATCGGCAAGAGTCACGGTTGAGACGGGAGCCGGTAACAGGCTGGATGCTCCTCCGGACAAAAGAACGATCAATAGATCTTTTGATGATAGACCCTGTGCCAAGTGCAATAGGTGTTGAGTCGCAACAACTCCTGCGCGATTAGGGATTGGATGGCTGGCCTCGAGAACGGTCGTTCGTCGTGTAGTGAACGAATGTCCCGTCTTCACGATTACAAGTCCATCCTCTAGTCGTTCTCCCAGCACTACCTCTAATGCTTGCGCCATTCTTGCGGATGCCTTACCGGCCCCGACTGCAACCACTCTCTTGGTGTGAGAAAGATCAAATGTTCGCTGTCCCACTCGCAGGGAAGCTCCGTTGAGAGACACAGTTTTGATCAGGGCTTGATAGGGATCCGCAGCCTCAAGGCCTGCATTAAGAAGTTTGCGGAGGAAAGGTCGTGCCGGAGACGAGGGGAGACGAAGCAACATAGAGACACATGCTAGGGGGTCGGGTCCTGCTTGAAGCATCGATTAGGACAGGTCTGGCGAGGAACTCGGATTTGATAGGAGCCTCGAGGGAGCATATCTTTCTTAAACTCCGGATTCAACATTTTGATCTCGAGGAGGTACGTGCCAAATTCCTCAGCAACGGATGCCAATGCGCGCTGAGATTCCTTTACATTCACGGTGATGGTTTCCGTCTCCAACGGCATGTAGAGATCTTTCTTGGTCAGTCCAAGATATTTCTCCGGCTGGGAGTAGATTTCCTTCGCCGCGATGATGCGAGGGACGTATCGCATGGTCTCACGAGGCCCATGCATTTTCCAATAGTCGGTAATTTTTTGTTCCTTCAGCAGCTTGCGTATACGTTCTTCGCCGGCGTTGTAGGAAGCCATCGCCAGGAACCAATCATTGTCCTGGAAGTCTTTGAGGTATTTGAGGTACTTCACCGCCGCTTCGGTCGACATTTCGAGATTGCGACGTTCATCTCGGACGGCGTCACTCTTGAGCCGGTAGCGTCGCCCCGTGGAAGGGATGAATTGCCAGGGGCCTGAAGCCTTTGCCTTCGAGTATGCGGCAGAAATGCATTTGCTCTCGACCAGCAACATATACTTGAGATCGTCCGGTAATCCCGTTTCTGCCAACTGCCTTTCGGCTGGAGGGAAACAACGCCCGGTCCGTTTGGCAAGGATGATGCTCTCACCTTGATCTTCTAAAAATTGATAGAACTCATACTCAATCCGTTCTCTTACTTGCCAGTTATCCAGAGGAACCTGAACTCCGGCAAAGGTAATCTTGTCCGGCAGCTTGAACGAGCTCAGAAAGAATCGTTCTCCCTCGCGCTTAATCTCCGGCAAGATCACCAGCCGATCCTCCGGCTCTGGTTGGCCATCCAGCACTTCGGGCAAGAGAAGCTCCTTCTCGTTTTCGGTCTTTTGATCGTTGTTGTCAGCTGGCGTCGTGGTAGCCGGCGCCGGAGCGCTCTGTAAGACGATCACGACACTGATGGCGAGCACAACACACAACGGTTGCATCGTACGGATGATCATTCACAGACTCCTCTGTGGAGTTGAGACAGGGGGCATCACGAAGTGCGAAGTTATGCTAACAGCTCACCCACGTACGGGCAAGCAGAATAGAGTTCTGGTTCATGGTACACTGCGCCTCCTATGCGAGCTCTGAGTGTTTTGAATAAAGCTATCACAGACTGTACAGCCTGTCCTCGGCTGGTCACCTACCGGCAAGCGATAGCACAGCAGAAACGGAAGCAATTTCTGGATTGGGACTATTGGGGTCGGCCGGTACCTGGCTTTGGAGATCCCCGAGCCAGGCTCTATGTGCTTGGCCTTGCTCCAGCGGCACATGGAGGGAATCGGACTGGGCGAATATTTACCGGTGATCGAAGTGGAGATTGGCTTTATGAGGCACTCTATCGACATGGGTTTGCCAACCAACCCACATCGCACCATCGAGATGACGGCTTGTCATTGAAGGATTGTTACATCGGAGCGACAGTTCGTTGTGCGCCACCGGGGAATAAACCCACGCCGGACGAGTTTGAGTGCTGTCGCCAGTACTTGCAAGCAGAAATTCGCTTGCTGAAGAATCATCATCTCGTGGTTGCCTTAGGGAAAATTGCTTTTGACCACTATCTCAAGACCTGTCGTTCTCAAGGCCGCATGATTCCAGTACCAGCTCCCAAGTTTGGACATGGCTCTGTCTACCGACTTCCCTGGGGAGTAACTCTGATAGGTTCCTATCACCCAAGCCAACAAAACACGTTTACAGGTAAATTGACCCGACCGATGTTCCACGCAGTATTTCAGGGGGCGAGGAAAGAAATAGACGGGCTCCGAAGTCGGCTTTAACCGTTCCGGCCTAGCCCAACGCACGTCACCAAGCTCATGTCTTATGTACTACCTGTGAGTCACACAGGGCTACTGCTGCCCCTTTGCCTTCCAGTCGTCGAGGAACCTCTTGAGGCCAGAATCGGTGAGTGGGTGTTTAAAGAGTGCCTGGAATATGCTGTAGGGCATCGTGCAGATATGGCCACCGGCTAAGGCTGCTTCCACGACGTGCTGTGGATGACGAACGCTTGCCACCAATACCAGTGTCTTGTAATCATAGTTCTTATAGATCGTCAGGATCTGTCGGATAAGCTCCATACCGTTTGAGCTGATATCATCGAGTCGTCCAATGAATGGTGATACGCACCAAGCTCCGGCTTTCGCCGCTAACATGGCCTGAGTCGGGGAAAAGCAGAGGGTTACGTTCACCTTGATGCCCTCGGCGGCTAACCGCTTTGTGGCCTTCAACCCTTCCGGGATCAAGGGACATTTCACCACAATATTCTGATGAATTTTGGCCAGCTCTTTGCCTTCCTTGACCATGGCGTCTGCTTCTATACTTACAACCTCGGCGCTAATCGGCCCATCGACAATCTTGCACACCTCTTGCAGCATTTCCCGAAAACTGCGACCTTCCTTCACGACTAAGGAGGGATTTGTTGTAACACCATCAAGCAGCCCGAAGCTGGCGGCTTCCTGGATTTCCTTCACGTTGGCGGTATCGAGATAGATCTTCATGATTGTCCCTTTCCTCACGAAGAAACAGTGGACGGATATCAATTCTACTTACCTATCGGCCATTTTATGAGGAACTCAGTCGCAGTGCAACTTAATCAGTTCAAAAGTTTGACAGAAGTTGCACAGGACGTTAGAATTTTTACGGTTTTTTCACTCCATCACGTACTGGAGAGAATGTGATACGACAACTGGCTTATCTGTTGTGTGTTTGTAGCTTGGTCACCGCCTGCGGAGGGAGGAATCCTTATCTGGAAGCGTCGCTGAAGCCGGCTGAGCTTCAAGGGAAGGATAAGGCCTGGTTTGAGAAAAATTGGGGGGCTCCCACTGGGAAAGCGTCCAGGTTTTTCGGGGGAGAGACTTGGACTTACTACAGTATTGCTGGAGGGAAATCAGGCCCGCCGCTATTCAGCTTTAAGCCCAATGAGTGTCAGGTCACCCTCAAGTTTGATAAAGATGAAAAGCTCTCCGACTACAGTTATTCTTCAGGGTGTTAGCCGGAACTCTATTAGGATGCCCTCTCCGAAACTGTGTGGATCTGGATTGTTCTAGGGCTAGTTTCGACGTTTAGACCGGGTGCTCATCTCTGAACTTTCCCGCGCATTCCTTACTGCAGAAACAATATTCCCGTCCTCTAATTTGTTCGATTAGGGCTATTCGCCTCGGGACGAATATCTGACAGACTGGGTCTTGGATCATCTGATCTTGTACGTCATCTTGACTCTGTGCGGATGAATTCCCCTGACCATTCTGAAGTGGAGTCTTGAAGCCACGAAACATGCGTCGTAGTAGGTAGTAAAGAATAGTGAAGAGCAAACTGACAAGAATGAGTCTATACATGGTGGTCTACTACTAGCTGGCCCACAATCCTAAGAGGGTCGTCGTTACCTGTCAAGTTGATCATCACCAGCCTTCGATTGTATACCACTGTTCACCTGCCAAGTTCATTTGGCCTAGTTCGAGTAGATCTTATTGGGGTTCGCCTCATGGTGTCATACAGTACTTCAGGAGGACTGGTTTTCCCTATCTCATGATGCTACAGTGCGCCCTATGAAGACCTGCGATAAATGCCATGGAGCGATGCTTCCAGAGCGAGCAGTGGATTTGGATGCTGGGCTGGCGATCACGGTATTTGCGTGCTTAAACTGTGGTCGTCGGAAAGCAGCGGATCAGGAACCTCGGCCGATCACGGCGCGACACTAATTCTTCCTGTCTCCAAACTACTACCCCGTGCTGGGTTAGCATATCGGGAGGTAATGGGTCGGTCCACGTGCCTTGCCCGTTTACGCCTTATTGACTCCTCTCCTCTGAGATGAGCTCCCTCTCGTTTCATCTAACCAGTGGCAAGAAAACAGCCTCAAGACCAAGCAACAGTAGGGAGCGGGTCCCCTCTGAAGTGATCAGGGGAAAGATCCAGGCTGTGCGCGTTATTTTCGAGGAATTCTGCGCTCTTTAGTCTGATCTGGCTTGTCCAATATGGAAAGCGATAGACTATTGGACATCTGGAGAGAAATAATAGGCCCCCTCAGAATTCAGTCGGAAGCAATGCTTTCTGTAGTGGATCATTAACGAAGACTTAAGACATCCATCATATCGTACAGACCCGGTGGTTGGCGAACAACCCATCGTGCAGCACGGAGAGCCCCACGGGCAAAGGTATCTCGGCTACTGGCTCGATGGGTCACCTCTATACGTTCGCCCATGCCACCAAACAGAACAGTGTGGTCTCCAACGATATCACCGGCGCGAATGGTTTGGATTCCAATTTCACCTTTGGTCCGTTCCCCGATCAATCCTTTACGAGCATAGACACCGACTTGATTTAGGTCACGGCTTACGGAACGTGCAAGGACTTCGGCAATCTTGATGGCTGTGCCGCTTGGAGCGTCTTTCTTCAACCTGTGGTGGGCTTCAATCACTTCGATATCGTAGTCGTCTCCAAGGGTCTTGGCCATCTCACTGATGACTTTGTAGAGAAGGTTGATACCGACGCTCATGTTTGGAGAAAACACACAGGGAATGTGTTGGGTGAGCGTTTTAAGTTCATCAAGCTGGCTGGTTGAGAATCCGGTTGTTCCAATGACCGCTGCGCGACGTGAACCAACGACTGTCTGCATGTGATCAAGGGTCGCCTCGGGAGAAGAAAAGTCAATTACGACCTCCCCTCGCTCCATTAAGGTCGATAGATCATCCGTGATTGGGATGCCCGCGCGTCCTGACCCAGCGAATTCACCCGCATCCTCTCCTAATGCTGGGTGGCCTTTCCCCTCTAGTGCCCCTACCAGCATCAATGCGGTCGAATCTCTGACTAGTGATACCAACCTGCATCCCATTCGTCCGGCCGCTCCGGCTACAACGACTTTGATCATCTTTTCCCCACCATCAGCCATCGTTAACGTGCGATCAATGAGGCCTCCTTAAGGGCCTGAATCAGCTTCTCGCGTGTGTCTTGCGCCATTGGGCAGAGTGGCAGGCGCAGCTCTGGGTCGATTTTGCCCATCATGCTCAATGCTTCCTTCACCGGAATCGGATTCGTTTCAAAGAACAGTGCGGCAAAGAGAGGAGAGAGTTTAAAATGAATACGTCGAGCGTCCTCGATTTTTCCTTCGGCGAAGGCCTTTACAAGTCCGGCCATTTCGGCGGGTACGATGTTTGCCGTCACAGTAATGACACCCTTCCCGCCGACCGCCATCATCGGGAGAGTAAGAGCATCATCACCGGCTAGCACAGTGAGGCGGTCGCCACACATCTGTACGATGTCCGAGGCTTGCTGGACGGATCCACTCCCTTCCTTGACACCAACAATGGTCGGAAGAGCGGTGAGGCGAGCAATCGTGGTTGGGAGCATGTTCACTCCGGTACGACCGGGAATGTTGTACAGGACCAAGGGAAGGTCGACAGCCTCGGCAACGGCCCGGTAATGGCGGTACAGGCCTTCTTGTGTGGGTTTATTGTAGTACGGAGTGATCAACAATGACCCATCGGCGCCGGCCTGCTTCGCATGTTTTGTTAGGGCAATAGCTTCGTCCGTACTATTTGAGCCGGTGCCGGCAACCACTGGGACACGACGTCGGGCAACCTCCACCGTTAGCTCAATCACTCGATTATGCTCATCATGAGAAAGAGTGGCGGACTCCCCGGTCGTTCCGCATGGGACAATACCGTTCGTCCCATTGGCAATCTGCCATTCAATTAGGTCAGCCAGGGCCCGTTCATCAACCTTGCCCTTTCGAAATGGTGTCACGATTGCGACAAGAGATCCTGTAAACATGCTCACTCCGTTTCGTTCAGGAACGAGGGGATCATTTCCCCTTTGACAAGGTCATCGTACGTTTCACGGTCACGAATGACATGGAATTCCCCACCCTTGACGAGTACTTCCGGGACCCTCGGTCGAGAGTTATAGTTTGAAGCCATCACAAAACCGTAGGCTCCGGCACTCATGACCGCCAACAAGTCATCGGGTTGTATGTTCGGCAACGAGCGATCTTTGGCCAGGAAATCTCCTGACTCGCACACGGGTCCAACAATATCCACCATCTGTTTAGGGCGATGAGCCGCTGCTTCGTTCACCGGTCGAATCTCGTGGTACGCACCATACAAACTGGGGCGAATAAGATCGTTCATGGCCGCGTCGACGATGACGAAGTGCTTTGTCTCACCAGCCTTCTCGTACAACGCCTTGGTCACCAGGATACCGGCGTTGCCGACGATGACACGGCCCGGTTCCATGACCAGTGTTAGCCCCAACCCTTTGACTAGGGGCGAAATCGCGTGAGCCAGATCTTGAGGCAACGGCGGCTTCTCATCGGAATAGGTGATGCCAAGTCCGCCGCCGATATTCAGATAACGAATGTTGATGTCATGGCTTTTTAGCGTGTCAATCAGAGCCACGACCTTCCTCAACGAGTCGACGAACGGCGTCACATCCGTCAACTGTGAGCCGATATGAGCATGAACTCCAACGACGTCAATGTGGCTCATTGAGGATGCTATTTTGTATTCTTCCAACGCCCGATCAGCTGCGATCCCGAACTTACTTTTCTTCATCCCTGTCGAAATATATGGATGTGTTTTAGGGTCCACATCGGGATTGATTCGCAATGCAATTCGAGCCTTCATGCCGACCGAAGCAGCCACCTCGTTGATAGCACGGATTTCAGCCGCAGACTCGACGTTGAACATGAGGATATTCGCCTTGAGCGCGTCACGAATTTCGTCCGGCGACTTGCCGACCCCGGCAAAGACGATTTTGGATGCAGGTACGCCGGCCTTCATGGCCCTGAACAGTTCACCGCCGGATACAATATCCACTCCGCTCCCTTCTCGTGCCATCAGCCGCAGAATGGCGAGATTAGAGTTGGCCTTCATCGCAAAAGCAATGACATGCGGGATATCCTTGAACGCGCTGTCATAAGCGTGAAAATGACGGATGAGAGTCTCGTGGCTATAGATATAACAAGGAGTGCCCAGTTCTTTCGCGATCCGGCTGACGGGCACTCGCTCGCAGTATAGTTCGCCCTGTTGATACTCAAAGCTATTCATTGTCTCAATCCTTACTCAAAAGGAGGTTCGTCCGCTCAGCATCACCGAGTCCCCACTGGCTGCGAAGGTGGAAGGCCAATGTCGTGCGCGTCCATAGACAGGTCAGGAGCTCTTGTCTCTACCGCCTCGTGTTCTGCCTGGAGGGCATGTTGTTTCTTCTGCTTTTCAATGGTCGGGGCAACGCCCACATACTCAGGAGGAACAGGCGACCCCACGGCGCCACAGGCGCTCAACAGCCCTGTAGAGATCAGAATCACCAGTGCTCTCATGAGAGGTGCTTCTCCAGCTCTTTGATCCGCTGCTCCACTCGAGCTCGGGCGGTACCGCCAACTTGCCCTTTGTGATCGATCGCAGCCACGGGAGTCAATCGGGTGAACACGTCCTGTGCGATCCGCTCAGAAAATCCTCGTAACTCTTCAAGGGAAAGATCGGTCACCTCACAGCTCCGATCGAGAGCAGCTCGAACGATTCGTCCCGTAATGCCGTGTGCCTCACGAAACGGAACGCCCTTCATGACCAAGTAGTCGGCTAGCTCGGTGGCCAACAGTCCGCCCCCTTGCAATGCGCTTGCGAGCGTTTCTCGGTTGACTTGTACGTGGCGCATCAATTCGGCCATCACCTCAAGCGAGGAAGCCACCGTATCCAGCGCGTCAAAAAGGGCAGGCTTGTCTTCCTGCAAGTCCCGATTATAGGTAAGGGGCAGCGCTTTCAGTACGGTCAACAGGTTGAGCAAGTGCCCGTATACGCGACCTGTCTTCCCGCGAACCAACTCAGGGATATCCGGGTTCTTTTTCTGCGGCATCATACTGCTTCCCGTGCAGAAGGCATCGGGCAAATCGACGAATTGGAACTCTTGCGAGGCCCACAGGATCAATTCTTCACTGAGCCGTGACAAATGCATCATTACGATGGAAAGGGCCGAGGCCACTTCAATCATGAAATCACGATCAGACACGGCGTCCATACTGTTCGCGGTAACGGCAGGGAAATCTAATAACTCCGCCGTATACCGCCGATTGATCGGATAATTCGTGCCGGCGAGAGCCCCGGATCCCAGCGGCATGACATTGAGTCGGCTCCTCGCGTCACGCAATCGCCCCTTGTCCCGTTCGAGCATCTCGACATAGGCTAATAGGTGGTGAGCGAACAAGACCGGTTGAGCTCGTTGGAGATGGGTATAGCCAGGCATCACTACCGTACGGTTCTCCGCAGCCTTTTCAACCAACGCACGTTGCAGATCGAGCAGCCGTGAGTGGAGTGTGTCCAAATAGGTGCGTAAATACAGCCGAATGTCCAGCGCAACCTGATCATTCCGGCTTCGACCGGTGTGCAATTTCCCTCCCAAGGGGCCGATGATCTCCGTTAATCGCCGCTCGATCGCCATGTGAATATCTTCGTCGTGCGCAGTAAAGGCAAACTGACCACGATCCAGCTCTCTTTTCACAACGTCCAACCCACGAATGATTTTTCGGGCTTCTGTTTCTGTCAGGATCTTTGCTTTTGCAAGGGTTTTACAGTGTGCAATGCTTCCGGCAATATCCTCGGCATAGAGCCGACCGTCCACCAGCACCGAGCGTGTAAAGGTCTCCACCAAGCGATGAGTCTTCTCCCGAAACCGACCATCCCAGGCTTTCCCTGCCTGGTCAGCGGCCTTCGGATACTGTTTGCGTTTGGCCATCAGGACGAGGCTTTCTTTCGTTGCGCGCGGATCTTGAGCCGCAATGCGTTCAATCGGATGAACCCTTCCGCATCCTTCTGGTTATAGACATCATCTTCCTCGAAGGTGGCGATGTCCAATCGGTACAGTGATCGCTTCGATTTGCGCCCCGACAATGTACAACTCCCCTTATAGAGCTTGACCCGTGCAATACCGCTGACGTCTTTCTGGGCGTCATCGATCGCGGCTTGCAGCATCTCACGCTCCGGACTGAACCAATAGCCGTTGTAGATCAAGCCGGCAAACCGAGGGATCAAACTATCGCGGAAATGCAGGATCTCACGGTCCATCGTCAAGGACTCGATCCCTCGATGCGCCACGTGGAGAATCGTGCCTCCAGGTGTTTCGTACACCCCACGCGACTTCATCCCGACATAGCGGTTTTCTACCAGGTCAACCCGGCCAATTCCGTGTGCGCCACCCACCGTATTGAGATGGGCAAGTAAGGCCGCGGGGCGCATCTTCTTTCCATCGACGGCGACCGGATTGCCCGCTTGATACTCGATCTCGATTTCCTGGGGCTTATTCGGCGCCTTTTCCGGAGAGACGGTTAATTGGAAGATTTCGTCCGGTGGCGATTCCCAGGGGTCTTCGAGAATACCGCCCTCATAGCTGATATGGAACAGATTGGGGTCTGTGCTGTACGGTTTGGCCTTGGTCGCGGTCACAGGGATACCGTGCTGCTCGGCATACTCAATGAGTTCACGGCGCGACCGCATGGTCCATTCCCGCCAGGGAGCGATGATCTTGAGCTGTGGGGCGAGTGCCATGTAAGTGAGCTCAAAGCGCACCTGGTCGTTGCCTTTTCCCGTGGCTCCGTGCGATACGGCTTCGGCGCCTTCTTTTAACGCGATCTCGGCTTGTCGTCGGGCAATCAACGGGCGAGCGATCGATGTCCCGAGGAGATAACAGCCTTCATACAGGGCATTGCCGCGCAACATCGGGAAGACATACTCTTTGACGAAGGTCTCTCGCAGGTCCTCCACATAGACTTTCTTGACGCCGAGCGCTTGGGCCTTGGCTTTCACGGCTTTCAGATCTTCTCCCTGCCCAAGATCGGCACAAAAGGCGATGATCTCGGCATGATAGGTTTCCTGAAGCCACTTGAGGATGACCGAGGTGTCGAGTCCTCCGGAGTAAGCCAAGACGATTTTCTTGAGTGATGTGGGTCTCATGGTGAAATCGCTATCGAGCGCCTTTCTTGCGGGTAAGTAGTTGAGTCAAAATCGCTTTTTGCATATGCAGCCGATTCTCTGCTTGATCGATTACAACAGACTGCGGGCCATCCAGCACATCGGCGCTAATCTCCTCTCCCCGATGGGCCGGCAAGCAGTGCATGACGATCGCGTCGGGTTTGGCCCGTTGCAGGAGTCGCTGATTGAGTTGGTAGGGGGCCAGGATGCGTAACCGTCTGGCTTGTTCCCGTTCGCGCCCCATACTGATCCATACATCGGTGTAGACGACATCCGCTTCCTTCACGGCCACAAGTGGATTCTCTACCACCTCAACGGCGGCTCCGGTAGCCTGTCCATCGATCCTGGCACGGTCGATGACACGCTGATCCGGCTGATAGCCCGAGGGACACCCGATGACCACCTGCATTCCCACCTTAGCGCTCGCTTCGATGAGTGAGTTGGCGACATTGTTGCCGTCTCCGATATAGGCGAGACGGATTCCATTAAGTCGTCCTTTGAGTTCTTGAATTGTCATCAGATCGGACAGGGCCTGACAGGGGTGACTGTGATCGGTAAGCCCATTGATGACCGGCATGGTGGCTTCCGTCGCCCATTCCTCGACGATCGCATGGTCATAGGTACGGATGACAATACCGTCGAGATATCGGGATATGACGCGGGCCGTGTCTGCAACCGTCTCTCCGCGAGACAGTTGAATGTCGCTCATCGGCAGTGCCAGGGCGTGGCCGCCGAGTTGGTTCATGCCTGCCTCAAAGGACACACGAGTTCTCGTCGATGGCTTTTGGAAGAGAAGCCCCAGCGTCTTCCCGCGAAGCAACCGATGTGGGACACCCTGGTGCTGTTTCTTCTTGAGGGTGCTTGCCAGTCGTAAGAGCGCCAGGACTTGCATCCGTGGCATGGTGGCCACGTCAAGCAGATCTTTAGCGTATTCCTTGGTGCCGCGTGGATGGTGGGTTCGTCCGCTCATCAGTGATGAGAATCTTTTTCCGCAGTCTGGCGTTGGGTAAAGAGTGCTGAGAGGAGATCCAAGAGTCGGTCGATCTCCGGCTGTGTCATGATCAAGGGTGGGACCATACGCAGCACATGCTCATTCGCGGCATTCAATAGCACGCCACGCGCCAGCGCATCGGCCACCACCGTCCTGGCATCGATCGTCAATTCCATGCCCTGCAGCAGGCCAAGCCCTCGCACCTCTTGGACGAGTCGAAACCGGTTCTTACAGTCGGCTAACCCTTTGGCCAAATACTCTCCCATCCGCTTCGCGTTCTCCAAGACAGGTCCTTCAAGCAGCACGTGGCAGACCGCGAGCGCGGCTGCACAAGCCAGTGGATTCCCGCCGAAGGTCGAAGCATGGGAGCCAGGGGTGAATGCCGCCGCCACCGCGTCTTTAGCGAGGCATGCGCCGATCGGGACTCCTCCAGCGAGACCCTTGGCCAAGGTCATGATGTCGGGTTGGACCCCAAGTTGCTCATAGGCGAAGAGGGTTCCGGTTCGTCCCATGCCGGTTTGAATCTCATCAAAAATCAGGAGGATGTCTTTTTGAGTACAAAGCTGCCTGAGGTTTCTTAAATACTCCCGATCGGCGACATGGACCCCGCCTTCCGCCTGAATCGGTTCCAGCATGATGGCCGCCGTTCTCTCAGTAACGAGAGACTCGATGGCCGTGAAGTCATTGAAGGGAGCATAGGCGAATCCGGGCATCAAAGGTTCAAAGCCCTTTTGAACCTTTTCTTGACCGGTCGCTGTGACCATGGCGAGGGTTCGTCCGTGGAACGAATTCTTCATCGTGATAATTTCAAAACGAGCAGCGCCATAGCGCTCATGTCCGTAGCGGCGGGCCAACTTGATCGCGGCTTCGTTGGCTTCGGCGCCGCTGTTACAGAAGAATGCGCGGTCTGCGAATGAATGGTCGACCAGCAAGCGGGCCAACTTCACTTGAGGTTCGGTGTAATAAAGATTCGAGGTATGGATGAGCTGAGCGGCTTGGCGTTGGATCGCCTGGACAAGATCCGGATGCCCATATCCGAGAATATTCACCGCGATTCCAGCCACAAAATCCAGGTATTCGCGCCCCTCCAGATCATAGACTTTCGTACCTCGCCCCCTCACGATCGAGAGTGGTTGGCGGTTGTACGTCTGCATCAGATATTTGGCCGCGTCGTCCTTCAATTCTTCAGTCGGCATATGACGTATCCCCTTATAAAGAAAGGAAAGCTAGCACAGGGTCAGTAGGAAGAGCAATAAGTGAGGAGGGAAGTAGAGGGTCTCAAAAGAGTGGTAGGATCGGCACTCAAGCTGTGAGCACAACATCGCTTCAAATCATCCTCTCTTCCATTTCGGAGTGTGGTAAGCTGCCACGCCATGACGATGTGTGGGCAGTGTCAGCAGCAGAACCCCAATGATGCCAACTTCTGCCATCAGTGTGGCGCGAAGTTGATGGACGTGAAGGCCTCCTCCGAAGAGACAGCCACTGGGAGTACCACGGCTCAACCGATTCAGGACGAAGAGACGCGCTGGCGCCAATTTATCGGACCTAATGCCGATTATTATTTAAGAGTCTTCAAGAAATTTTCGTCAAACGGACAACCGCGCTTTGCCCTGTCATGGAACTGGCCGGCGTTTCTCTACATCTCGTTCCTCTGGTTCCTGTACCGGAAGATGTATCTTCACGCGTTCGTCTATGCCGTCGGCCCGATGGTCTCAACCTATCTCACGGGGGATGTGTCCGCCGGGATCATCTGGAGCGTCATGGCGGGCGCGACGGCCAACTATCTCTACTATTGGCATTGCCGGGAACATATCGGGGAAATGAAGCGAACGGGTCGGATGGATCCTGCGGCTCAAGACACCGCGCTGAAAGAATCCGGCGGCGTGCAACCCTACGTCATCTGGGTCGGTGTCGTCTTCTATCTCATTTTCCTGGCGACATTGGTCAAAATGGTCCAGGAAGGGCCGCCTGATATGGACCAGCCACCTGGTCGGCCGGCAAAGCACGCGGTTCTATCGCCACAAGCATGACCTCCCAGGACCGTGAGTATCCAGTGGTCACCTTGATGTAAGAGAGGAATTACGATGGCTCGATTAGTCTTGCTGCGTCACGGGGAATCGCAATGGAATCTGGAAAATCGGTTTACGGGGTGGGTGGACGTGCCGCTCTCTCAAAAGGGAGTGGAGGAGGCCAAGCAAGCCGGTGAAAAGCTTCGGGGATTTACCTTTCATCGCGCCTTTACCTCGGTCCTCATGCGGGCCAATGAGACCCTGCGGATTGTGTTAGAGACGATCGGCCAGACACAGATCCCCATCGAAAAGGACAAAGCCTTGAACGAACGGATGTACGGGGAGCTCCAGGGGCTGAATAAGACAGAAACGGCCCAAAAGTACGGCGATGCGCAGGTAAAAATCTGGCGGCGGAGCTATGACGTCAGGCCGCCGGGCGGGGAGAGTTTGAAAGATACGGCAGAACGAGCCTTGCCCTATTATGAAACGATGATCAAGCCGCATCTCCTGAAGGGCGAGACGATCGTCATTGCCGCGCATGGCAACAGCCTACGTGCGTTGGTCATGCAGCTGGATCAACTCTCGAAAGAAGCGGTCTTGGAGCTGAATATTCCAACTGGGGTGCCGCTGTTGTACGAGCTTGATGATACCGGTAAGGTCTTATCGCATCGGTATCTGTAACAGAGCCGCAGAGCAGTAGTGAGAATTGTTTGGAGCTCAGAGTACCGCAGTTGATGGCAGGTCGGGTTGGTAGTGCTTTCCCACTCAACATGTTACGAGGCTGGCTAGCGTGGGGAGTGGGTTTTCGCTGTGCTCGTGTGTCTAGCCGATTCAATCGCTCAACACTTCAAACGCGAGAAGACTGCGTCGAATTCTTAGGTAGCTATCCACGCTGGTCCAGCAGTCTACCGTACTCCGCAGCAGGCGCATAGTCGATCAATAACACAAGCAGCTTCTCGCGATCTCCCGATTCAATTAGGCCCAGGTCTTCCATGAGGACTGCTGTCTCGGCACAGATTCCCGTGGGGTTGATCCCTTCCTGATCCACCAGATGCGCATAGCGTTCACGCCGTTGAGTCAATTCCGGTTGATACTCTACCCACGTGCCTGTCCCCAGCTGACCTGAAGGCCACCACTGAGTCTGGATAGACTCAAACAGGTCTTCGGTGATGAGGGCTCTGTATTTGGAGGGGATATGGGCGTCGATCGCCGCGAGGACCCAGTAGAGATTCAGAGAGAGGATCTCCCTGGCGATGTGGGGGACATGGGATTCAGCGGCCTCGATACCATATTCCCCAAGTTGTGGGGGGCGAATGGGAGGAGGCATCGCCTTGAATAGTGCTGTCGCGGCTTCTGCTGGTGTCATAGCATCACACCAGCATACTGCACCATGCGTGGCCCTCTCAAGCGGTGCTAGAAAGAGGGAAGACTGATCCGTCACACGGTTATGGAGTTGAATGACCGGTCTCCAGAGACCGGAGTCACATCAGGTCCGGAGAAGTATGAGCCTCATGCTGAGGAGAAATTCGTCGCATGAGTTCGAGCATGGGGAGAATTTGGCCGAAGAAACGTGGAGAAGCTATGGAGAGGAAGGTCACTCAGCCCTCCCGGCTCATCAAATGGCCGGGAGGGTACATGTTGCGAATTCAGCGAGTGGCGACTTTTTGAACCACGGCCCCTAATGGGGCGGCAGTTCGGGTTCCGGAAGGCTGCTCGTCTGAGGAGGCGATCGGCGGGCCTGATTGAGTCACGATGATCTCAACGCGCCGGTTCTTGGTCCGGCCTTCCTCCGTATCGTTCGTCGCAACGGGTTTGGAGTCAGCATAGCCGATGGCCCTGACGCGATCGGCACCCAGTCCACCTTTGATCAACGCGCGGCTGGCGTTTTCAGCGCGAAACTGGGACAGCTCAGCGTTATCCTTAAACGGACGCTTAGGATTATATTTGACTGGGATACTGTCGGTATGCCCGGCCACTTCGATACTCTCAGGACGGAATTTACGCAAGGCTACACCGATGCGCTTGACCAAGGAGGCGCCTGCCGTCGTCATGGTCACTCGTCCTACGCCGAAGAGTTCTCCTGACGCCAATGCGAGCGTAAGCTTGTCACCGCGTTGCTCCATCACCACGGTGCCTCGTTTTAGTTCCTCCTTGAGGGCAGCCGTCAACTGTTCATTAACCTTGGTGAGCCCAGGTGAGAGGCGCGCAACGGCCTGTTGTGGAAAGGCATTCTTCATAGAGGGAGTGATCTTAGCCGGTTTCGGCAAGCTCTTCCCCACGCTTGCCAAGATGCGCTTGGCCTGGACGAGTTGCGAGTCGCGGCTGGCAAGTTCCATTTTTAATTCTTGGTCTTTGGCCACCAGCTGCAGATCAAGGTCCGCGATACGCTGCATGGCGACATCAAGCTGGTCGTTGCTGATCGAAAATTGCCGATCGATGTCGGCCACCTGCTGCCTGGCTAACTCCAGACTACTCTTGGTCCGGTTCAGCTCCTGAGACATCTGTTGGTGGGTGTCTCGCTGCATGCAGATTCCCGAGAGTTCCTGCTCTTTCTGATTGAGTTGCGCTTCCAAGGCCTCCGCACGGGTTTTTTCCGCATTCAACTGAGTGGCTGCTGCGGTGGTCTTTTCTCGTAGAAGAGACAGTTCCTTTTCCTTAGCCGTAAGCTGTTGCAGGAGCAGTTCAAGGCGAGCTTTTTCCTGTTCGATGTCCGCATCAGCCTTTTCCTTCTCTTTTGCCGCCGCGGCTTCCGCTTCTTCCCCCGGTTGACTCTGGGGAGGCACATCGATGGTAATGGACGTCATGGGAGTAATGGCCGACACAAGGGCAGGGTCATCAGAAGAGGCAACTTGTTGAGCAGAGGACGTCTTCTGGCCGTCTTGCTGTCCAGGAGGCGCGTCTCCCGGCATCACAAGGGTCACGGGCGTGGCGAGAAGAGAGGGCTGCCCACCCTCCGATCGAACATCAGCCGTCTGCCTGTCCTCCAAGGAATGAGTGGCGGCCGCCAGGCTCGACACATGTCCATTCACCGCAAGGGCGACGAGAAAGGCACAAGAGAGAATTTTCGTTGTCCTTATCATGACCCACCTCACAAAATGATAAAAGTCGGCAATCCGAAAAAATCCAGTTTCAAAATATGAACACCCAATAGCTGGGGCATCCCCTTGTCCTGTTCACACGGCCTCATGCCGACACCGAAACAGAAAAAAGCGATCCAGCCACAGCACGGGATCTGGTACGAAATACAGGCTCGCGAAATTTGGATGGTGCGAGGAAACGCTACTATGTCCTATACGCTCTCTTGTGCCCGTTTGCAACTGGTGAATAGGAGGTCAGTGCGCGCCCTGTAAGGATCGCAGGGGAGTTGGGCAAGAGGAGGCACTTGGCACTCGTGCTAGAAGCAGTACCTGAAAAGTAATAGTACATACGAAGACCGGTCACACTACATGTAGGGGATGGAGAGGGAGACTGTGGATTCGGATTGAGAAGAAGCGGGAATATTTTGAGTGGGTCATGACGAAGCGATCAGACCAGTTGGTATCCCCACCCAATGCTTGGCCTGAGCGGTTAGCATTAGCTTGGGGATGCATGCGGTCTCCCCGCTGAGTCGTATTGGATTCAGTGAATCGAAAAAGATTCGCTCTTTTCTGTCTCCCTCGTAGGTGAGCCCAAAGGCCATCCTCACAATCCTGAGGACTTTTTTCGGATTCAACGCGGCGCAGTCTTTGCCAAGAATGGCTCTAAGGTGATTTGTTACTGTCTAGTAGAGTTCCTAGTTGTTTAGGAGACCTTATTATGCGATATGGTCCAACTCATTCAATCAACCATACATAAGCGTGCAGGTGAGGCGCACGCGGAAGGAGGGTCTGATGATCACAGCCAAGAGCCGGTTCGGCTACCTGACGGTGGAAGCCATCACGTTCGTGTTCGTACTTGGAGCGCTCGCGATGATTTGGCCCGCCGTTATCGCTGTTTTCCTTGGTGTCCTTCTGGTGATCCAATGGTTGAGTGCCGAGCCAGAGGTTGTGATGTTGGTGTGGACTGAGATTGAAAATATGCCGATCGTCGTTGCCTCTGTCCGTCGCCCTGGTGTTCCGACGATGCTCTCGTAACGAGTGTGAGCAGGGTGTTCGTCGATTGAGCGTGCCGTCAGGAAGAGTGAATTCCGAGGAGAGCATGAACGCCGATGCGGGGTCTCGGATCGGATACAACGGGCGAGGTAAGCCCGCAGCTCAGCCGCCAGATGTGCTGGTCGGGTAAGCCTCTCTCTTTGCGGTCGTCTAGTGGTATGAGCTGAATTTGTGACGGATCCTCCCGAATCTACTTGGCCAGCGGTTGGCTGCATAACTCAATAGTCACGGCTGCGGCTCTATTTACAACAAGCCTGCTGTGCTAAATGTCATCCTACATTAGTTTCCATACCATCCATGGCACTGTGCTGGACTTGTGACCGGCCAAATACTCCAACACTGAATCTTTGATTCACTGAATCGAAAAAGATTCCTCCCGTGAATGTGACTCTACGTGCGTAGCAGCACATTCATTTGGAATTCACACGATTCTCCAAGATTACCCACGGCCCATTCCTGAGGAGATGTTTGCCCGAGCAGCATCTTTCAAAATTCATCAGTAGGGAATTGTATTGCAAAATAGATTCTGTAATGGGATTTTACCAAAGGTTTTTGATGGATTGCCGTTACATCGGCAGGAGATAGGGTCTTTCGCAGCCAGTGTTTGTGCAACAGCGGAAGGACTACTCGACCACCCGCTTTCTCACAGTTCTGCACTTTGACGACTTTCGGCGCGTGCTACCTCCCATACTTCACGCGCTGCATCAGCATTCATCGCTGCGATTCCCAACCCAACGATCAAGTCAGGCCATGCTGAGACGGTGTAAGCGGTGAGGAAACCCGCCGCGATAATGGCGATGTTGGCAAAGGCATCATTGCGGGCAGAGGGAACGCCGCACGGGTTAAGCTTCCCGCGTGATGACGGTATTTAGTCAGTAGCAGGGCGCAGGATAGATTGACGACTAAAGCACCGATCCCGGTGAGGGAGAGCGGAAGCGCTTCTGGCGGGACGGGCAGAGAAAATTTCTGCCACGCCATCCATAGGGTCGCCAGACCGGGAACCAAGAGAATCCCCGCCAGCATCTTTCCCACCACTGCCCGCCGCAAATCTTCTTCACTCTTTGTCATAACGGTCTCGCTACTTTCTAGGATGGCTCAATGGGCTAATGACGTGTATCAGCTTTCAAAGCAATGACTTTCTGGTCAGATACTAGATGAGCTGGCGCATGATGACGAGTCCGGCGAATAAGCTCATGATGGAAAGCACAACCGAAGTGAGGACGTATACTGCCATTGATCCCAGATCTCCACGCTCATAGAGCACGACCGCTTCGAGTGAAAATGTGGAGAACGTCGTGAACCCGCCAAGGATGCCGGTGGTGAGGAACAATCGCCACGACTGGCCGGGGTCAAACTTAAGGGCAAACAGGCCAGCCAGCAGACCCATCGCCGATGAGCCGACGACATTGATGAAGAGGGTTCCATAGGGAAACTCAGGGTCTAGCAGCCGGAGAGTAATCACATTGACACCATGACGCAGCACACCACCGATGCCCGCTCCGATAAAGACAAGCAGAGAGTGAAGGAAGGTATTCATTCAGCAAGTGTTCCTTTAATCGTATCGGCTCAAGGCAAATAATAACGAACCGTCGTCATCATCGTATGTTCTTCCCCCCACGGCCGCAGACCGTTTGCACCCGACCACACCGTGCGATGGGTATAGGCATAAGAGAGTCCCAGGGCGACATTGCCTACATCTGAGGTGATGACCCGGTACCAGATTCCCGGTTGGGCTTGAGTGACGGTCGCATTGGCTGCCTGACATGGCTGTGTGCCCGGGTCTTCTACGGCGCAGCCACTGAGGTCAGCGAGTGCAGACCCGTAACCAATCGATGTCGCGGCATACGTGGTTCTCGCATAGTGTTCGACACCGTAATACGCATAGACATCCCATTCCTTAGTGGGATGCCATTCGAGACCGCCCATAAAGTGAAACGCCATGATCGGGACAATCTTGCCGGACGGGCTGGCGACCACATCCGCACCAATCGTGGAGGCATAGCGCCCAATCCCTTGTCCCACCAATCCTTCCGCAATGAGATTCACCGTCGAGGTCAAAGGCAGCACCGCCCCGAGGCCTGCCCCGCCGCCGATGGCCACATGGTTGTGGGCGTTTAGCCGATCCTGAAAAAATCGGATGATTCCTTTGAGCTCCCAGTGCCCATAGCCGGGCTCCCATACGAGCTTCCCAATAAGATCTGGCGCAAAATCTGTCGAAATCCCATTGGCTCCGGGTGTGGTACTGGTCGTGAAGAAATTCGAAGGGGTTTTAGCATTGGGCGAGGTGTTGAAGCCCTGCACTCCCGCCGGTTGGATGACGCCGTTCACACTCGCTTCCGGATTTTCAATCGCCACTGCCATCAAAAGATTGGAGCCAAGCGCTTTGGTGACCCGCACTCCCCATTGGCGCGCCCAGTTAAATCCCACCACGGTCTGGAGATCGGTGCTCAGCGGAATAAACTCACTTCGTGGTTTGAGTCCGAGGCGATGGGTCGTGAGCAATGACCAGCTCTGGCCAAACAACAGGGAGATCCCGCTTGGAAGATCGACATTACTCCATAACTGGCGCAACCTCGGATTCCAACTATTGGTCTCCAATTCGTTCCCGGACGTGGAACTGCCGAGAAAGTCGACCTCGACATATCCCGCGATGGCGGTGCTTCGGTAATGCCCTTCGCCTAGGAGATTGATCCGCGAGCCACGCGCCGTTCCCCGAAATTCGCGTAGATGACTGTTGGCTGAACCCTGAAGCGGAATATTGGCAAATGTACTTTGCACATCGGCATTTTCATTGGCAGAGCGGACTACGGCGGTGCCGTCGAAGAACCCGCCCGGCGCAAAGGATACGCCTTTATAGCGAAATTTCTGGAATCCCCGTCCCGCAATCAGCTCTTCGGTGGCAGCCTTTGGCTCACCGGTTGAGGCACTAGCTTCTTCAGTCACCTGCCCGGTAGACGTTTCTGCCCGGCAGTGATCCTGCATCACTAGAAGGGACAGGAATACGAGAATGCCAAGACCATATTGATTATGCGACGTCATGAATCTCCGTGCATGGGTGAGAAGTAGGCAACCAAGGCATACTAGCGATGCTGGTGACGCTCATAGAAGGCCGTCGCGTTCAGGAACACGCACACGATTGAAAGGAGCAACCAAGGAAGCGAAAGAGATAGCACGAAGGGGAGCATAAAAAAACTCCTACCAGATCATGTCAGGTAGGAGTCATCAGTGCCCCGGCTTACGGAGTACGGTTCTGGTGAACCCCATCACCAATCGAATTGGTCTTACTATTAAGATTAATTAGCAGTACTTGTCAAGATGATGGCATCTGGAACGGTCGCTTCATAGAGAACTCCCTAATCAGTTCCATTCTATCTTTTCACAAACAAGTGTTTGTGAAACAGGCAAGATAAGAAGTAGAGCAGCACGGCAAAGCACCCGGCGAAGTTGCCGCCTTGCTGAATGTCAGACGTCCGATCCTGTGGCGGGCGTTGCAGCGCTGACATATGACCGACAAAAAATCCACGAATCGGAGCCTTTTATTAATGCCCAGAGCCCTGATAAGGTCATAACATGTGGAAATGTATATACGTGCGTATGTGCATACGACTGACGAGTTACCATGCAACTAAGAGCCTATCCTAAAACATCCTGATTCTGTATTCTTATGGGAAGTTGAGAATCCCATGAAGACAGGAGAGGAGTATGAACAAAGCGAATACGCCGTCTCGGTGGTGGCAGCTCCCCGATGCGGTGTGGGAACGGATCGAGCCGTTGTTGCCAAAACGTCCGACACGAGATCCTTCGATTGGGGGCCGTCCCCCGGTTCCAGACCGGCAGGCCATGAATGGCATTGTGTTCGTCTTGCGTACCGGCTGTCAGTGGAACGCGTTGAACGCGACCGGGATTTGCAGCAGTTCCACGGCCCATCTGCGATTTCAACAGTGGCGCAAGGCCGGAGTCTTTGAGCAACTTTGGGCGAACGGGCTGAACGAGTATGACGAGGTGAAGGGCATTGACTGGGCCTGGCAGTCGATGGATGGCGCGATGACGAAGGCGCCGTTGGGCGGGGAAAAAAACCGGGCCCAATCCCACGGACCGAGCCAAAGACGGCGTCAAGCGAAGCTTGTTGTGTGAGGGAGCCGGGGTTCCTATTGGACTGGCCATCGAGGGCGCGAACCGGCATGACATGCGGCTGGTGGAGCCAACCCTGCAGAGCATTCCGGTGGCACGTCCCCGACCGACCCGGAAGACTCCTCAAGGGCTTTGCCTGGATCAAGGGTATGACTACGCTGAGGTCCTGGACTTGGTGCGGTAGTGCAGATACACGGCGCATATCTGCCCCGCGGCGAGGAAGCCCAGGCCATCATGCACCAAGCCGGATTCACAGCACGTCGGTGGGTCGTCGAGCGAATCCATAGCGAGATGAACCGGTCCCGCCGGATTGTGATCCGTTGGGAGAAGAGTCCTGAAAACTATTTGGCCAGGCTTCATCTTGTATGTGCTGTGATCACCCTCCGCTGTGCAGGGGTTTTAGGATAGGCTCTAAGCACATCTGCTCCATCGACGTGCCTTCATCAACCAGAAACGCGAACTTCTCCGAGTCCCGTCCACCTTGAATGCCAAGCTCCATCCCCCAGCGTGAGACCTTGGTCGCATCCTTCCGCACATACGCCAATCCCGGGTTGAATGAAAGCTCATCGTGGTGGGACGCTGTGATGCAATTGCATCAGAGATGGTTATCGGGGATATTGAAATTGCCGATCTAACCGACGTCCACATACGCCTCATAGTGCCAGTCGGTCGCAGCAGCTTCTGTGGGATGGATTGCACCAGATATGGGTGCCATGGTTTCTTTCAATGCCTGATTCGAGTCTTGAGTTTGAGCTACACAGATAGGGACCGTCGCGAGTAGCCCCCATGCAGCCAACAGCCCGCTGACATGCTTGCGCCATTTGCCAGCGTCCGTAAGAATTGCTGAGATTTCAGGGTTGGATGAGCTGCAAGTTGCCTTTCTGATTTGCGCGTCGGCGAAGATGCAATAACGTTAGGAAATTCCTCATGCGCTGATTTGGCGACGCCTTTCAGGTTTCTTCAAAATCACTGGAGATTGTTGATCCATTGTTCAGCTCACAAAAGTGGCTACCCGTCGAACCACCGCGTCAACTCATATTTCAGCAGATGGATAGCCAGACCCAGGCGCAGGATTTCTGAGCGAAGGTGCTGGAGCATTTGGGCACGCATCCGAAGCGCTTTTTGGTCGTAGTGTCCGCCCTCGCCCAGCAGCAACGGCAGGCGTCCCGTGGCGTCAGCAAGCGGCTCCGGCTCATCCCCAGGGCCCACCGTCCGCCACCGTGCGAGCAGAATCTCGCGTACAGTGCGGTTCGGGTCCTTATCCGAAGCGTCGTTTAAAAATTCCCAGACTACTGGGGGGAAGAGTTGTGACTCTGAGGGGCCTTCCCAAAATTCCCTCAGAAAATTATGAGGATGTCGAAAGTCTTGATCGAGGTGCAACACGGCATCCACACTGCCGAAGCCCACAGCCATCATGCCTCCAAACACTTCAATGGCCTCTGCGGCAATCGCCTTACCGGACAACAGAAGGGCTCCGGGAATCACGCCGATAAAGATATCGGATGCGAGTACAGCAAACAGGGCTTGATCCGAAATGTCCTGATGCGTCTCCGCAAGGGCATTGGCTAGGTGATCACTCCGTGCCGCCTCGCAATCCAA
>WBZU01000350.1_pt1 | contig 41825 bp, 31 predicted proteins | sample 5204311 | NCBI WGS metagenome assembly WBZU01 (sample SAMN12344359, study PRJNA552823) | activated sludge metagenome | biome: Activated sludge suspended growth; feature: Nitrification reactor; material: Wastewater; isolation source: activated sludge from nitrification reactor of wastewater...
TGCAGCACATAAAACCGCGCCTTTGCCGCCCTGGCGTCGTTGCAAATCCTCGCGATGCCACTGGGCATCGCTGCGGTTTGCGCCTAGCCAGGACGACAAATCCATCGGTTTTCTTCAGTGCTGCACAAAGTGGAACACTGCACTAGGCGATGCAATGGGGGCCTCGCAGCGGGCTGCCGCGATGAGCCGACGGCCGCATGGGCTCTGCGCGCGCGCAAGGCCGCGCTGTGCCCGGGGGCCGCCCACCGCGGCAGTCGAGGAATCCGGGAACGGCGCTTCGTTGGCCGCGCGCGCCAACCGAGCCCGGGCGCGCGCGCCGGCAGCCGCTGCGGGCCTGGTGTCAGGCTGCCTGCAGCGCGCGTTGCACCTCGTGCTGCCACGGCAGCGCGTGCACGATCTCGTTCAGGTAGCGGGCCGATTCGAGCGCGGTCAGCACCTCGCCCTCGCGGCCGACCAGGCGCAGGTTGGTGACCACCGCCAATGGGTCGGCCATCGCCACCACGCCGGAGCGGATCTGGATCCAGTCCCAGGCGAAGCCGGCTTCGCCGCCGTCGCTGCTGCCGGCCCAGGAAGTCTGGCCGCTGCTGGCGCCTTCGCCGTCGCCGGGCTGGCTCACGTGTGTCGCCAGATGGCGCCAATGCAGTTCCGCGCCGCACCCGGCCTGCCACAATACGGGCGGCCAAGCACGGATCGACCAGGGCTTGGATGGGTTCATGGTACGGTGGGCGTGGTGGACGCGCGATCGAAACAAGATGCAATCGTGGCGCCACGGCAAAGGGTTGCAAAGCTGTAATACCTGTCAGGGCAGGCAGGAGCGCTGATGTTGGCCGGCAGTTTTGCTGCGGTGTTGCAGGCGAAGGACCGCGACGAGTTCCGCGACGAGGTCGTGCGCTTCGCACACGAGCTGGGTTTCGAAACCGTCGCGGCGCTGACCGTCGTCGAAAGCGGCATCGCCGGCACCGAGGTGGTCAGCATCGACAACACGCCGCAGGCCTACAACGAGGCCTTCTTCGACGTACACCGAAACCGCACCGACCCCGTGATCCAGCACCTGCGCCGCCAGAGCGTGCCGATCGTCTGGGACCAGCGCACCTACACCGAGCAGGGGCTGGGCGAGCTGTGGGAGCAGCAGGCGCCCTTCGGCTACCGCACCGGCATTGCGATGGCGCTGCACCTGCCCGACGGCAAGCATTTCCTGCTGGGCGTGGATCGGCACGAGTCGCTGCCCGCCGACGCCGTCGAGTTGCAGCGCATGGTGGCCGACTTGCAGTTGTTCGCGGTGCACGCGCAGGAGTCGGCGCTGCGGCTGCTGCTGCCGGCGCCGCTGCAGCCCGAGCGGCCGGCGCTGACGCCGCGCGAGCTGGAAGCGCTGCGCTGGACGATGGAAGGCAAGACCGCCTGGGAAGTCGGCAAGATCCTCGGCATCAGCGAGCGCACGGCGGTGCTGCACGTGAACAACGCGATGCACAAGCTCGGCTGCGTCAACAAGCACGCCGCGGTGCTGAAGGCGCTGCGTCTCGGGCTGATCCACTGACGGCGGCGCCCGCCGCGGGTGGCGGGTGGCAGCTTGCCGGTGTGGCGTGCGCGCCCACCTGTAAGACCTGACAGTGTTCGGATCGCGCCCGCGCTGTTGCAATGCAGCGGTGCGCATCGATCGCATCGCCTGATTCAGAAGGAGTCGTTATGAGGAAGCCCGTGCTGACCAAGAAGACCCAGAAGATCGAAGTTGCCCCGCAGAAGAAGCCCGCCAAGCCCGGCCCGGTCGAGTTGAGCCCGGCCGACATGAAGAAGGTTTCCGGCGGGCTGCCCAGCAGCTGGCCGAAGCCCACCAACTGAGGCCGTCAATCGTTTGTCTGCTCGCTTGTGGGTACTTGGTGATGTGCCTGCAAGTCGATTGGCGTTAAGGTCGGGCCCCACGGCCCGCTCTCGATGCCCGCGGGCCGGTTCTTGCCGGCCCGCTTTTTTTTCATGTCCAAGCCTGTGATCGCCTGCCGATCGGGCCCTTCCGGTTGCTGCCGGGCGCGTCTTGCGGCGCGCAGCCGGCACCCGCTTGCCCGGTGAGCGACCTGTTCCGCTCGGAGGCGCTCGACGCGCAGCGTCAAGGCTGGCTCGGCCAGGTGCAGCTGGTGCGGCCGCTGTCGTTGTCGCTGCTGACTGCAGGCGTGCTGCTGTGCCTGGCGGCGGTGCTGGCTTTCCTGGCCTTCGGCGAATACACGCGCAAGGCGCGGGTCGACGGCGTGCTGGTGCCGGACCTGGGCGTGATCCGCCTGGTGCCGCCGGCGCCGGGCAGGGTGCTGGCGCGGCAGGTGGCCGAGGGCCAGGCAGTCCGCGCCGGCGACGAATTGTTCGTGCTGGCGCTGCCCGGCAGCACACTGAGCCCGGGTGCCACCGCGCAGGTGGAGCGCAGCCTGCAGCAGCGCCGGCGCAGCCTCGAAGACGCTGCCGGGCAGCAGGCCCAGTTGGCCGATGCCCAGCGCTCGGCGCTGCAGCGCCGCCTGGGCGAACTGAAGCGCGAGCAGGCCCAGCTCGATGCCGAAGCCGCGCTGCACCAGCAGCGGCTGGCGCTGGCGCAACAGGCGCTGGCGCGGCTCGAGTCGCTGGCCAGCGAGCAGTTCATCTCGAGCGCGCAGGTGCAGGCCAAGAAGGAGGAGGTGCTCGGCCTGCAGGCGCAGGCGCAGGGCTTCGGCCGCGAGAGTGCGGCGCTGGCGCGCGACCGCGCGGCGCTGGAGGGCGAGCTGCACGGGCTGCCGGCCCAGACACGCAGCCGCCTGGGCGAGATCGACCGCGAGCTGGCGGCAGTGGCGCGCGAGGCGGCCGAGCAGGACACGGCGCGCCAGATCGTGGTGCGCGCGCCGCAGGACGGCACCGTCGGCGCCGTGCTGGCCGACGTCGGCCAGAGCGTGTCGCCGGCCTCGGCGCTGGCGACCCTGGTCCCGGCCGGCGCGACGCTGCAGGCGCACCTGTATGCGCCGTCCGGGGCGGTCGGCTTCGTGCGCCCGCAGCAGGAGGTGCGGCTGCGCTTCGAGGCCTTCCCGTACCAGAAGTTCGGCCACCTGAGCGGCCGCGTGCTGCAGGTGTCGCGCACGCCGCTGGCGCCCGCCGAGCTGGCCGGGCTGCCGCTGGCGGCGCCGCAGGCGGCCGGCGCCGGCCCGGCGGAGCCGTTGTTCCGCATCACCGTGGCCTTGCCGAACCAGCAGATCCGCGTGTTCGGCGAGCCGCAACCGCTGGTTGCGGGCATGCGCATGCAGGCCGACGTGCTGCTGGAGCGGCGGCGGCTGGTGGAGTGGCTGTTCGAGCCGCTGCTCGGCTGGTCGGGGCGGCTGTGAACCCGGGGCTGTCGGCAGGCGCGTGATGGGCATCGCTTCTCTGGACGGCAGCGGCCTGCGCCTGGGGTGGCGCGCGCATCGGGTGCCGCTGGTGCTGCAGACCGAGGCTGCCGAATGCGGCCTGGCCTGCCTGGCGATGGTCGCCGGCGCGCACGGCCTGGACTGCGACCTGCCCACGCTGCGCCAGCGTTTCTCGCTGTCGCTCAAAGGCGTGAACCTGCTCGACCTGGTGCGCATGGCCGAGGAGCTGCGGCTGCACGCACGCGCGCTGCGCGCCGAGATCGACGACCTGGCGCAGCTGGCGCTGCCCTGCATCCTGCACTGGGACCTGAACCACTTCGTCGTGCTCGTGGGCGTGCGCCGCGGCGTGGCGACGATCCACGACCCGGCGCACGGCGTGCGCCAACTCAAGCTCGATCAGGTGTCGCGGCACTTCACCGGCATCGTGCTCGAGCTCCAGCCGGCGGCCGACTTCGTGGCGCGCGTCGAGCGCCGGCACGTGTCGCTGCGCCAGTTGCTCGGGCGCGTCACCGGGCTCAGGCGGTCGCTGGCGCAGATCTTCGCGCTGGCGCTGGCGCTCGAGGTCTTCGTGCTGCTCAGCCCCTTCCTGCTGCAGTGGGTGGTGGACGACGTGCTCGTCAGCGCCGACCGCGACTTGCTGGTCACGCTGGGCGTCGGCTTCGGCCTGCTGGTGCTGCTGCAGGCGGCGACCGCGGCGATCCGCTCGTGGGCGGTGCTGGTGCTGTCGGCCACGCTGAACCTGCAGTGGCTGGCCAACGTGTTCGCGCACCTGCTGCGCCTGCCGGTCGAGTGGTTCGAGAAGCGCCACATCGGCGACATCTGGTCGCGCTTCTTCGCGGTGCAGCAGATCCAGAAGACGCTGACCACGAGCTTCATCGAGGCCGTGCTCGACGGGGCGCTGGTGGTGCTGACGCTGGCGATGATGCTGGTCTACAGCCTGCGCCTGAGCGCGGTGGCGCTGGCGGCGGTGGGCGCGTACGCGCTGCTGCGCTGGGCCTTCTTCCGGCCGCTGCGCAACGCGACCGAGGAAGCGCTGGTGCACGACGCCAAGCAGTCCAGCCACTTCCTCGAATCGCTGCGCGGCGTGCAGGCGATCAAGCAGTTCAATGCGCAGGCCGACCGGCAGTCGCGCTTCACCAGCCTGGTGGTCGACACGATGAACGCCGGCATCGCGGGGCGCAAGCTCGAGCTGCTGTTCACGTCGCTGCACCGGCTGCTGTTCGGGCTGGAGCGCGTGGCGGTGGTGTGGATCGGCGCGCTGCTGGTGCTCGACCAGCGCTTCTCGGTCGGCATGCTGTTCGCGTTCCTGGCCTACAAGGAGCAGTTCGCCACGCGCGTGAGCGCGCTGATCGACAAGGTGGTGGACCTGAAGATGCTGCGGCTGCAGGGCGAGCGCCTGGCCGACATCGTGCTCACGGCGCCGGAGCAGACCGAGGCCAGCGGGATCGGGCGGCGGCTGCCGGAGATGCCGGCGATCGAGCTGCGTGACCTGCGCTTTCGCTATTCCGACGGCGAGCCCGAGGTGCTGGCCGGCGTGAGCCTGCGCATCGAGCCGGGCGAATCGGTGGCGATCGTCGGGCCTTCGGGTTGCGGCAAGACCACGCTGCTGAAGCTGATCCTCGGCATCCACGCGCCCACCGGCGGCGAGCTGCTCGTCGGCGGCATGCCGCTGGCACAGGTCGGCTTGCAGGCCTGGCGCGGCGCCGTCGGCGTGGTGATGCAGGACGAGCCCTTGTTCTCCGGTTCGATCGCCGAGAACATCAGCTTCTTCGACCTGCGGCCCGACCTGGACTGGGTGATGCACTGCGCGCGCGTGGCGTCGGTGCACGACGACATCGACGCGATGCCGATGGGCTACCACACGCTGATCGGCGACATGGGCTCGAGCCTGTCGGGCGGCCAGCGCCAGCGCATCCTGCTGGCGCGCGCGCTGTACCGCCGGCCGCGGATCCTGCTGCTCGACGAAGCGACGAGCGCGCTGGACGTCGACGGCGAGCGGCTGGTCAACCAGGCGGTGCGGCAGCTGGCGCTGACCCGGATCATCGTCGCCCACCGGCCCGAGACGATCGCGAGCGCTTCGAGGGTGATCGCGCTGCAGGCGGGCCGGGTCGCGCAGGATCTGCGCACCGTGGGCAGCAACGGCTCGGCCGAGGCCGGCACCTAGAATTCCGGTGCGTGTGGGACAGGGTCGGTGACGCCTGGATCCCGCCATGCGGAATTTGGAATGGACTACCCGAAGGATTTCGATGTCATCGTCGTCGGCGGCGGCCACGCCGGCACCGAGGCGGCGCTGGCGGCCGCGCGCATGGGCTGCGCGACGCTGCTGCTGACCCACAGCCTCGAGACGCTGGGGCAGATGAGCTGCAACCCGTCGATCGGCGGCATCGGCAAGGGGCATCTGGTCAAGGAGGTCGACGCGCTCGGCGGTGCGATGGCCGCCGCCGCCGACGAGGCCGGCATCCAGTTCCGCATCCTCAACGGCAGCAAGGGTCCGGCCGTGCGCGCGACGCGCGCGCAGGCGGACCGGGTGCTGTACCGCGGCGCGATCCGGCGCCGGCTCGAGAACCAGCCGCGGCTGCGCCTGTTCCAGCAGGCGGTCGACGATGTGATGCTGGAGGGCGGCCGCGTCGCGGGCGTGGTCACGCAACTTGGCATCCGCTTTCGGGCGCGCGCCGTGATCCTGACTGCGGGTACGTTCCTGGATGGGCGGGTGCACGTGGGGTTGCAGCACTACAGCGCCGGGCGCTCGGGCGACCCGTCGGCGGCGACCCTGGCGGCGCGGCTGAGGGAGTTGCGGCTGCCGCAAGGCCGCCTGAAGACGGGCACGCCGCCCAGGCTCGACGGCCGCAGCGTCGATTTCAGCCGCATGGCCGAGCAGCACGGCGATGCCGATCCAGTGCCGGTGTTCAGCTTCATCGGCCATCCGGGCCAGCATCCGCGCCAGCTGCCCTGCTGGATCACCCATACCAACGAGCGCACCCACGCGATCATCCGCTCCGGCTTCGACCGCAGCCCGATGTTCACCGGCGTGATCGAAGGCACCGGGCCGCGCTATTGCCCGAGCATCGAAGACAAGGTCAACCGCTTCGCCGACAAGGCTTCGCACCAGATCTTCCTCGAGCCCGAGGGCTTGGATACGCACGAAATCTACCCGAACGGCATCTCGACCTCGCTGCCCTTCGACATCCAGCTGGCGGCGGTGCGGTCGATGGCCGGGTTGGAGCAGGCCGACATCCTGCGGCCGGGCTATGCGATCGAGTACGACTACTTCGACCCGCGCGCGCTGCGGCCGAGCTTCGAGACGCGGCAGATCCCGGGCCTGTTCTTCGCCGGCCAGATCAACGGCACCACCGGCTACGAGGAAGCGGCAGCCCAAGGCCTGCACGCCGGCATCAACGCGGCGCTGCAGGTGCAGGAGCGCGAGCCCTTCGTGCCGCGGCGCGACCAGGCCTACCTGGGGGTGCTGGTCGACGACCTGATCAGCAAGGGGGTGACCGAGCCCTACCGCATGTTCACCAGCCGTGCCGAGTACCGGCTGCAGCTGCGCGAAGACAACGCCGACCTGCGGCTGACCGAGATCGGCCGCAGTCTCGGCCTGGTCGATGATGCCCGCTGGGATGCGTTCAACCGCAAGCGCGACGCGATCGAGGCCGAGCTGCAGCGGCTGCGCACGACCTGGATCCACCCGGGCCGCCTGCCGGCGGCGGATGCCGAGCGGCTGCTGGGCAAGGCACTCGAGCGCGAGTATCGGCTGGCCGACCTGTTGCGCCGGCCCGGCGTAGACCACGACGCGTTGGCGGCGGTGCAGCGCATTGCTTCGCCGGAGCAGCTTGTTTCACGTGAAACGCTGGCCGGTGCGCTCGGCCCCGAACTCGCAGAGGCGGTGATCGAACAAGCGGAGATCGCGGTCAAATACGCGGGCTACATCGACAAGCAGGTCGAAGATGTCCAGCGCGCCGCTCATCTTGCGGCGTTGCCGCTGCCGGCCGACCTGGACTACGCACAGGTCGGTGCACTTTCCTTCGAGGTACGGCAGACACTTGCCCGCCACCAGCCGCGCACGCTGGGCGAGGCGGCCAGGTTGTCGGGCGTGACGCCGGCGGCGATTTCGCTGCTGCTGGTTCACCTGAAGAAGCGGCGTCTCCCGGTCGCGGCGGGGGCGCCGCTGCCGGGCATCGCGTGACCGATACAGCCTTAACGGACCCACGGTTGCCGCGGCTGCGAGCCGGCCTGCGGCAACTGAGTTTGAGCGCCGACGCGAAGCAGGAGCAGCAACTGCTGGCCTATCTCGACCTGATCATCGCCTGGAACCGATGGATCAACCTGACGGCGGTACGAGACCCGCAGCAGATGGTCGTGGGCCACCTGCTCGACTGCCTGGCCGCGCTGCCGGCCATTGATCGCCGTTGCGGCCGGAACGAGTTGCGGGTGCTCGATGTCGGCAGCGGCGCGGGCCTGCCGGGCGCCGCATGGGCGGTGCTGCGGCCCGAATGGTCGATCACCTGCGTCGATGCGGTGGCCAAGAAGGCCGGCTTCGTTCGGCAGGTGGCGGCTGAACTGGGCTTGCGTCGGCTGCACGCCGAACATGCCCGCGTCGAGGCGTTGCGAGCCGCCCCCTTCGACCTGATCGTCAGCCGCGCCTTTGCCGCCTTGCCCGAGTTCGTCGCGCTCACGGCCGGGCTGCTGGCGGCCGAAGGTTGCTGGCTGGCGATGAAGGGGAGGGTGCCGCACCAGGAGATTTCAGCGCTGCCGGCCACGATCGACGTGTTTCACGTGGAACAGCTGCTGGTACCGCAACTCGATGCCAGCCGCTGCCTCGTCTGGATGCGGCCTCGGCGCGAGCAGCTCTGAAAGTGGATCGGCGGCACGGCGCTCCCGCAAACCGCCCGGGTCCGTCTCTGCCCGCGCTTCCGGCAGCAACAGCGTCGACCCGCCGGAGGCCGCGCGCCATCCATCCGTTCGCCCGCCCGTCGTCGCCGATGTTCGCCGCACCTCCGCCGCGGCCAAGGCGGTCATCCGGATCGGCGTCGTCAGGACCGCGCGCCTGGATCCACGGGAGCGCTCAACGGCCCCTCGTGTCCACGGCAACGATCGTTCTCCGGCCGAATCCTCCAGCCACCGGGAAAGCCTCGACCCGCACCTTCCCGCGGTGAAATCCGTCAAGCTGGGCCCGGCCCTGGCCGATGAGGCTGCCGAACTGGGGTACGCTCGCAACACGCGGTCCGCCGCGCCAGCGCGCGATCGGCTGGATGCGAAAGTGCCGACTCTCCCTGCCTGACTGCCCCGCACGCGCAGGGTGCGCGCCGGGCCCGCGTTGATGGCCTTCACTCAGCAGCCCGCCGCCGGCGGCGAGATCCCCCCATGCCCCGAATCTTCTGCATCGCCAACCAGAAAGGCGGCGTCGGCAAGACGACGACGACCCTGAACCTCGCCGCCGGCCTTGCCCAACTCGGCCAGCGTGTGCTGGTCATCGATCTCGATCCGCAAGGCAATGCGACGATGGGTTCGGGCATCGACAAGCGCTCGCTCGCCCTGTCGGTCTACGACGTGCTGCTCGGATCCGCCGGTATCGCCGAAGCGCGCGTGCGCTGTGCCAGCGGCGGTTTCGACGTGCTCGGCGCCAACCGCGAGTTGGCCGGCGCCGAGATCGAACTGGTCTCGCTCGAGCGGCGCGAGCAGCGCCTGCGCGACGCGGTGTCGGCGGCGGCCGACTACGACTTCGTGCTGATCGACTGCCCGCCGTCCCTGAGCCTGCTCACGCTGAACGGCCTGTGCTGCGCCCAGGGCGTCATCGTGCCGATGCAGTGCGAGTACTTCGCGCTCGAGGGGCTGTCGGACCTGGTCAACACGATCAAGCAGGTGCACGGCAACCTGAACCGCGAGCTGCAGGTCAGCGGCCTGCTGCGGGTGATGTACGACGCGCGCATCACGTTGCAGAACCAGGTCAGCGAGCAACTGAAGGCGCACTTCGGCGACAAGGTCTTCGACACCGTGATTCCGCGCAACGTGCGCCTGGCCGAGGCGCCCAGCTACGGCCAGCCGGGCGTGGTCTTCGACCCGGCGTCGAAGGGCGCGCAGGCCTTCGTCGCCTTCGCGCGCGAGTTGCTGCAACGGGTCGGCGCCACTGGCTCGGCGGCAACATCGGAGCCGAGCCTGCCGCACGTCCCCGGCTGAGAGCGCCCCAGGGCGGGGCTGCGCCCAGCCCGCCCCCCCGTGCGGATCAAGAAACTCGGGCGGCCCGGCGCTTCCTCGAGCCTGAGCAGCATTCCGCCGCGCCCGCTGCGCAACCGGCCGTCATCGGGTCTTTCCCCGTCTGGCGGGCGGAGCCCGGATCGCGACGCTGCGGACCCGGGGGCCCCAATCACGCCGGCCGCGGCGAAGCCGCAGTGGGCGCCGCCGTCAGCGGCTGCCGCCTGTCCGCCGAAATAGGAAGCGCACGCTCACATCCATGCATCGCGTGCAGATATGAGCACTTCGGAATACCGGCCGCAGACCTTGCCGGCGGCGGCCACCCGGCCGGCAGCTACAGCCCGCGCGCCTCGTCGATGCCGAGGTGCACGTTCATCACCTGCACGGCCGATCCGCTGGCGCCTTTGCCGAGGTTGTCCAGACGCGCCACGAGCAGCGCCTGCTCGTCGTTGGCAAACACGAACAGGTCGGCGCGGTTGGTGTCGTTGTCGGCCGTCACGTCGAAGAAGCCGCCCGCCGCCTGCAGCCCTTGCGGGTCGCCCAGCGGCTTCACGGCGACGAAGCGCTCGCCGGCGTAGCGCTGCGCCAACGCGTGCTGCAGCGCCGCGCCGTCGCAGCCGGCGGCGAGCTGGCTGAAGTGCAGCGGCACGGCCACCGCCAGCCCCTTGTAGAAGTTGCCGACCACCGGCAGGAACATCGGCGGCCGCGTCAGCCCCGTGTGCGCCATCATCTCCGGCAAATGCTTGTGCTTCAGCGTCAGCCCGTAGGGCCGCGGCGCCAGCAGCAGCGGATCGCCGCCGTGCTCGTACTGCTCGATCATCTTGCGCCCGCCGCCCGAGTAGCCGGTGATCGACGTGGCCGAGACGGGCAGCGCCGCCGGCACCAGCCCGGCATCGACCAGCGGCCGCAGCAGCAGGATGAAGGCGCTCGCGTGGCAGCCGGGGTTGCTGATGCGCCGTGCGGCGCGGATGCGTTCGCGCTGCCCCGGCGCCAGCTCGGGCATGCCGAACACCCAGTCGGGCGCGGTGCGGTGCGCGGTGCTGGCATCGATCAGGCAGGTGCGCGGGTCGTGCACCATCGCCGCGGCTTCGCGCGCCGCGTCGTCGGGCAGGCACAGGAAGGCCACGTCGGCGGCGTTCAGCAGCCGCGCGCGCTCGCCGGCGTCTTTGCGGCGGGCAGGGTCGATGCTCAGGATCTCGAGATCGTCGCGGCCGGCCAGCATCGCGTGGATCTGCAGCCCGGTGGTGCCTTCCTGGCCGTCGACGTAGACCTTCGGTTTCATGGTTCCCGCGCCCTCCCGCACGCGCGCCGCCAGCATACGGCATGCGCGCCCGGCGGGCGGCCGGCGCGGGGATCGATCGCCGACAATCGGTGCATGGCAACCAAGAAACCCAAGGGCCTGGGCCTCGGCCTCGAGGCGCTGCTCGGCCCGAAGGTCAGCGAGCCGCCGGCCGGGCAGGCACCGGCCACGCTGCGCCTCGCGCAGTTGCAGGCCGGCCGCTACCAGCCGCGCACGCGCATGGACGAGGGTGCGCTGTACGAGCTGGCCGAAAGCATCAAGAGCCAGGGGGTGATGCAGCCGGTGCTGGTGCGCCCGCTGGCCGGCACGGGCCCGGGCGCGGCGCCGGGCTACGAGATCATCGCCGGCGAGCGCCGGGTACGGGCCGCCAAGCTGGCCGGGCTGGACGAAGTGCCGGTGCTGGTGCGCGAGGTGCCCGACGAGGCCGCCGCGGTGATGGCGCTGATCGAGAACATCCAGCGCGAGGACCTGAATCCGCTCGAAGAGGCGCAGGGCCTGCAGCGCCTGGTCAGCGAGTTCAAGCTCACGCACGAGCAGGCCGCGGCAGCGGTGGGGCGCTCGCGCAGCGCGGCCAGCAACCTGCTGCGGCTGCTGAACCTGGCGGCGCCGGTGCAGCAGATGCTGATGGCCGGCGACCTGGACATGGGCCATGCGCGCGCGCTGCTGCCGCTGGACAACGCGCAGCAGATCCTGTCGGCCAACGAGATCGTCGCGCGCAAGCTGTCGGTGCGCGACGCCGAGAAGCTCGTCGCGCGCGTGCAGACCGGCAACGGCCGCCAGTCGCCGCTGCTGCGCGTCAAGCAGGACAAGCCGCGCGACCTGGTGCGGCTCGAAGAGCGGCTGGCCGACCTGCTGGCTGCGGCGGTCGAGATCCGCGTGCACCGGAAGACGCAGCGCGGCGAGCAGGGCGAGATCGCGATCGCCTTCGGCTCGCTCGACGAGCTGAACGGCCTGCTCGACAAGCTCGGCATCGCTGAGCGCTGACGCCACCGCCCGGGGCACGGGCCATTCCTGGCCCTTCTGCCCGCCGAAGCCGATCGAAACGCGGGGCGGCCGGGCGCCCGCGGCGCGGCTTCAGCCGTTGGCGATGCGCGCGACCAGTGCCTGCGTGAACGCGGCGGTGCTCGCCCGCCCGCCGAGGTCGCCGGTGCGCACGCCGTCCAGGTTCAGCGTGGCGTCGATGGCCTGGCGCAGCCGCGCCGCCAGGTCGCCGCGCTGCACATGCTCGAGCATCATCGCCGCGGCCAGCAGCAGCGCAGTCGGGTTGGCCAGGCCCTTGCCGGCGATGTCGGGCGCCGAGCCGTGCACCGCCTCGAAGATCGCCGCGTCGGCGCCGATGTTGGCGCCCGGCGCCAGGCCGAGCCCGCCGACCAGGCCGGCGACGAGGTCGGACAGCACGTCGCCGAACAGGTTGGTGGTGACCAGCACGTCGAACTGCCAGGGGTCGATCACCAGCTTCATCGCGCAGGCGTCGATGATCACCGTCTCCATCGCGATGCGGCCCTTGTACTTCTGCTCGTGCAGCTGCTCGGCCGTTTCCTTGAAGATGCCGGTCAGCGCCTTCATGATGTTGGCCTTGTGCACGACCGTCACCTTCTTGCGGCCGGTGGCGATCGCGTGCGCGAAGGCGTAGTCCAGGATCCGGCGGCAGCCGGCGCGGGTGTTGATGCCGGTGCCGATCGCGACCGCGTGCGGGTCGTCGTCGATGCGCACGTAGTGCTCGTGGCCGATGTACAGGCCCTCGAGGTTCTCGCGCACGACGACCAGGTCGATCTTGTCGAAGCGCCCGCCGGGCACGATCGTGCGCACCGGGCGCAGGTTGGCGTAGAGCTGGAACTCCTCGCGCAGCCGCACGTTGGACGAGCGGTAGCCGCCGCCCGACGGCGTCTCCAGCGGCCCCTTGAGCGCGAGCCGGGTGCGGCGGATGCTGTCCAGCGCGGCCTGCGGCAGCGGGTCGCCGGCAGCCTGCACACCGGCCAGCCCGGCCACCTGGTGGTCCCAGTCGAAGGGGGCGCCGAGCGCGTCGAGCACGGCCAGCGCGGCGTCGACGATCTCCGGGCCGATGCCGTCGCCGGGGATCAGGGTGGCAGGAAGACGCTGGCTCATGGCGGACCGACCGGACGCGAACGAAGAAGCACGCAGCCTAGTGCGCACGCATGACGCCAGGCTTGCGCACCGAGCCGCATCCCCAACGCGCGTGGCCGCGCCGAACGTGCACGCAGTGATCTGCGGCACGCTTGTTGGATCCGCGGATGTCCCCATGTCGGCCGTTGGCGGGGCTCGTGCGTTATCTTGGGGCGCATCGGTCGGGCGTGCGTGCGGCCAAGCGGCTTGGCAAATTGGGCCGTCACGCTGGCGCTGATCGGTGCATGGGCGAGGCGGGGTTGCGCGAAGCTGCGCAAAAGGAACCAACGCTGATGCAGCGGAGTCTTCAGACCGGAAAGCTCTGATGGAGCCCGGGCAACAGAGCCGGGACTTCATCACAACTTCCCAGTGCCGCAGGCGGGCGATCGAAGCCCGCGGGCACGGTCCGATCAGGAGGTCCGCATGGACGTGATCAGCCACTACGCCGCGCGCTTCGAACGCACCCGCGAGGAAGAGCTTTCGCTCGAAGACTACCTCGCCGAGTGCAAGCGCAACCCGCTGGCATATGCCACCGCCGCCGAGCGCATGCTCAAGGCGATCGGCGAGCCCCGCACCATCGACACCCGCAACGACCCGCGCCTGTCGCGCATCTTCGCCAACAAGATCATCAAGGTCTATCCGGCCTTCGCCGAGTTCTACGGCATGGAGGACGCGATCGAGCAGGTCGTGTCCTACTTCCGGCATGCGGCGCAGGGGCTGGAGGAAAAGAAGCAGATCCTGTACCTGCTCGGGCCGGTGGGCGGCGGCAAGAGCAGCATCGCCGAGCGGCTCAAGCAATTGATGCAGGACGTGCCCTTCTACGCGATCAAGGGCTCGCCGGTGAACGAGTCGCCGCTCGGGCTGTTCGATGCCGCCGAAGACGGGCCGATCCTCGAGGGCGAGTACGGCATCGCGCGCCGCTACCTGACCCGCATCCTGAGCCCCTGGGCCGTCAAGCGCCTCGAAGAGTTCGGCGGCGACATCCGCCGCTTCAAGGTCGTCAAGCGTTACCCGTCGATCCTGAAGCAGATCGCCGTGTGCAAGACCGAGCCGGGCGACGAGAACAACCAGGACATCAGCTCGTTGGTCGGCAAGGTCGACATCCGCAGGCTCGAGACCTACGCGCAGGACGACCCCGACGCCTACAGCTACAGCGGCGGGCTGTGCCTGGCCAACCAGGGCCTGCTCGAATTCGTCGAGATGTTCAAGGCGCCGATCAAGGTGCTGCACCCGCTGCTGACGGCGACCCAGGAGGGCAACTTCAAGGGCACCGAGGGCTTCGGCGCGATCCCCTTCGACGGCATCGTGCTCGCGCACAGCAACGAGAGCGAGTGGAAGGCCTTTCGCAACAACAAGAACAACGAGGCCTTTCTCGACCGCGTCTACATCGTCAAGGTGCCGTACTGCCTGCGTGTGTCGGAGGAGATCCACATCTACGAGAAGCTGCTGCGCAACTCGTCGCTGAACCAGGCGATCTGCGCGCCCGGCACGCTGAAGATGATGGCCCAGTTCGCGGTGCTCACGCGCCTGAAGGAGCCCGAGAACTCGAGCCTGTTCAGCAAGATGCTGATCTACGACGGCGAGAACCTGAAGGACACCGACCCGCGCGCCAAGAGCTACCAGGAGTACCGCGACTACGCCGGCGTCGACGAAGGCATGAGCGGCGTGTCCACGCGCTTCGCCTTCAAGATCATCAGCAAGGTGTTCAACTTCGACAGCACGGAAGTCGCCGCCAACCCAGTGCACCTGATGTACGTGCTCGAGCAGCAGATCCAGCGCGAGCAGTTCGCGCCCGAGTTCGAGCAGAAGTACATCGGCTTCATCAAGGAGCAGCTCGCGCCGCGCTACGCCGAGTTCATCGGCAAGGAGATCCAGACCGCGTACCTCGAGAGCTACAGCGAGTACGGCCAGAACATCTTCGACCGCTACGTGACCTACGCCGACTACTGGATCCAGGACCACGAGTACCGCGACACCGACACCGGCGAAGTCTTCGACCGCGGCGCGCTGAACGCCGAGCTCGAGAAGATCGAGAAGCCCGCCGGCATCGCCAACCCGAAGGACTTCCGCAACGAGATCGTCAACTTCGTGCTGCGCGCGCGCGCCAACAACCACGGCAACAACCCGGTGTGGACCAGCTACGAGAAGCTGCGCACGGTGATCGAGAAGAAGATGTTCTCCAACACCGAGGAGCTGCTGCCGGTGATCAGCTTCAACGCCAAGGCCAGCGCCGACGAGGCCAAGAAGCACGAGGACTTCGTCACCCGCATGGTCGCCAAGGGCTACACCGGCAAGCAGGTCCGCCTGCTGTGCGAGTGGTACCTGCGCGTGCGCAAGAGCAGCTGAGCCTTCCCCACCGCAACGCGAGCCACGCCGATGCTGCAGCACATCATCGACCGCCGCCTGTCAGGCCGCAACAAGTCGATCGGCAACCGCGAGCGCTTCCTGCGCCGCTGCAAGGAGCAGGTGCGCGAGGCGGTGCGGCGCGCGGTCGACGGCCGCAGCATCCGCGACGTCGAGCGCGGCGAGGACGTGCGCATCCCGAAGAAGGACCTGAACCAGCCCGTGTTCGGCCACGGCGCGGGCGGCATCCGCGAGACGGTGCACCCGGGCAACCGCGAGTACGTGCGCGGCGACCACATCGAGCGGCCGAAGGGCGGCGGCGCCGGCGGCCCGGGCAAGGGCCAGGCGAGCGATTCCGGCGAAGGCGAGGACGACTTCGTCTTCACGCTCAGCCGCGAAGAGTTCATGCAGGTCTTCTTCGAGGACCTGGCGCTGCCGAACCTGGTGCGCACCCAGCTGAGCGAGACGCCGGAGTGGAAGTACCACCGCGCCGGCTTCACCAGCGACGGCACGCCCAACAACCTGCACGTGCTGCGCTCGATGCGCGGCGCGATCGGCCGGCGCATCGCGATCGGCGCGGCGTCGCGCCACGAGTTGCGCCGCCTGGAGGCAGAGCACGACGAACTGCAGCGCCGGCCCAAGACCGATGCGCAGCGCGCGCGGCTGCAAGAGCTTGCCGCCGCGATCGGCGCGCTGCGCGCGCGGCTGGCGCGCATCCCCTACCTCGACCCGATCGACCTGCGCTACCGCAGCCGCATCCGCGTGCCGGTGCCCACCAGCAAGGCGGTGATGTTCTGCCTGATGGACGTGTCGGGCTCGATGGACGAGGGCCGCAAGGACCTGAGCAAGCGCTTCTTCATCCTGCTGTACCTGTTCCTGACGCGGCACTACGAGAAGATCGAGCTGGTCTTCATCCGCCACCACACGCAGGCGCAGGAGGTCGACGAGGACAGCTTCTTCCACGCGCGCGAGACCGGCGGCACGGTGGTGTCGAGCGCGCTGGTGCTGATGGACGAGATCATCCGCGCGCGCTACTCGCCGGCCGAGTGGAACATCTACGGCGCGCAGGCCAGCGACGGCGACAACTGGCACCACGACAGCGGCCGTTGCCGCGAGCTGCTGGCCGAGCGGCTGCTGCCGCAGTGCCGCTACTACGCCTACGTGCAGGTGGCCGAGGAAGAGCAGAACCTGTGGGAGGAGTACGCGCAGCTGCCGCCGGTGTATCCGCACTTCGCGATGCGCAAGGCGACCGACGCCGCGCAGATCTACCCGGTGTTCCGCGACCTGTTCAAGAAGGAAGGCGCGAAAGCGGCCTGACAGCCTGATGAGCGCGCCCGCACCCCGAGCGGCCCTGGCCGCCCCGCTGCCGCCGCCCGCGCGGCCCGCGGCGCCGCTGCCCGGGCCCAGCGACTGGTCCTTCGAGCTGATCGAGCAATACCACGCGGTCATCCGCGCGACCGCCGAGCGCTTCGGCCTGGACACCTACCCGAACCAGCTCGAGATCATCACCGCCGAGCAGATGATGGACGCCTATGCCAGCGTGGGCATGCCCGTCAACTACCGCCACTGGAGCTACGGCAAGGAGTTCATCGCCACCGAGAAGAGCTACCAGCGCGGGCACATGGGGCTGGCCTACGAGATCGTGATCAACTCCAACCCCTGCATCGCCTACCTGATGGAGGAGAACACGATGGCGATGCAGGCGCTGGTGATCGCGCATGCCGCCTACGGCCACAACAGCTTCTTCAAGGGCAACTACCTGTTCCGCATGTGGACCGACGCGTCGACGATCATCGACTACCTGGTCTACGCGAAGCACTACGTCGCCGAATGCGAAGAGCGCCACGGCCTGGACAAGGTCGAGGAGCTGCTCGATTCGTGCCACGCGCTCGCGAACCACGGGGTCGACCGCTACCGCCGGCCGAGCCGCAAGTCGCTGGCGCAGGAGCTGGCCGACCGCAAGGACCGCGAGGCCTATGCGCAGCAGCAGGTCAACGACCTGTGGCGCACGCTGCCGCGCCGCGCCGACAAGGCGGCGGCCGAATCCGGCAGCAAGCGCTTCCCCGAGGAGCCGCAGGAGAACCTGCTGTACTTCATCGAGAAGCACGCGCCGCTGCTCGAGCCGTGGCAGCGCGAGATCGTGCGCATCGTGCGCAAGGTCGCGCAGTACTTCTACCCGCAGCGCCAGACGCAGGTGATGAACGAGGGCTGGGCCACCTTCTGGCACTACAAGCTGCTGAACACGATGTACGACGACGGGTACCTCACCGACGGCGTGATGATCGAGTGGCTGAAGTCGCACACCAACGTGATCTACCAGCCGCCGGTGGGCCACCGCGCGTACAGCGGCCTGAACCCCTACGCGCTCGGCTTCGCGATGTACAGCGACATCCAGCGCATCTGCGAGCACCCGACCGACGAAGACCGCCAGTGGTTCCCCGGGATCGCGGGCACGCCGTGGCTGCCGGCGCTGCACGACGCGATGCGCAACTACAAGGACGAGAGCTTCATCGGCCAGTACCTCAGCCCGAAGCTGATGCGCGAGATGCGGCTGTTCGCGATCGTCGACGACGAGCACGAGGACGCGCTCGAAGTCTCGGCGATCCACGACGAGAGCGGCTACCGGCGCGTGCGCGAGGCGCTCGCGCGCCAGTACGACCTGGGCTCGCGCGAGCCCAACATCCAGGTCTGGAACGTCAACCTGCGCGGCGACCGCAGCCTGACGCTGCGCCACTTCCGCCACAACGGCCGGCCGCTGAACGAGGCCGCGCAGGAGGTGCTCAAGCACGTCGCGCGGCTGTGGGGCTTCGGCGTGCAGCTCGAGAGCGTCGATGCCGCCGGCGACGTGAAGAAGCGCTACCAGACGCCGGCGCCGCCGGCCTGAGTCCGTGGCGCGCGGCCCCGGGGGCTGAGCGGCGGCTGGCGCAGCGGCGGACGATGCCGCGCGCGCAGCGCTCAGCGCCCCTTCAGCAGTTCGTTCACGAAGCGCACCGGGATCGCATAGCTGATCCCCGACGGGAACTGGATCGCCGTCTCCTTGCTGCCCTTGACCAGCACCATGTTGATGATCGCGATCACCCGGCCGCTGTCCACGTCGATCACCGGCCCGCCGCTGTTGCCGGGGTAGGCGGTGGCATCGAGCTGGTAGATCTCGAAGGCGCCGCGGCGGATCTGGCGCACCGCCTGCGCGTTCAGGCTGCCGGCCGACGGCGCCGGCAGCACGATCCCGGTCACCGACGCGACGATGCCGCGGTGCGTGACCGGCGTGAAGCCGAGCGCCCCGCCGATCGGGAAGCCGATGATCGCCACCGAGCGGCCCTCGGGCACCAGCGCGTCGTCGCCCAGCGCCAGCGTCGGCAGCGGCGCGCCGTCGATGCGCAGCAGCGCCAGGTCGTGCGCGCGGTCCAGGCCGGCCACGACGGCGCGGCGCACCGGCATCGCGTCGCCGCTGGCGGCGGCAGGCGTCAGCACCGCCAGCGTGCTGTTGCTGCCTTCGGCAGGCAGCGGGTCGGGCAGCACGTGGGCGTTGGTGACCACCAGGTTGCCGTCGGCCACGGCGAAGCCGGTGCCGCGAAATCCGAAGCGCGGGCTGTCGGTCGGGTTGAACAGGCCCACCGGCAGCACCGCCGGCTTGGCCGCCGCGATCACCTGCTCGAGCCCGGCGCGCGCCGCCGGCAGGCCGAAGCCCAACGGCAGCCCCGCAGCGGCCTGCAGCAGGCGCCGCCGCTGCAACCCGGCTGCGGCGTGCGCGGTCTCGAGGAACGACAGGCCGCGCGCCGGTTTGTCGGCCCCCGCCGGGGCCGGGCGGGCCTTCGGCTCGGCCTTGGGGACGCCTACCACGCGAAGATCTTGCCCGGGTTCAGGATGTTCTGCGGGTCGAGCGCGTGCTTGATCGCGCGCATCATCGCCACCCCGCCGGTGCCGGCCTCGTCGACCAGGAAGTCCATCTTGTGCAGGCCGATGCCGTGCTCGCCGGTGCAGGTGCCTTCGAGCGCGATCGCGCGCTGCACCATGCGCAGGCTCGCGCCCTCGGCGAGCGCGCGCTGCGCCGCGTCGCCTTCCTTCACCAGATAGGCGAGGTGGAAGTTGCCGTCGCCCACATGGCCGACGATGTAGTACGGCAGCCCGGTGGCTTCGGCGTCGGCGATGCTGGCCTCGATGATCTCGGCCAGCCGCGAGATCGGCACGCAGGTGTCGGTGGTCACGCTGCGGCAGCCGGGGTTGGCCTGCATGCCGGCGAAGTAGGCCTTGTGCCGCGCGGCCCACAGGCGCGTGCGCTCCTCGGGCCTGCTCGCCCATTCGAAGGCCTCGCCGCCCATCTCGGCCGTGATCGCCTGCACCATCTCGGCCTGCTCCTGCACCGAGGCCCCGCTGCCGTGGAACTCCATCAGCAGCATCGGGTGCTCGCGCAGGCCCAGCCGGCTCTGCGCGTTGACCGCGCGCACCGCGTTGACGTCGAGCAACTCGCAGCGCGCGATCGGCACGCCCATCTGGATGACCCGGATCGTCGCGTCCACCGCGCCGGCGATCGTCGGGAAGTGGCAGATCGCCGCGCTCACCGCCTCGGGCAGCGGATACAGCTTGAGCGTCACCTCGGTGATCACGCCGAGCGTGCCTTCGCTGCCGACGAACAGGCGCGTCAGGTCGTAGCCGGCCGACGACTTCTTCGCGCGCGTGCCGGTGCGGATCACCTCGCCGGCGGCGGTGACCACGGTGAGCCCGAGCACGTTCTCGCGCATCGTGCCGTAGCGCACCGCGTTCGTGCCGCTGGCGCGCGTGGCCGCCATGCCGCCCAGGCTGGCGTTGGCGCCGGGGTCGATCGGGAAGAACAGCCCCGTGTCCTTGATCTCCTGGTTCAGCTGCTCGCGCGTGACGCCGGCCTGCACCGTGATCGTCAGGTCTTCGGGGTTGACGCCGACGATCCGGGTCATCGCCGACAGGTCGACGCTGATGCCGCCCTGCACCGCGAGCAGGTGCCCTTCGAGCGACGAGCCGGCGCCGTAGGGGATCACCGGCACCGCGTGCTCGGCGGCCAGCCGCAGCACCGCGGCGACGTCTTCGGTGCTGTCGCAGAACACCACCGCCTCGGGCGGCGTCACCGGAAAGGGCGACTCGTCGCGCCCGTGCTGCTCGCGCACTGCGGCGGCGGTGCTGCAGCGCTCGCCGAAACGCTGCTGCAACGCGGCCAGCATCGCCGGCGGTACCCGGCGCTGCTCGAAGGTGGGCAAGGCGTGGTCGGGGATGGGTGCGTTCATGGCGGCCTCCGCGGCGCTGCTGCAGCCCGGTCATTCTAGGGAGCCGGTGTCCGATCTCCGCGAATTCATGACGCAACCCCCAAGCTTCTCCAGTGTTGGCCGGCCGGCGCCGGTGCGAACATGGGGCTTCGTTCCAGACCACGCGAGGCCCCGGATGTCCGCCCGCTGCATCATCGCCAACCGAGGCGAATTCATCGATGCGCTGCATGCGCTGCGCCGCGGCCGCGTGATGGTGCGCGTGGGCGACCTCAGCGGCGGCTGCACCCTCGACGGTGCGCCGCTGTACAGCGCGCACCGCACGCTGCTGGAGTACCAGCTGGTCGACGAGTACGACAACCCGCAGGGCTTCGCGAGCGTGCGCTACTACCGGCTGAACCAGCGCGGCTACGACTTTGCCGAGCGCGCCTGCGCCGACTGGCGCCGCCGCTCGCTGCTCGAGCGCCTGGCGCTGCGCCTGGCCGGCTGAAGCGCAGCGCCAGGTAGGGGCGGGTGGGCGGCCAGCGCGCGCCCGGCGGTTCGGCGCCGGGTCCATTCGGCGCCGCGCCCATGCGCGGCGCGTGGGTTCCGGCGCGGCGTTGGCAGCCGGCGCTGCGCCGCCGCGGCACAATCGCCGGCATGGGAAAGCGCCTGACCAAGATCGCCACCCGCACCGGCGACGACGGCACCACCGGGCTGGGCAACGGCAGCCGCGTGCCCAAGGATCACCGGCGCATCTGCGCGCTCGGCGACATCGACGAGCTGAACTCATCGCTGGGCGTGCTGCTGGCCGAGCCGCTGCCCGACGACGTGCGCGCACTGCTGCTGCGCATCCAGCACGAGCTGTTCAACCTCGGCGGCGAGCTGTCGATCCCCGGCTACGAGCTGATCAAGGCCGAAACCGTGCAGGGCCTCGACGCGGCGCTGGCGCACTACAACGCGCAGCTGCCGGGGCTGCAGGAATTCATCCTGCCCGGCGGCAGCCGCAGCGCCGCGCTGGCCCACGTCAGCCGCACCATCGCGCGGCGCGCCGAGCGCGCCGTGGTCGCGCTGGCCGCGGCGGAGCCGGTCAATGCCGCGCCGCGCCAGTACCTGAACCGGCTGTCGGACCTGCTGTTCGTGCTCGCGCGGGTGCTCAACCGTGCCAACCTCGACGGCCTGGCCGGCGACGACGTCTACTGGCGCAGCGAGCGCCTGGCGCGCAGCGGCGACTGAACGCGACGGCGGCTGGCCCCGGCTGCCGGCGACTGCCCGCGACTGCGCGCGCGTTACGGCGCGACTGCGGCGCGCGAAGGCTGCCGCCGATCCGCCTTTGCTGCCTTCAGCCGCGCCGCGCCCGGACCGCGTCGCTCAGCGTGCGCAGCACCGCTTCCGATTCTTCCCAGCCCAGGCAGGCGTCGGTGATGCTCTGGCCGTAGGTCAGCCGGGCCGGGTCGTCCTTGCCGGCGCTGAACTTCTGCGCGCCGCCGACCAGGTGGCTTTCGACCATCACGCCGAAGATGCAGCGGTTGCCGGCAGCGAGCTGCGCCCCCACGTCGCGCGCGACTTCGGCCTGGCGCTCGTGCTGCTTGCTGCTGTTGGCGTGGCTGCAGTCGATCATCAGCGCGCAGTCCAGTTTGGCGGCCTCGATCTCCTTGCAGGCCGCGGCCACGTGCGCGGCGTCGAAGTTGGGCTCCTTGCCGCCGCGCAGGATCAGGTGGCAGTCCTTGTTGCCGCGGGTCTCGACGATCGCCACCTGGCCGTTCTTGTGCACCGACAGGAAGTGGTGCGGGCGTGCGGCGGCCTGGATCGCGTCGATCGCGATCCGGACGTTGCCGTCGGTGCCGTTCTTGAAGCCCACCGGCGCGCTCAGGCCCGAGGCCAGTTCGCGATGCACCTGGCTTTCGGTGGTGCGCGCGCCGATCGCGCCCCAGCTGATCAGGTCGCCGATGTACTGCGGGCTGATCACGTCGAGGAATTCGCTGGCCGCCGGCATGCCCAGGCGGTTGATCTCCACCAGCAGCTGGCGCGCGATGCGCAGGCCTTCGTCGATGCGGTAGCTCTCGTCGAGGTACGGGTCGTTGATCAGGCCCTTCCAGCCGACGGTGGTGCGCGGCTTCTCGAAGTACACGCGCATCACCACCTCCAGCGTGTCGGCATGGCGCTGGCGCAGCGGCAGCAGCCTGCGCGCGTAGTCCAGCGCCGCGGCCGGGTCGTGGATCGAGCACGGGCCGATGATCACCAGCAGCCGGTCGTCCTTGCGCTGCATGATCTGGCGCACCGTCTGGCGCGTGCGCGTGATCAGCTTCTCCACCGGCGTGCCGGCGATCGGGAAGAAGCGGATCAGGTGCTCGGGCGGCGGCAGCGGCGTGATGTCGCGGATGCGCTGGTCGTCGGTTTCGCTGGTCTTCTCGCTGAGCGCGTGGCGCACGTCGGCGCTGTGGCTTCGGGCTTGCATGTCGGGATCCTCGTGGCTTGCGATGCGGGCACAAAAAAACCGCCGGGGCTGCCGGCGGTTCTTCTGGATCGGGGGCGTCGTTCGGGTCACGCGCACCGCTGGGTCCAGCCGCCGGGTGGGGCCGTAAACCAGCAGCGTGCAAACAAGCGGGACGAACGGGGCGCCGTGCGATTCATGGTTGCCAATGGTACACGAGGCTGCGCGCGCCGCTGGCGCGCGAGTCGGGGCAAGACTTCGCTGCCTGAACACGCCCGCTGTCGGGACACTCATCGCCCCAGGCCGCAACCCCGAACGCAGCTGGGCTGATGCTGCGCTCCGAGTCGACGCGGTGGTGCCCCGGTGACGCGAACGGGTCTTCCCCCTGGATCAGTCGGGTTTGCGGTCTGCGGCCGTGCCGTGGCGAACCGGCACTCGCGGCGCGGGAACTCAGCCTCGGCCGACCAGGTTGGCGAGGAAGACGAACAGCGGCACGCCGACCACGTCGGTGAGGACGGTCCCTGCGACCGGGATGATGATGAACGCCTTCTTGGAGAAGACCCCGTACTTCGAGCACAGCGCATCCATCACCACCAGCCCGTTCGGCGTGGCGCCGAGGCCGTGACCGATGAAGCCCGCCGACATCACCGCTGCGTCGTAATTGCGGCCGATCAGCCGAAACATGATGAAGACGGCGACCAGGATCGTGCACACCACCTGCGCGACGAGCAGCAGCGCCAGCGGCAGCGCCAGCTCGTACAGCTCCCACAGCTTCAGCTTCATCATCGCCATCACCAGGAACATCTCCAGCGCCAGGATCGAGATCGTTCCCATCGCCGCATCCGACAGTGCGAACCAGTGCCGGCGCTCGTTGATCGAGTAGAAGACGATCCCCAGGAACAGGCTGAAGATGTGGCCGGGGATCGAGAACCCGGTCACCGCGGTGATCCAGCGCGCGGTCGGCAGCCCGATTGCCAGGATCAGCATCACCGCGACGCCGGCGTGCAGCAGGCTCGCAGCGGTCATCCGATCCTCTGCGGACTGCTCCATCTCGTCCGACAGCGACTTCAGCTGGTCGGCCGCCTCGGTTTCGATCTTCAGCTTTCTGCGCGTGATCAGCCAGTTGCCGACCGGGCCGCCGAGCAGGGAGCCCGCGATCAGGCCGAAGGTCGAAGCCGCCAGGCCGACAGTCAGTGCGTTCGTGACGCCGAAGGATTCGATCACGGGGGCCATCGACGCGGCCATCCCGTGCCCGCCCTGCATCGACGCCTGCCCGGCGATCATCCCGACCAGTGGATTCAGGCCGGTCAGGTACGACATGCCGATGCTGACTCCGTTCTGCACGAAAGCCAGCAGCCAGCACACGAGCATGTACAGCAGCAGGATCCGGCCGCCCTGCTTCAGGATGATCAGACCGGTCGTCAGACCGATCGTCACGAAGAACACGTACATCGCCAGCGTATACAGCGTGTCGTCGTAGTGCAGTTCGAGCAGCCCCAGCTCGTAGACGATCCACATCACGATCGCGAAGCCGAAGCCGCCGACCACCGGGGCCGGGATCGAGTACTGCCAGAGGAAGCGGTAGCGCTTGACCGCCCACTTGCCCAGCAGCAGCAACACCGCCCCCAGCGCGGCGAAGGTGATCATGTCGAGCTTGTAGGTCAGCATCTGCGGGCTCCTCGGGTGCGGGACGGACCGGGCGGGTCGACGCTGGCATGCGCCGCTGCGGCGGCGCCGTGGATCACGCCTTGCCGGTCCGGTCGAAGTAGCCGGCGCGGATCGCCGCGCCGATCAGGTTCACGATGAAGCGCCCGGCGGTCACGCAGGTCAGCATGCTGCCGGTGTCCTTCGACGGCGTGATTTCGACGATGTCCATGCCCACGACGCGGCCCTTTCGCACCAGGCCGTGGATCAGCTGGCGCATCTGCACGAAGCTCAGCCCGCCCGGCGCCGGGCCGGCGACCGCCGGCATCACGGTCGGATCGACGCCGTCCGCATCGATCGACAGGTAGTAGCGGCCGTTGTCCGGGATCCGGTCGAGGATCGCCGCCATGCCGGCGTCGTGGATTTCGTAAGCGGTGATCAGGTGTGCGCCCCAGCGGCGGGCGTCCTCGACGTCGGCGAGGCGGCCACTGCCCTGCATGCGCAGCCCCAACTGGAAGATCTCATGCACGTGGTCCATCTCCGACGCGCGCCGGATCGGGCTGGACAGCCCCTCGCGCACGCCGACGACATCGTCGCGCCAGTCGACGTGCGCGTCGACGTGGATCAACGTGATCGGGCCGTGCTGGTCGTAGGCGCGCAGCATTGGCGTCGTGATGCCGTGGTTGCCGCCGAGGATGATCGGCAGTGCGCCGGCCTGCAGGATCAGTCGCAGCGCCGCGGTCGCGCGCGCGTAGTGCTCGCCGGGCTTGTCCGTGCGGATGTCGGGGAGTACGTCGCCGCAGTCGACGAATCGGATGTCCCGGCGCCCCTGCAGCAGCGGACCGTCGATGTCGAAGTCGTAATGATCGGGATGGCGCACGATGCGGTCGCTCAGGTCGCGCAGGATCAGCGGCGTGTGCGACTGGTCGTCGCTGTAGCCGTGTGCCGAATAGGGCGCGCCGAAGGGCATCCCGAGCACGGCGATGTCGGCCCGCAGGCCGTGCAGGTCGGCGACAGGCTCCGCGTTGAGCAAGGTCCGGTGCGAGACGTGCGGATACAGCAGGCTGTTCGCCAGCGTGTGCGGCGGCGTGGTCAGTGGGTTCGTCATACGCAGTCCTATCGGTGAAAAGGCCGCGGCACCGGGGTGTCCCGGAGCCAGCAGCGGGAGTCCCGCGCGCGGGCGCGTGGTCGGTGATCGCCGCGGATGTTTGGGGAATTCAGCAGCTTTGGCCGACGGGCGCCACGACGACCCGGCTGCGAACAGGGCCGGCACGCCTCGGCCCGCGCGAACTTGGCGATGATCCCGGGTTCCTTCACGGGACTGCCGCAGGCGCTGCCGCCGCGACATCGGCGCCGCGTGGAAGGCGGCCCGATTCGATCGGTGCGGGGATGCCGCAGCGGCGACGGCATCCACCGAATGCCTCGCGAGTTTTCAGGGGCAGCGCGCTGAGTTCGCAACCGCCGCCGGCCGCAGCGCCTTGGTCGTCGGGCTCTCGTCCGGGCCGCTCACGTCGTTGCGGGTGTAGGTGCAGCCGTAGGTCGGGGCCGCCACCGTCGCCGCCGTCAGCACGTCGTCGCCGCCGGGACGCGCGCCGCCGGCTTCCCAGGCGGTCATCGCGTCGAAGGCCTCGACCTGTTCGGCGACGGTGAAGTCGCAGTGGCTGACGCCGCGGATCGCGCGCTGCACCAGCCAGTTGCCGGTGCCCTGCGCGGCGGTGCGGCGCGCGTAGGTCTGTTCCATGCTGAAGGGCACGAACAGGTCGCCGAGCGTGTGGATCGACACCACCGGCACGCGGATGTCGCCGTTGACCTGCGGGATCCAGCGCAGCCCGTCGCTGCGCAGGCGGTTGGCATCGGGCACGGCGCGCAGCTTCTGCGCCGACGCGTTCAGCGCCGCCGACGCCGCCGCGTCGCCGCTGATCGTGTAGGTGTAGGCGGTGGTGTCGAGCACGCTGTGGTTGAGGATGCCGTCGATCGTGCCGTCGCCGCCGAAGGTGCCGTAGGCGGCCGGGAAGCTGCCGCCGATGGCGATGCCCAGGTCGAACATCGGGCGCGGGCCGCCGGTCAGGTTCATCACCACCGACAGGTACTGCAGGCCCCGGGCGGTGGGCACGCTGGGGAAGGCGGTGAACAGCGCCGAGGTGACCTGGTCCTTGATGGTGGGCCACTGCGTGGTCGGCACGTCGGGCACGCCGGCCAGCGCCTGCGCGGTGACCTGCATTGCGGCGAACTCGTTGAACAGCTCGGTGTCGCCGACCACGCCGCACATCGGCACCGCGCCGTTGTAGCGCACCGGGTTGACGGCGTAGAAGAGCGTCTCGGCCTCGACCGCTGCCGCGCTGATGTGGCCACCCATCGAGTGGCCGATGATGAAGCGCTTCGCCGGGTTGGAAAGCGGGCGGCCGTTGGCCGCGGCGATGCGCGTGAACGCCAGCGCCAGCGCGTTGGTGTCCTCGACGCCGGCACGCACGTCGTAGTAGTTGGCGCTGTAGCTCGACGCCGCCCACGCATAACCCTGCTGGATCAGGTGGCGGCGGATCGACGGCGGGTCGACGGTCAGCGTCTTGCCGGTGCCGCGATAGCCGTGCGCATACATCACGAGCTGGCCGTTCCAGTTGGCCGGCACTTCGATCAGGTAGGCCGCGCCGCCGAGCACCCCGGCCCAGCGGCTGGTCGTGCTCATGTTGACGACATCGCCCGCAGCCGCGGCCATCGGCGCGAAGGTGGTCGCGTTGGGGTCGGCCACCGTGAACACGCGCGCATCCTGCGGGCGCGCTTCTTCCGGCACGAAGTCGTCGCCGCAGGCCGCCAGCAGGCCCGCGCAAGCCGCTGCCAGCACACCATATTTCCAGGCTGAAGTCCCGATCATGTCGTCTCCTGTGTGGGGCCCGGGCCCGCTCGGCCCGGCGCAGGCGAGGATACGGGCGGCGCCGCGGCACGCGGCGCGGGCAAACCCGGGCACCATCGGTCGGGCTGCTGCGGCCCCGGCCGATGGGCCGAACACTCGGCAACCGCTGCCGCGCGGCGGCTCGCGTCAGGCAGATCGTGTCAGGCCGGCCGTGTCAGGTTGCCAGCGCCACTGCGCGGCGCGCGAGCACGCCGACCAGGTGGGCGCGATAGGCGGCGCTGGCGTGCAGATCGGTGTTGAGCCCTTCGGCTTCGACGGCCACATCCTCCAGCGCCGTCGGCGCCCACTGCGCGGCCAGCGCCGCCTCGAAGGCGGGCACGCGCAACACGCCGGGCCCGGCACCGGTCACGGCCACGCGCACGCCCGCCGGCCCCTGCGCGACACACACGCCCACCAGCGCGAAGCGCGACGCCGGCTGCGGGAACTTCAGGTAGGCGGCCCGCCGCGGCAGCGGGAACTGCAGCGCGGTGACCAGCTCGCCCGCCTCGAGCGCGGTCTCGAACAGCCCCTTGAAGAAGTCGTCGGCGGCGATGCGACGCCGGTCGGTGTGCACCGTGGCGCCCAGCGCCAGCACCGCCGCCGGCCAGCAGGCGGCCGGGTCGTTCAGCGCCACGCTGCCGCCGATCGTGCCGCGGCTGCGCACGGCAGGGTCGCCGATGCCTTCGGCCAGCGCGGCCAGCGCGGGGCAGGCGCTGCGCACCTCGGGCGAATCGGCGACGACCGCGTGGCAGGTCATCGCGCCGATCGTCAGGTAGTCGGCCGCGCGCGTGATGCCGGCCAGGCCGGCGCGCGCCAGGTCGATCAGCGTGCCGGGCGCGGCCAGGCCCTGCTTCATCGCGGGCAGCAGCGACTGGCCGCCGGCCAGGTAGCGGGCGTCGGCCGCAGCCGCGTGCGCGCGCACCGCGTCGGCGGCGGACGACGGGCGCTGGTAGTCGAAGGGAGTCATCGCCGCGAGCTCCTCAGGCCACGCCGTGCAGCGCGCGCCACACGCGCTCGGGCAGCAGCGGTATCTGCAGTTGCAGCGCGCGCTCGCCGGCGCCGGCGCGGCTGAGCGCATCCACCACCGCGTTGACCACTGCCGGCGTCGCGCCGATCGTGCCCAGCTCGCCCACGCCCTTGACGCCCAGCGGGTTGGTCAGGCAGGGCGTGCCCGGGTCGAGCACCGTGCGGAACGACGCGACGATGCCCGCCCGCGGCAGCGCGTAGTCCATCAGCGAGCCGGTCAGCAGCTGGCCCGATTCGCGGTCGTGCAGCACCTGCTCGCACAGCGCCTGGCCGATGCCCTGCGCCGCGCCGCCGTCGAGCTGGCCGACCACGATCGTCGGGTTGATCACGCGGCCGACGTCGTTGACCGACGCATAGGCCGCCACCGCCACCGCGCCGGTGTCGGGGTCGATCTCGACTTCGCAGACGTGGCAGCCGTTGGGCCAGCTCGGCGCCTGCACCGCGCTGGTCGCGTCGACGAAGATCTGCGCGCCGGGCTGGCGCGCCGCCAGCTCGAACAGGCCGAGCCGGCGGTCGGTGCCGACGATGTGGAACTCGCCGGCCGCGTATTCGAGGTCGGCCTGCGCCGCCTCGAGCGCGTCGGCGGCCAGGTCGGTGGCCTTGGCCATCGTCTGCTGCGACGCCACGCTGACGGCCGAGCCGCCGACGAAGGCCGAGCGCGAACCGGCGCTGCCGAAGCCGGCGCCGCGGTCGGTGTCGCCCTGCACGATCCGGATCTTGTCGATCGGCACGCCGAACACGTCGACCACCAGTTGCGCGTAGCTGGTCGCGATGCCCTGGCCCATCGCCTGGGTCGCGCTGTAGACCTCGATCCAGCCTTCGCCCGAGACCTGCACCGTCACCCGCTCCTCGAAGGCGTTGCCGCCGGTCCATTCGAGGAAGGTGGCGATGCCGCGGCCTCGCAGCCGGCCGTGCTGCGCCGATTCGGCGGCGCGTGCGTCGAAGCCGGCCCAGTCGGCCAGCTCCAGTGCTGCCGCCTGCACCTTCTCGAACCGGCCGCTGTCGTAGACCTGCCCCATCGGGTTGCGGTAGGGCATCTGCTCGGGGCGGATCAGGTTGCGCCGGCGCAGCTCGGGCCCGTCCAGCCCGAGCCGGCGCGCGGCGGCGTCCATCAGCCGCTCGATCAGGTAGATCGCCTCCGGGCGGCCGGCGCCGCGGTAGGCGCCGGTGGGCGTGGTGTGGGTCAGCACTGCCTGCAGCCGCAGGTCGATCACCGGGATGTCGTACACGCTGGTCGCGACCCAGGGCCCGACGAGCAGCTGGATCAGCACGCCGGTGCTGGTGGCATAGGCGCCGACGTTGGCCTGCGAGCGCACGCGCAGCGCGAGCACGCGGCCGCCGCCATCGAGCGCCAGCTCGGCGCGGCTGACCAGGTCGCGGCCGTGGCCGGCGCCGAGGAATTCCTCGCTGCGCTCGGCGGTCCACTTGACCGGCCGCTTCAGCCGATCGGCGCACCAGGCGACCACGATGTCCTCGGGGTAGGCACCGGTCTTCATGCCGAAGCCGCCGCCGACATCGCCGACCTGCACGCGCAGCTTGTCCAGCGGCCAGCCGAAAACCTCGTTGCACAGCGTGGCGCGCACCCCGCCGGGCATCTGGCTGCTCATGCGCAGGATCACGCGCTCGCCATCCGTGCTGCCGAGCACAGCGCGCGGCTCCAGCGGCGTCGGCGCCAGCCGCTGGTTGACCAGGTCGAGCGCGACCACCTGCGCGGCTCGCGCGAAGGCGGCGTCGGCGGCCGCCGCGTCGCCGTGCCGGGCTTCGGCGGCGACGTTGCCGGGTGCCGCGTCCCACACCAGCGGCGCACCGGCAGCGGTGGCGTCGGCTGCGGCGGCCACCGCCGGCAGCGGCTCGTAGTCGACGAACAGCGCGTCGCGCGCCGCGCGGGCCTGGTCGGCCGTCTCGGCCACCACCGCGGCCACGATCTCGCCGACGAAGCGCACGCGCTCGAGCGCGAGTGCAGGACGCGGCGTCTTCGGGGCCGGCGCGCCGCCGGGGCCCGGGAAGACCGCCTGCGAAGGCACCGGCCGCACGCCGGCGCGCTGCAGCTCGGCGCCGGTGACCACGGCGACCACGCCCGGCAGCGCGCGCACCGCGTCGGCGTCGATCGCGACGATGCGCGCATGCGCGTGCGGCGAGCGCGCGAAGGCCAGATGCGCCTGCCCGGGCAGCGTGAAATCGTCGGTGAAGCGGCCGGCACCGGCGACCAGCGCCGGATCCTCGATGCGCTGCACCGACCGGCCGCTGCCGAAGCGGGTGGCGATCGTCCCGGCGCTCGCCATGCTGCCTTCGGGCTGCGCCGCTTGGGCCGCGCCGCCGGGGCGGTCGGGCGGGTTCACTGGACGACCCTCGGCGCCTCGCGCGGCGTGATTCGCGCTTGGGAACGGCCCGGCGCGATCATGCCGTCCCCCGGGCGGCCGCCTGCCGCACCGCGGCGGCGATGTTCACGTAGCCGGTGCAGCGGCACAGGTTGCCTTCCAGGCCCTGCTCGATCTGCGCGGGCGTCGGCTGCGGGTGGCGCTGCAGCAGCGCCACCGCGGCCAGCACCATGCCCGGCGTGCAGTAGCCGCATTGCAGCCCGTGGCAGTCGACGAAGGCCTGCTGCACCGGGTGCAGGCGCCCCGCCTGGGCCAGCCCTTCGATCGTCGTGACCTCGCAGCCGTCGGCCTGCACCGCCAGCACGGTGCAGCTCTTGACCGGCTGGCCGTCGAGCAGCACGGTGCAGGCGCCGCACTGGCTGGTGTCGCAGCCCACGTGGGTGCCGGTCAGGCCGAGCGGCCCGCGCAGCAGCTCGACCAGCAGGCGGTGGGGCTGCACCTCGATCGCGACCGGCCGGCCGTTGAGCGCCAGGTTCACTGCGTGCATGGGTTCGACGGCATAGGGGTGAGGAACGATCGTAGCTCGCACGGCGGCGCGTTGCAGCGCTAAGCTGGCGGCCGGCATAGGGCCGGATCCGGAAGGAGACAAGCTCATGGACCAGAGCACCGACATGGCGCGCCGCGAGCGCATGCAGGCGCTGATCGCGCTGGCGGCCGGCCGGGCCGATCCGGCCTTGCGGCCGCAGCTCGAAGCCTTCGCCCGCAGCTGGGCCGGCTACCTCGATGCCGACGACCTGCAGCAGCGCAGCACCGAGGATCTGCTCGGCGCGCTGCTGTCGTGCCGGCAGTTCGGTGCCGAGCGCATGCCCGGGGCGCCGCGGCTGCGGGTGCTCAGCCCGACGCTGGCCGACAACGGCTGGGCTTCGCGCCACACCGTGGTCGAGATCGTCAACGACGACATGCCCTTCCTGGTCGATTCGGCGACGATGGAAGTGCACCGCCAGGGGCTGGGGCTGCACCTGATCGTGCACCCGGTGCTGGTCGCGCAGCGCGACGCGCAGGGCCGGCTGCTGGCGCTGCGCCCGCTGCAGCCGGGCGAGGGCGCGCCGGCCGACGGCATCCGCGAATCGTGGATGCAGCTCGAGGTCGACCGCCTCGTCGATGCGCCCGCGCGCGCCGCGCTCGCTGCCGGGCTGGAGCGGGTGCTCGCCGACGTGCGCGCCGCGGTGCGCGACTGGCAGCCGATGCTGCAGCGGCTGCGCGCCGCGGCCGACGATCTGGGCAGCCCGCCGGCCACGGTGCCGCCGGCGCTGGCGGCCGAGAGCCGGGCCTTCCTGCATTGGCTGGCCGACGACCACTTCACGCTGCTGGGCTGCCGCAGCTACGACCTGCTGCAAGAAGGCGGCGACGACGCGCTGCGGCTGGTGCCGGGCAGCGCGCTGGGCATCCTGCGCGAGGGCGCCGCCGAGCGCTCGGCCACCTTCGCCGCGCTGCCGGCCGAGGCCCGGGCGATGGCGCGCGCGCCGCTGCCGGCGGTGCTGGTGACGCGCTCGAACACCCGCTCCACCGTGCACCGCCCCGGCTACACCGACTACGTGGGCATCAAGCGCTACGACGGCGCCGGCCGGGTGATCGGCGAGACCCGCTTCGTCGGGCTGCTGACTTCCACCGCGTACAGCGCGCGCGTCGGCGAGATCCCGCTGCTGCGCAACAAGGTGGCGGCGGTGATGGCGCGCACCGGCCTGCCCGGCGGCGGCCACCTGGCCAAGACGCTGGAGCACATCCTGGCGACCTATCCGCGCGACGACCTGTTCCAGATCGGCGAGGACGAGCTGCACGACATCGCGCTGGGCATCCTGGCCGCCACCGAGCGCCAGCGGCTGCGCCTGTTCGTGTGGCGCGACCCGTACGCGCGCTTCGTGTCCTGCCTGGTGTACGTGCCGCGCGAGGCCTATTCCACCGAGCTGCGCCACAAGTTCCAGGCGATCCTGGTCGAGGCCTTCGGCGGCAGCCGCGCCGATTCCGAGCTGCAGCTCGGCGACACGATCCTCGCGCGCGTGCACTTCACGGTGCGCATCGAGTCGGGCCCGGTGCGGGCCTTCGACGTGCGCGCGATCGAGGCGGCGCTCGCCGCGGCGGCGCGCCGCTGGGACGACCAGCTGCGCGAAGCGCTCGTCGACGAAGCCGGCGAGGCGCGCGGCCTCGAGCTGTTCAAGCGCTGGGGCGGCGCCTTCCCGCAGGTGTACCGCGAGATCCACGGTGCGCGCGCCGCGGTGCCCGACCTGCTGAAGGTGGCGACGCTGTCGCCCGAAGCGCCGCTGGCGCTGGCGCTGTACCGGCCGCTGGGCGGCCACGCGCGCCAGCTCGGCTTCAAGGTGTACCGGCTCGGGGCGCCCGTGGTGCTGTCGGACAGCCTGCCGATGCTCGAGCACATGGGCGTGCGCGTGATGGGCGAGGACAACTTCCGGCTGCAGCTCGGCGGCGGCGGCTTCGCGTCGATGCACGACTTCAAGCTCGAGGCCGAGCTCGCCGACGGCGCCGATCTGCAGCAGCTGGCGCGGCGCTTCGAGGACTGCTTCGCGCAGGTGTTCCGCGGCGAAGCCGAGAACGACGACTTCAACCGGCTGGTGCTGCGCGCCGGCCTGGCGGCGCGCGACATCGTCGTGCTGCGCGCCTACGCCCGGTACTGCAAGCAGATCGGCTTCGCGCTGTCGCAGGCGACGATCGAGGCGACGCTGGCCGCGCACCCGCAGATCGCGCGGATGCTGGTCGGCCTGTTCCGGCTGCGCTTCGACCCCGACGCGCACGACGCCGCCGCGGCTGCGGCGCAGGCCGGCGCGATCGAGCAGGCGCTCGACCAGGTGGCCAACCTCAACGAAGACCGCGTGCTGCGCCAGCTGCTCGCTCTGGTGCAGGCGACGCTGCGCACCAACCACTGGCGCAGCGGCCGCGGCCACTCGGGCGAGGCCGGGCCGCTGCGGCCCTTCCTGAGCCTGAAGTTCGATTGCGCGAAGGTGCCGGGGCTGCCGGCGCCGCGGCCGCTGTACGAGATCTTCGTGTACGCGCCGCGCTTCGAGGGCATCCACCTGCGCGGCGGCAGGGTCGCGCGCGGCGGCCTGCGCTGGAGCGACCGCACCGAGGATTTCCGCACCGAGGTGCTGGGCCTGGTCAAGGCGCAGATGGTCAAGAACACGGTGATCGTGCCGGTGGGCAGCAAGGGCGGCTTCGTGCTCAAGCGCCCGCCGCCGGCCGCCGACCGCGAGGCCTACCTGAAGGAGGGCGTGGCCTGCTACCAGGACTACCTGCGCGGCTTGCTCGACCTGACCGACAACCTGGCCGGCGGCCGGGTGCTGCCGCCGCCGCGCGTGCACCGCCTGGACGGCGACGACCCCTACCTGGTGGTGGCCGCCGACAAGGGCACCGCCAGCTTCTCCGACTACGCCAACGCGGTGTCGGCCGAATACGGCCACTGGCTCGGCGACGCCTTCGCGTCGGGCGGCAGCGTCGGCTACGACCACAAGGGCATGGGCATCACCGCGCGCGGCGCGTGGGAGAGCGTGAAGCGCCACTTCCGCGAGCTGGGCCGCGACACCCAGACGCAGGGCTTCACCGTGGTGGGCATCGGCGACATGTCGGGCGACGTGTTCGGCAACGGCATGCTGCTGTCGCGCCACATCCGGCTGGTGGCGGCCTTCGACCATCGGCACGTCTTCCTCGACCCGGATCCGGACGCGGCCGCCTCCTTCGCCGAGCGCGAGCGGCTGTTCGCGCTGCCGCGCTCGTCGTGGGCCGACTACGACGCGCGCCTGATCTCGGCCGGCGGCGGCGTGTGGGCGCGCACCGAGAAGTCGATCCCGGTGTCGGCGCAGGCGCGCGCGGCGCTGGGCATCGCGTCGGACGCGGCCGAGCTGCGCATGGCGCCCGCCGAGCTGCTGCAGGCGATCCTGCGCGCGCCGGTGGACCTGCTCTACAACGGCGGCATCGGCACCTACGTCAAGGCCGGCAGCGAGAGCCACGCGCAGGTGGGCGACCGCGCCAACGACGCGATCCGCGTCGACGGCGCGCAGCTGCGCTGCCAAGTGGTGGGCGAGGGCGGCAACCTCGGCTGCACCCAGCTCGGCCGCATCGAGGCGGCGCGCGCCGGGGTGCGCCTGAACACCGACGCGATCGACAACTCGGCCGGGGTCGACACTTCCGACCACGAGGTCAACATCAAGATCCTGCTCAGCCTGGCGGTGGCCGACGGCGAACTCACCGAAAAGCAGCGCAACGCGCTGCTGCCGCAGATGACCGACGAGGTCGCCGCGCTGGTACTGGCCGACAACTACTTCCAGACGCAGTCGCTGTCGATCGCGCGGCGCGAGGGCGCGGCGCTGCTCGACCAGCAGCAGCGCTTCATCCGCTTCCTCGAGAAGGCCGGCCGGCTCGACCGCGCGGTCGAGTACCTGCCGAGCGACGAGCAGCTGGCCGAGCGGCGCGCGGCGGGCGAAGGCCTGGCCGCGCCCGAGCTGGCGGTGCTGCTGGCCTACGGCAAGATGTGGCTGTCGGACGAGCTGGTCGCCTCCGACCTGCCCGAGGATCCGTGGGTGGCGACGGCGCTGCAGCGCTACTTCCCGGCGCTGCTGCGCGAGCAGTTCGCCGCGTGGATCCCGCGCCACCCGCTGAAGCGCGAGATCATCGCGACCCACGTGCTCAACCGCATGGTCAACCGTGTCGGGCCGACCTTCGTGCACCGGCTGGCCGAGACCAGCGGCGCGAAGCCGGCGCAGATCGTGCGCGCCTACCTCGCGGCGCGCGAAGTCTTCGGCATGGGGGCGCTGTGGCGGCGCATCGAGGCGCTGGACGCCCGGGTGGACGACGCGCTGCAGGCGGCGATGTTCCTGCGGCTGAAAGACGCGCTGCCGCGCGCGGTGACCTGGTTCGTGCAGCCGCGCCGGCTGGCCGAGCCGATGCACGCGCTGATCGATCGCCTCGTGCCGGCGGTGGCGGCGCTGCGCGGCCGGCTGGAGACGGCCGCGGCCGGCAGCGAGGCGATCGCGACCTGGACGGCCGGCGGCGTGCCTGCCGACCTGGCCTGCGCCGTCGAGGCGACGGCGGGCCTGTACGACGCGCTCGACATCGCCGAGATCGCCGAGGCCGGCGGCCAGCCGCTGGCCGACGTGATCGAGCTGCACGGCGGCATCGGCGAGCGCCTGGGCCTGGCCCGGCTGCAACGCCAGATCGACGCGCTGCCCGGCGCCGGCCACTGGGACCACCTGGCGCGGATCGCGCTGGGCGACGACCTCGCGGTGCTGCGGCGCGCGATCACGCAGGACGTGCTCGCGGCGGGCCAGGGCACGGTGGCCGATCGGCTGCAGGCCTGGGAGGCCGGCAACGGCGACGAGCTCGACGCGGCGCAGCGCGCGCTCGCCGAACTGGGCGAAGCCCCGGCGGTGGACCTGGCGATGCTGTCGGTGGTGATGCGCAAGCTGCGCAACCTGGCCTGACGAGCACCCCCAAAGGCCGGGCTCGGGCCCGGCCCGCCCGCCGTGCTCGGCCTTCAGCCGGCGGGCCGGGCGCCGCGCTTGCGTGCGAGGAAGGCGCCCATGTGCTGCTGCGGCTCGCCGGTGCGGTAGGCGGCGGCGAAGGCCTCGACGCTGTCGGCCACCGCCTGCGCAGGCGGCACCGTCTGCCAGTGCTGCAGCAGCGCCTTCTGCTGCCGCACCGCCTGCGGCGGCAGTGCGGCGAGCTGCGCGGCGCGCCGCTGCACCAGGTCGTCGAGCCCGCCGGCCGCGCAGCGCTCCTGCACGAAGCCCCAGCTTTCGGCGCGCGCCACGTCGATGGTCTCGCCGGTCTGCAGCAGCCAGCCGGCGCGCGATTCGCCCAGCAGCCGCGGCAGCAGCGCCGCGTGGATCACCGACGGGATGCCGACCTTGACCTCGGGCATGCCGAAGTGCGCGCCGTCGTCGGCCAGCCGCAGGTCGCAGGCGGCGGCGACTTCGAGCCCGCCGCCCAGGCACCAGCCGGCCAGCCGCGCGATCACCGGCACCGGCACGCGCATCACCGCGTCGCACAGCCCGGCGAGCGCGCCGATGAAACCCTTCGCGCCGGCGGGGTCCAGCGCGGCCATCTCGCCGATGTCGGCGCCGCCGATGAAGGCGCGCTCGCCGGCGCCGCGCAGCACCAGCACGCGCAGCCGCTCGTCGGCGGCCAGGCGCTGCAGCGCGGCGCTGAGCTCGCCGATCGCGGCGCGGCCGAGGATGTTGAGCTTGCCCGCGTCGCGCAGCATCAGCGTGGCGATGCCGCCGGCGTCGAGGGTGGCGAGCGCGTGGCGCGAATCAAAGATCGGCTGCATGGCGCGGCGGCGGCTGGTTGCCGTGAAGCCCGGGTGCATTCACCCTACCATAGCGGCGGCGAGCGGCGCCTGCCCCAGCACCAGCCGTACGCCCCGAGAGCCTGTGAACAAGTCCCGCACACCCGCTCGGGCGCGCCGGATTCATGCACGGGCTCTGACCCGGAGCCCGATCGATGAGCGTGTCCATCCCCGCCGGATTCACCGCGCTGCACCTGCGGCCGAACCCGTACATCGAAGCCTGCGGCCCGCTGTACGGCCGGCTCGACGCCGGGCAGCTGGTGCTCGGCCTGCGCGTGGAGCACCGCCACTGCAACCCCGGCGGCACCTGCCACGGCGGCATGCTGACCACGCTGGCCGACATGCTGCTGGTGCTCGGCGCCACCTTGCAGGCCGGCGACACGCGCTACATGCTGACGGTCAACCTGAACTGCGACTTCATCGGCCCCGCCGCCCATGGCAGCTGGCTCGAGGGGCGGCTGCAGGTGCTGCGCCGCACGCGCAGCCTGGTGTTCTGCCAGGGCGCGATCCACGCCGACGGCGCGCTGGTGCTGCGCCTGAACGGCATCGCCAAGCCCAGCGGCGAGCCCGATCCGTCGTTCTCGCCGGCGCGCCTGATGGGCGGCGCCGCGCAACCCTGACGCAGGCCGCCATGCCCGCTCGCGCGGCCCGCGCGGCCTTTCTTCACCCGCCGACGAGGAGACAAACGTGACCTTCGCCTACTACGACTGGATCGCCCACCACGCCGAAGTGCGCGGCGGCCGCATCGCCCAGATCGACCTGGCCACGCAGCGGCGCTTCACCTATGCGCAGATGGACGAGCGTGTCGCCCGGCTGGCGCAGCACCTGTCGGGCCTCGGCGTGGGCCGGGGCGAGCGCGTCGCGGTGCTCGCCGCCAATTCGACCGACACGCTGGAGACGCAGTTCGCCTGCTTCCGGCTGGGCGCGATCTTCACGCCGCTGAACATCCGCCTGACGGTGCACGAGCTCGCGTTCATCGTGTCCGACGCGGCGCCCGCCGTGCTGGTGCACGACGACGACTTCGCCGACATGGCGGCCGATCTGGGCCGGCGCTGCGGCGTCGCGCATCGGCTCGGCTACGGCGCGGCGTACGAGCAGGCGATCGCCGAAGCCGCGCGCCTGGCACGGCCGGCGCGCTGCGCGATCGACGAGGTGTGCACGATCATGTACACCTCGGGCACCACCGGCAAGCCCAAGGGCTCGCAGACCACGCACCTGATGAACCTGATCAACGCCGTCAACCTCGGCACCGGCGTGTTCATCTCGCAGCGCTCGGCCCACCTGTGCGTGCTGCCGCTGTTCCACACCGGCGGGCTCAACTGCTACGTGAACCCGGTGTTCCACGCGGGCGGCTGCAACCTCGTGATGCGTGCCTTCGATCCGGGCGAGGCGCTGCGCCTGATCGGCGATGCGGGCGTCGGGCTCACGCACTTCTTCGGGGTGCCGTCGATCTACCAGTTCATGGCGGCGCACGCGGCCTTCGCGCACACCGACTTCTCGCGGCTGCTGATCGCCGGCGTCGGCGGCGCGCCCATGCCGGTGCCGCTGCTGCAGGCCTGGTCGGCGCGCGGCTGCACGCTGGTGCAGGGCTACGGCATGACCGAGACGAGCCCGGCCGTGCTGGTGCTCGACGCCGAGGACGCGGCGCGCAAGGCGGGCTCGGCCGGCCGCCCGGTGCTGCACGGCGAGCTGCGCATCGTCGACGCGGTCGGCCGCGACGTGGCGCGCGGCGACACGGGCGAGCTGTGGGTCCGAGGCCCGAACATCACGCCCGGCTACTGGAAGCGCCCGGAAGCGAACAAGAGCTCGTTCACCGACGGCTGGCTGCACACCGGCGACGCGGCGCGCCAGGACGACGAAGGCTTCTACTACATCGTCGACCGCACCCGCGACATGTACATCTCCGGCGGCGAGAACGTGTATCCGGCCGAAGTGGAGGACGTGCTGTACGGCCTGGCCGCGATCGCCGAAGCCGCGGTGATCGCCGAGCCCGACGCCACCTGGGGCGAGACCGGGCTGGCCGTCGTCGTGACGCGGCCCGGCCACGCGCTGACCGAGGCGCAGGTGATCGCGCATTGCCGCGAGCGCCTGGCGCGCTTCAAGTGCCCGGCGCGGGTGGTGTTCATCGACGCGCTGCCGCGCAACGCCACCGGCAAGGTGCACAAGCCGACGCTGCGCGCCGGCTTTGCCGCCAAGGATTCGGGCTGAGGTCCGCCGGGCCGTCACGCGCAGCAGAACCCGCTTCGCGCATGCCGCAGAGCCTGCGAGCCGGCGGGCTGCCGGAATCGCCGCCATGGACACGCTCCAGCGCCTGACCCAGGGCGCCCCCGTCGCGGCGCTGCTGCTGGGCACGATCCTCGTCGTCGGCCTGCTCGGGCTGTACCGGTACCCGGCGCTGGTCGAGCGCAACCTGCTGCGCCCCTATGGCCTGGCGCAGCGGGGCGACTACGCGACGCTCGCGACCAGCGGCTTCGTGCACGCCGACCTGGCGCACCTGCTGTTCAACGCCTTCACCTTCTGGGCCTTCGGCTTCGACCTCGAGCGCCGGCTGGGCAGCGCGCCCTTCGCGGCGCTGTATGCCGTCGGGCTGCTGGCCGCCGGCATCGCCACCTGGCTGCTGCACCGGCGCCAGCCCGGCTATGCGAGCCTGGGCGCGTCGGGCGCGATCCTGGCGGTGCTGTTCGCCTACATCGTGGTGTTCCCGGGCGCGTCGATCTTCGTGCTGCCGCTGCCGGTGCCGATCCCGGCGCCGCTGTTCGCGCTCGGCTACCTGGCCTACAGCGCCGTGGCCCGGGGCACGCGCCACGGGCGCGTGAACCACGACGCGCACATCGTCGGCGCGCTGGCGGGGCTCGGGTTCATGGCGGTGGCGCAGCCGGGCTCGGTGACGCGGGCGCTGCAGGCCTTCTTCGGGTAGCGGGCGCGCCGGGCATGAAGCGCGCCATCGGCTCGCTCGGGCGCACCCTCCGACGGGGTCAGCCCACTCGGCGCGGCCCATCGTTGACGCGGGAGGCCGGCCGTCCATGAACCCTGCAGCACTCTCGCCGCGCCAGCGGCGCCTGCGCGCGCTCGTGATGCTGCTGGCGCTCGGCTCCTACCTGATGTCGATGTTCCACCGCGTGGCGCCCGCGGCGATCGCGCACGACCTCGCGGCTGCCTTTGGCGCCAACGCGGCTGCGCTCGGCGTGCTGGCGGCGACCTACTTCTACGTGTACACGGTGATGCAGATCCCCACCGGCGTGCTCGCCGACACGCTCGGGCCGCGGCGGATCCTCACGCTGGGCGGCGTCGTGGCCGGCGCCGGCTCGCTGCTGTTCGGCCTGGCGCCGGGTTTCGGGACGGCGCTGGCCGGGCGCACGCTGGTGGGCCTGGGCGTGTCGGTGGCCTTCATCGCGATGCTCAAGCTGATCGCCGTCTGGTACGACGAGAACCGGTTCGCCACGCTGACCGGCACGATGATGTTCCTCGGCAACGTCGGCACGATGACCGCCGGCACGCCGCTGGCGTGGGCGGCGCAGAGCACCGGCTGGCGCGGCGTGTTCGTCGTGATCGGGGTGCTGTCGCTGGCGATCGGCGTGCTGTCGTGGTTCCTCGTCTAGGATCGCCCCGGCGACAAGGGCACGCCGGCCGGCGCCGGGCTCACAGCGGACCGCGGCGCGTGGCGCTTGGCGCTGCGGGCGGTGATGAAGAACCGCCGGACCTGGCCGGGCTTCTTCGTCAACGTCGGCGTCGCCGGCAGCTTCTTCGCCTTTGCCGGGCTGTGGGCGGTGCCCTACTTCATGCAGGTGCACGGCATGACGCGGGCCGTGGCCTCGCATCACCTGACGGTGTACTTCGGCGGCTTCGCGCTGGGTTGCCTGGTGATCGGCCCGCTGTCCGACCGCATCGGCCGGCGCAAGCCGCTGATGGCCGGCGGCGCCGTGCTGCACGCGCTCGGCTGGTGGATCTGGCTCGGCAGCGATGCGCTGGCGACGGCGGCGACCTACGCGCTGTGCCTGGCGATGGGTGCGGTCACGGCCAGCCTGACGCTGACCTGGGCCTGCGCGAAGGAGGTGAACCCGCCGCGCCTGTCGGGCATGGCGACCAGCGTGGTCAACCTCGGCGTGTTCCTCGGGCCTTCGGTGCTGCAGCCGCTGGTGGGCTGGGTGATGGACCGCAGCTGGCAGGGCGCGATGCAGGGCGGCGCGCGCCTGTACAGCGCCGCCGACTACCGCAGCGGCCTGCTGCTGATGGCGGCCTTCGCCGCGCTCGGGGCGGCCTCCACTCTCTTCGTGCGCGAGACCGGCTGCCGCAACGTCTGGCAGGCGCCGGCTTCGGCGCGCGCGCGGTGAGCGATCCGCGCGCCGGACGCTGCGCTAGTGCAGTGTTCCACGCTATGCAGCACATAAAACCGCGCCTTTGCCGCCCTGGCGTCGTTGCAAATCCTCGCGATGCCACTGGGCATCGCTGCGGTTTGCGCCTAGCCAGGACGACAAATCCATCGGTTTTCTTCAGTGCTGCACAGAGTGGAACACTGCACTAGCCCCAATACTGTTTAGATAGAGTGAACTCGATCACAATCCACCTCCGTCGGCACTTCGACGGAGACGGGGACGATGGCGAGAACGCGCAAGGCACTGCCGGCGAAGGTCGACGTGGCGCATCTGATCAG
>WBZU01000352.1_pt1 | contig 41632 bp, 34 predicted proteins | sample 5204311 | NCBI WGS metagenome assembly WBZU01 (sample SAMN12344359, study PRJNA552823) | activated sludge metagenome | biome: Activated sludge suspended growth; feature: Nitrification reactor; material: Wastewater; isolation source: activated sludge from nitrification reactor of wastewater...
GTGGCGGAGAGGGCGGGATTCGAACCCGCGGTAGGCTCTTAACCTACACACGCTTTCCAGGCGTGCGACTTAAACCGCTCATCCACCTCTCCGCGGAAGCGCGCGATTCTACCAAATCCCGACTCGTCGGTCACACAAAACCTCGTGCGGCCTCAGAGCCGCGGTTTCGCATCCTCGCGCCGCATGTACGGATAACGCACCAGTTCGACCATCTCCTGTACCGCGGCGTCCGGCGCACGGGTTATCAGGCTGACGACGATGAGCGCGACGAAACCGGCAGGAATGCCGAATATTCCGCACGAAATCGGTTCGATGCCGAACCACTGGCGCGCAATGCCACCGCCGAAGAACGGATGCGTGACGGCAGCGTAGTAGAGGCACACGCCAAGCCCCACCACCATGCCGGCGACCGCACCCCACTTGTTGGCGCGCTTCCAGAAGATGCCGGCAACCAGCGCCGGAAAGAATGCCGACCCGGCGATCGAGAACGCCAGCCCGACCATGAACAAGATGTTGTCGGGCCGCAGCGAGGCGGTGTAGGCGGCCGTGACCGCGACGATCAGCAGCAGCGACTTGGAGATCACCAGGCGGCGCTGCGTCGAAGCGTGCGGATCGATCATCTTGTAATACAGGTCGTGCGACAGCGCGTTGGCGATGGTCAGCAGCAACCCGTCGGCAGTGGACAGGGCTGCAGCGAGGCCACCTGCTGCAACCAGGCCGGAGACCACGTAGGGCAGCCCGGCAATTTCCGGTGTCGCGAGCACGATGACGTCGGTGTTGAGCGCGAGTTCGGCAAGCTGCAGCAGGCCGTCGCCGTTGACGTCGTCGATGCGCACCAGGCCGATCTTGCCCCAGGAATGCACCCACGACGGCAGGTTCGATATTGCGGAACCGACCAGGTCGCTGTAAACCGTCCATTTCGCGAACACGGCGTAGGCTGGCGCCGTGACGTAGAGCAGGAAGATGAAGACGAGCGACCAGAACACCGAGTAGCGCGCCTCGCGCACGCTGGGCGTGGTGTAGTAGCGCATCAGGATGTGCGGCAGCGACGCGGTGCCGATCATCAGGCACAAAGTCAGCGTGATGAAGTTCAGCCGCTTGGTTTCGGACGGTTTGCCCTCCGGCGTGGTAAACGCTGCCGCGTGGGCGATCGGCCGGTTCCAACGCGCGGCGAGTTCGTCGCGTTCGCGCGACCATTTAGCGCGTGCCTCGGCGGCATCGCGCGGCAGATGCGCCAGCGTGCGCTCCGCGTTGGCAATCTCGCGCGCTGGTGCGGAAACGGCCTTGCGATCCGCAAGCTGACGCGTGAGGCGCTGGCGTTCCGCGTCGAGCGATTGCGGCAAGCCGCGAATGCGTGCATCGAGCATTTCTGCCTTCTGCTTGTAGCGTGCCCGCGCCTCGATTTCCCGCGGGTCGTCGAAGAGCTGCTTCTCGCGTTCGCCGAGCTTTTCGAGGACCACGCCGTAGACGGCCTGGGGTACCGGCACGCCGGTCACCTTGTACGACATGATGACGACCGGCACGAGGTAGGCGACCACGAGGATCACGTACTGAGCGACTTGAGTCCATGTGACGGCACGCATGCCGCCGAGAAAGGAGCACACCAGAATGCCGGCCAGGCCGACGAACACGCCGATCTCGAACTCGATGCCGACGAAGCGGCTGGTGATCAGCCCGACGCCATAGATCTGCGCCACGACATAGACGAACGAGGCGAGGATGGCTGCCGACACGCCGACCAGGCGCGCCAGATCGCCGCCGTATCGCGCGCCGAGAAAATCCGGAATCGTGAACTGGCCGAATTTGCGCAGGTAGGGCGCGAGCAGCAGCGCGACGAGCACGTAGCCGCCGGTCCAGCCCATGACGAATGCAAGCCCTTGAAAGCCGGCGAAGTACAGCGTACCCGCCATGCCGATGAACGAGGCGGCGCTCATCCAGTCGGCCCCGGTGGCCATGCCGTTGAACAGGGCGGGCACGCGCCTGCCCGCCACGTAATATTCGGCGACATCCGCTGTGCGGCTCATGACGCCGATGCCGGCGTACAGCGCGACGGTTGCAAACAGGAAGATGTAGCCGATGACCTTTTGCGACATGCCGAACTGCTCGGCCACCGCCAGGCCGATCACGAACAGCACGAACCCGCCCGTGTACCACGTGTAGTACCGGCGCAGGCTGCGTTCGAACTCGCGTATCGGGGACAAGTGCTCAGGCCTCCGCGCAGGCGCATGCGCCTGCCGGGGATTCGTCGGCAGCGAGGCAGGACAGGTGTCTCACGCGCCCCGATGCTGCGGAATGGTTAACGTGACCGGGAATCTCCCATGAATCGACCGCACGGACACCCGTCCCGCTTCTGGCGAAATGCGCGCCTTGCGCATGATTCTCCTGCGCCGCCCAGGCGGAATGGCTCCGCAGGCTGGGGCGTCTCCTATCGTTATTGTCGTTGCGATCCGTCTGCATGGCTTTGGCCCCGCGCTATCCCTCTATCCGCTGCCGGACCGACGAGGCTCGGGCGAGTATAGAGGCACTCCCCGGCCCGCTCAACCACGGGATCCCGCGGCTTGTTCCGCCATCCGCCGCCACAATTCCAAAGGCATTTTTGCGGCAATCGCACGAAGCACCCGCCTGCCTGGCCGCGGGGCGCCGGCAACAAGCGTCGTCAAACGGATACGGCCCCCTGTGGGCCGGAGCGACCGTTCGAACTCGCAGATGCGGGCGACAGCGCCTATCGAAATCGACTAGCCCCATGATTTGACAGGCTATTTTATTGTGCGCCGCGCCATGGGTGCGTATCGGCATCGCAGCCGATCTGTAAGGAAGTCGTAAGCTTCGGGTCGCAATCATTAACCAAATTTAATCTGGAGGTCGGATGCTGTTCCTGATTTCGTCCGTCAAGCTGATTGCAGAAATTGCGCTCTTGGCGCTTTGCGGTCAGTTCGTTCTCGGCCTGCTTGCGGGCGCCAAACGGGATCGCAACATCTTCTATCAGGTGCTCCAGATCGTCACCGCGCCTGTGGTCAAGGGGGTGCGTTTCATCACCCCGCGTCTGGTGCTCGACCGTCACATACCGATTGCGGCATTCGCGCTGATGGCGCTGGTCTGGATCGCTGCAACCATCGGCAAGGTCAGCTACTGCGTTCGCATCGGAGTCCAGCAATGTCTGTGATCCTGGAACGGATCGACTACTGGCGGCTCAAACTGCGCGCCATGACCCTGCTGCTGATCGGCCGGCAGCCGGCCGCGGAAGTCGCATTCGACGAAATGTTGCGGGCATGGCCCGCAGACGCGTATGCGCTGGCAAGCCGTGCCCATTTGCGCGCCCAACTCGGCCGGCCCGTCGAAGCAATCGCCGATGCGCAGCAACTGGTTCGCCTCCACCCCGGCCGCAGCGCCGGCGACTGGTTCAATCTCGCTTTCCTGCTGGAATCGGTGAGTCGGCTCGAGGAGGCGGAAGAGGCCTTCCGTCACGCAGTCGCGCTCGATCCCAAGCTGGATCGAGCGTGGTACGGGCTGGGCCTCACCCTGATCCGCCTGCACCGCCTCGACGATGCCGTCGAGGCGCTCAAGCGCAATACCGAACTGCAACCCATGAGCCCGTACGGCTGGTATCAGCTCGCGCGCGCGCATGTAGATCGTCACGAGCCCGACGAGGCGCGGCGCATCATCCGCCACCTCCACGGTTTCGAGCCCAAGGTCGCTGCGCAACTCGAGCGCGAAACCGGACTGGCTCCTTGACGGTTTGCAGCGAGGGGCCACGAACCTCGACCTGCTTGCAGAGGCCGCACGAGTACGCTGCCGCCACAGGCACGACACGGCCGAACCGGTACCGGATGCATTTCCGGAGGGTGAAAACCAAGAGGAGGCACACATGCAGTTAACAGAGACTCACCGACAATATTGGCAGAAGAACCTGCGGCTCACCGGCATCCTGCTGGCGATCTGGTTCGTCGTGACCTTTGGCGTCAGCTACTTCGCGCGCGAACTCAGCTTCTCGTTCTTCGGCTGGCCGTTCAGCTTCTGGATGGGCGCACAGGGCGCGCTGGTCATTTACGTCATCATCATCTGGTACTACGCCCGGGCAATGAACCGGCTGGACCAGGAACACGGCGTCGCCGAGGAGGAATGACATGGCCGGCATGACACTTGAAACAGAAACAAGAGCCAGCGCAGCCGAAAAGAGCGCGTTCAAGAAACAGTTGAACAAGGTCTATGGGTGGTACACCGGCGGCTTTCTGGTCTTCATCGTCTTGCTCGCGATTCTCGAGCAGTTCGGGTTGCCGCGGCAGTGGATCGGCTTCATCTTTCTGATCGCCACGGTGGCGCTGTACGCCGGCATCGGCGTCATGAGCCGAACTTCGGATGCCTCGGAGTATTACGTGGCGGGACGGCGCGTACCGGCTGTATACAACGGCATGGCGACGGGCGCGGACTGGATGTCGGCCGCATCCTTCATCGGCATGGCGGGTACGCTCTACCTCACCGGCTACGGCGGACTGGCTTTCATCATGGGCTGGACCGGTGGCTACTGCCTGGTCGCGCTCTTCCTCGCGCCCTACCTGCGCAAGTTCGGTCAGTTCACGATTCCGGACTTCCTCGGTGCGCGCTATGAAGGCAACCTGCCGCGCCTGATCGGCATCATCGCCGCGATCCTCTGCTCCTTCACCTACGTGGTGGCGCAGATCTACGGCGTCGGCCTGATCACGACGCGCCTGTCCGGCCTGGCGTTCGAGGTCGGCATTTTCGTCGGCCTCGGCGGCATCCTGGTGTGTTCGTTCCTCGGGGGCATGCGCGCGGTGACCTGGACGCAGGTGGCGCAGTACATCATCCTGATCATCGCCTACATGACGCCGCTGGTCTGGCTGTCGGTCAAGCAGACCGGTGTGCCGATTCCGCAGGCGGTCTATGGCTTTCAGCTCGAGAAAGTCACTGAAGCCGAGAAGCGGTTGAAGGCCGACCCGAAGGAGTTGGAAGTCATCGGCATCTTCAAGGCCAAGGCCGCGGAGTTCGACGCCAAGCTCAAGGACGTGCCTGCCGCGCTGGCCGCCGACAAGGCTGCGGCAGAAAAGAAGGTGACGGACCTGAAAGCTGCAAGCGCACCGGCTGCCGAGGTCGAGGCCGCTGAAAAGGCACTGGCTGCGGTTCCGAAGACAGAAGCCGATGCCAAGAAGGCGTGGACCGCTGCGAAGACCGCCAACGAAGCCCGCGCCAAGCCGCTTGCCGGCATGCCGGCCCACGCCGCGCAGTTTGCGGGCGATCCGAATGGCGACGAGAAGGCGCAAAAGACCTTTAACGAGTCGCGCCGCAACTTCCTCGCGCTGGTGTTCTGCCTGATGATCGGCACGGCCGCCCTGCCGCACATCCTGATGCGCTACTACACCACGCCATCGGTGAAGGAAGCACGGGAGTCGGTGTTCTGGTCGCTGTTCTTCATCTTCCTGCTCTACTTCTCGGCGCCTGCGCTCGCGGTGCTGGTGAAGTACGAGGTGTTCAACGTGCTGGTGGGCACGCCGTTCGATCAGTTGCCACCGTGGATCGCCGCCTGGTCGAAGGTTGACCCGGCGCTGCTCTCGGTTGCCGACGTCAACAAGGACGGCATCTTCCAGCTCGGCGAGATGAAGATCGGTGGCGACATCATCGTGCTGGCCACACCGGAAATCGGCGGTTTGCCCTACGTGATCTCGGGCATGGTCGCTGCGGGCGGTCTGGCCGCGGCGCTGTCTACCGCCGACGGCCTGCTGCTAACCATCGCCAACGCGCTGTCGCATGACCTGTACTACAAGATGATCGACCCGAACGCGCCGACCTCGCGCCGCGTGGCCATTTCCAAGGCCCTGCTGCTGGTCGTCGCGCTGTGTGCGGCTTATGTCGCGTCGCAGAAACCGGCCGACATCCTGTTCCTGGTCTCGGCGGCCTTCTCGTTCGCGGCGGCGGCGTTCTTCCCGGCGCTGGTGCTCGGGGTGTTCTGGAAGCGGGCCAACAAATGGGGCGCTTCGCTCGGCATGGTCGCCGGTCTGGGGATCACGTTCTACTACATGGTGACCACCCAGCCCTGGCTGCGCGGCATGTTCGGCGTGACCAGCCCGGTGGCCGACAACATCTGGTGGGGCATCCAGCCGATCTCCGCCGGCCTGTTCGGTGTACCGCTCGGCTTCGCGGTGATCATCATCGTGAGCCTGCTGACCGGCGAGCCGAAGAAGGAAACGCAGGAACTGGTCGAACACGTCCGCTATCCGGACCTAAAGCCGGCCCGTTGATTCGCAGCATCCGGCGCGACCAACGGGTCGCGCCGGATCGCGAATCGACGATCAGCCCCGCTCGATCGAGCGGGGCTTTTTCATTGGAGATTGCGCAGGCTAGAGCCGATAATCGAGAGCGAGGCGCTGTTGCAGTTTTTTCGCCTGCTTGAATGCCTCGCGCAACACGTGGCGCTCGAGTTCGTTGAGGTTCTCCGGATTGATGCGGTTGGCGGCGTCAGCCGACGGATCGTTGCGATGCTGGTGACGCAAGCGCAGCGTCTGGATGAAATAGAAGCCTTCGATCACCGCACCGATATCGTCCTTGGCGAAAGCCAGCTTCGCCGCCACACCACGCAACCGCTGGGCGGTGCCGGTATAAGGCACACCGAGCGCCAGCGCGAAGATGCGGGCCGCATCGACGAACAGTCGCGCACCGTAGGCCTTCAGATCGATCGTATGCGGATGATCCTTGTTGTTGTCGTACACGAACTCCCGAATCATGCCGATCGGCGGCTGACAATCCAGCGCATTCTGCGCGAGCAGGCGCAGGAACACAGGTTGCTGCGGCGCCGTTTCACACAGCCAGGCCCGCAGCGATTCCGACAGCGACTCGTCGCCGTGCAGCGGCCGGAAATCGAAAAAGATGGCGGCATTGAGCAGCGCCTGCGGCTGCGCCTGGTTCATCCAGTTGGCGAAGCATTCCTTCCATTCGTCGAGCGACAGACACCATTCGGGGTTGCCCGCCATGATGTTGCCCTTGCATAACGCGAACCCGCAGGCGTCGAGCTTCTGGTTGACCGCCTGGGCGAACGGCAGAAAACGCGCTCGCGTTACCTCTGCGTCGCCGCCTTCCGGCACACCGAATATTATGCCGTTGTCCTGGTCCGTCGAGAGAGTCTGTTCGTAGCGCCCTTCCGACCCGAGCGCGATCCAGCACCACGGCACCTCGGGCAACTCGAACTCGGCCTCTGTCAGCTCGATGATGCGCAGGGTCAGCAGGTCGTTCAAGGTCGAGATGAAATGGGTCAGCGACTCGGCGCCGACGCCCTTGCGCAACATGGCGTGTGCGAGCTGGTCGATCTGCTCGGACGCCGCCTTGAGCGCGCCCATGTCGTTGGCACGGGTAATTTCGCCGCTCAGTTCCTTCACGCCGGCGCGCTGTAGCGAGTAGAGATCGTTTTGCGAGACGATTCCCTGCAGATGACCCTGATGATCCGTGACCAAGAGGTGCCGGATATTGCGTTGTGCCATCAGAACCGCGGCCTGATGAGCGGTCTGATGCGGCCGCATCGTGATCAGGTTGCGCGTCATCACGTCGGAAATCGGCTGGTCGAGGTCGACGTCCTTGAGGACGACACGCCGCAGCAGGTCCTGCAGCGTAAATACGCCGCGGGGCCGCTCGGTCTCCGGATCGACGATCACGATGGAACCGATCTTGTGCTGCTCCATCGCCTGCAGGGCGACCCGCAGGCTTGCGTCCGGCGGCACGCTGACCGGCGAACGGCGCAGCACCGTGGACAGCTCGCTCTGAAGGTTGTTCTCGCTTTCCGACTCCCAGTCGCTGAATGTTTGGTCCATCGTCATCTCAATATTTCACACGCGCGTAGTAGGTTTTCTCCGCGGCTTCGCGCACTTCGCGCAGGGTGCGGATTCCCTTCTCCTCCAGCAACGGGATCATCTTGAGGAACACCTCGCCGGTGACGATCGCATCGCCCATGGCGGTATGACGGCCGATGATGATGACCCCGAGACGCTCCGCGATTGCCTCCAGCTTGTGCGACTCCTGATTCGGATGGATCACCGCCGAAAGCAGCAGCGTGTCGAGAACCGGGTGATCGAATCGCAGGCCGGTGCGATCTTCCTTCAGCTGCAGGAAGCGCATGTCGAACGCCGCATTGTGCGCGACCAGCACCGTGTCCTGGCAGAACGCATGAAATGCCGGCAATACCTTGTCGATGTTGGGCTGGCCTTCGAGCATGTCCTGCGTGATGCCATGGATCTTCGCCGACTCAGGCGCCAGTTCGCGCTCCGGATCGACCAGCTGCTCGAAGCCTTCGCTTTTGAGCAGCTTGCCGTTGACGATCCGCGTCGCGCCGATCTGGATGATCTCGTCGCCGCCGGATGGGTTCAGACCCGTCGTTTCGGTATCGAACACGGTGAACGTCAGTTCCGTAAGCAGGCGATCGTCGAGCGCGTGACTGCTGTCCTTCCAACGGAACAGATCGAAGTCGTAGTATTCGGGCCGGCTCTCGCCCCGCAGAAAGGCCTGGGCATCAAGCTGCTCCGCGGGCTGCGCGGAGGGAATGAGAAGCCGGAAGTAGATCCTGTGTGCAGCCTTCTCGCGCTGCGACCAGATCTCGCCGCCATGGCGTTCCATGACGTCACGCAAAGTCAACGGGCTGGTCTCGCCCGCGACGGTCATGGACTCCATTTCCCAGGCCATCAGCGTCTCGCTGCCGATCACCGTGCCCGACCAGATGATGTCCAAGTGCGCCAGCCGTCCAGCCGGCAGCAAACGGAAGCGCACTTCGCGCACGTCGAACTCCGACTCGAGGCGCGCTGCGAGATAGGTCAACCCCTGAAGCAGGGAGAAGCTGTCGACCTTGACCCACAGTCCGTCGGTCACCTCCTCCACCTTGGTCGCAATGCCGACCTTGTTCTCGATGCGCCGCTGCGCCGCACTGATGAGATCCTCGCCCAGCATCTCTTCGAGCGGCCAGCGGGCCTTGAGCGCGTCGGCGAATTCGGTCACCGTGTCGTCGAGCCGCTGGCTCATCGCCCGCACCTCGTCGCGAATCACGCCGACGAAGCTGTCGCGTTGCTCGGGCTCCATGTCCGGGTAGTCCGACAAGGTTTCCACGGCGGCGCGTATGCCGGCCAGCGAGGCGCGCGACCCCTCGGTAAGGGATTGCAGCATGTGGTCACGGCGCGTCTCGTTCTCGAAATTGCGCGTGATGTTGTCGAGCATCAGCACATAGCCCGATACCGCACGCTCCTCGTTGTCCGCGACGGTGGTCAATACCGGCGCCATCTGGACGCGGATCAGTTGCCCGGCGCGCGTGGTGGTCACGAAATTGGCGACCGGCTGCGAGCCTTGCTTGCGCAGCCGGCTCTGGATGCTGTCGAGCGCGTGCGAGATCATGTTCCGCTCGAAGATCGCGTAGATCGAACGCCCGAGGCCGATCAGTTCCCCGCCGCCGGCTGCAGTCGGCGTATCGGAAAGCGTCTTGAACTGCAGGCGTGCGCGGTTGTTGTAGAGCAGGATGCGGCCGTCGAGATTGCATACGACGACGCTTTGCGTCAATTCCGACATCAGCGCGCCGAGACGGTTCTTTTCCTCCTCGACGGCCGCCTTGGCCTCGACGATCTTCTGTTCAACATCCTGCTGCAGCGACTGGCGCTGGTCGGCAAGCGCATTGATCGCCTTGACCAGCGGCTGGAACTCGCTCGTGCCTTCGAACTTGATCCGGTGCTCCGGATTCGCGGTGACCAGGAGCGTGGCTTCCTCGCCCAACTTGAGCGGCGGCTCTACAAAGGCGCGATAGAGAGCGCGCAGCACGAAGCCAATGAAAGCGATCGACCCCACGATGAGGATGGCGAACAGGCCCGCGCGCGGCATCACGATCGGGACGATTGCCACCTGTTCGTCGGCGCCGAGATCCTTCCAGAACGCCACCCAGGCGATCGCGATGCCGGCAAGCAGCATCGCCGACGCGCCGACATACGCCAGCGCAAACTTGCCCTTCGCGCCCATCAGGAGATTCCCAGCAGGGCGCGAACCTGGGCCACCAGATCCTTGGTGGAAAACGGCTTGGTCATGTAGGCATCGGCACCGAGATCCAGGCCCTTGGCAACCTCGGTATCCCGGCCCTTCGCGGTGAGCATGACGATCTTCACACCGGAAAGCGACGGATTGGCACGAATCTGCTGGCACACTTCATAGCCGGTCTTCTTCGGCATCATCACGTCGAGCAGCATCACGTCGGGCGTGCTTTCCTCGACCTTGCGCAGCGCCTCCTCGCCGTCGCGCGCGACGCTCACCTCGAAACCTTCGCGCTTCATCAGGAACTCGAGCGATATCACGATGTTCGGCTCGTCGTCGACGATCAGTACCCTTTTCCCCATCAGCTCCCCCGTTCTTCTTGACTACCCCTCACGCCGCCAGTGCCGCCCCCGCGGCATCGTCGGCTGCCTCCGCCTGCAGCGGCAACGTAAACGAGAACACGGCCCCCTTGCCTGGCTCGCTTTCCACCCACAGGTGCCCGCCGAAATGCTCGACGATCTGCTTGCTGATCGGCAACCCGAGGCCGGTGCCCTGCGGTTTGTCGGTCATCGTGTCGCCGCCCTGCCGGAACTTCTCGAATATGACCTGCTGATCCTCGGGCCTGATGCCGGGACCATTATCCTCCACATCCACGCGCAACCCCGCGTCGGAATGCGTCAGCCTCACCGCGACACGGCCGCTGCCCGGGCTGACGAACTTGACGGCGTTCGAGAGCAGATTGAGCATCACCTGGATCAGCCGGTCGCGGTCGGCCATCAACGTCGGTACCTTGTCCGGCATTTCCGAGACCAGCGCGACATCCTTCTCTCGGTAGACCTGGCTGACCGATGCGATCGAACTGTCGATCACCTCGCGCAGATCGAGCGCCTCGGTCTGCCATTCGGTACGCCCCGACTCGATCTTCGCCATGTCCAGCACCTGGTTGACCAGCCGCGTCAGGCGCTCGGTCTCGCGCGTGATGATGGAGAGGAAGTTCTGCCGCTCCTCGGCATCCATCTCGGGGTTGTCGAAGAGGATTTCCGAGAACGCCCGGATGGAGGTCAGCGGCGTTCGCAGTTCATGGGTCACCGAGGACATGAAATCGTCCTTGAGCCGGTCGAGTTCCTGCAACCTTTCGTTCGCCGCGCGCAGTTCGGCGGTCGCACGTTCGAGTTCGCGGGACTTCTGCTCGAGCTGCCGCGAGTACGCGCGCACCTGGCTGGCTTCGTCGAGAATGTTCATCACCTCGTCGAGGCCGAGCGGCTCTTCCTTGACCACCGAGGCCACCATCACGCGTGCCGAGGCCGATCCGATCGCACCCGCCAGCAGCGACTCGGCGTAATGCACCGTGCCGGCATCGGCCTGCAGATCCGCAACGCCACTGCGGCCCCGCTGCCGCGCATAGTTCTCGAACGCCAGTTGCGCCCTCTGCGGCCCCAGAAAGCGACCGATAAGCGGTAGCAACTCGTCCACCTGCGCGCTACCGCGCCAGAAGCGCGAACCCGCGCCCTGCGCACCCTGCTTCATCGCATCGACGAACAGTGTCGCCTGGCTGGTTTCGGTGGCACTTGGACGGCCGCTGAGGGAAACGCCGGCATAGGCTGCGGTGTTCGCGAGCAGGCTCCAGAACAGGCAGTGGGTAATCTCGTCCATGCCGGTGAGGCCAAACAGTTGCGTCGGCCGCAGCAGCGCAATGCCGAATAATCCTTCCTGCAGGAAGCCCACCGGCAGCCAGCCCGATTTTGCGAATGATGGCAATAGCAGCGTGTAAGCCCACACCGCGAAGCCGGCAAACAACCCGGCAAGTGCGCCGTTTCGCGTTCCGCCCTTCCAGTACATGCCGCCGAAGATGACCGGCGCAAACTGCGCCACAGCGGCGAACGAGATCAGGCCGATGCCGACCAGCGCATAGGCCTCGCCGGCCGCCCGGAAATAGATGTAGCCGAGCAGCAGGATCACCAGGATCGCGCCGCGGCGGATCGTCAGCAGCAACCCCGACATGTCCGCACGCTGGTGCACCCGGAACCAGCGGCTGCGCAGCAGCAGCGGCATGACGAGGTCGTTGCACACCATGGTCGAGAGCGCGATGGTTTCCACGATCACCATACCGGTGGCGGCCGACAGCCCTCCGATGAACACCAGCAGCGCCAGCACCTCCTGCCGTTGCGACATCGGCAGCGTGAGCACGAAGGTGTCGGCGTCAACGCCGCCGGCCGAAAAATGAAGCATTCCGCCAAGTGCGATCGGCAGCACGAAAATGTTGATCAGCAACAGGTAGAGCGGGAACTGCCAGATCGCACGACGCACGTGATCTTCATTGACGTTCTCGACTACGGCGATCTGGAACTGGCGCGGCAGGAACATCACCGACAACATCGACAGCAGGGTGAGCGAAGCCCACGAACCGTAACTCGATGCCGTGTTGCTCACCTGCATCAGCTTTGCAAGCTGCGGCTGTTCGGCAGCGCGAGCGAAAATGTCGCCAAAACCATCGAACAGGCCGAACGTGACCCACAGGCCGACTGCAGTGAATGCCACCAGCTTGATGATGGATTCGAAGGCAATCGCCGCCACCATGCCCTCGTGACGCTCGGTCGCGTCAAGGTGGCGCGTGCCGAATACGATCGTGAATGCCGCCATCGCGAGGGCGATCAGCAGCGAGGTGTCGCGCCACACCGGCAGCTCCCCGGCATGCGAGGGCATGACGATCTCCGGGTAGCCGAGCAGGATGCTGAAGCTGTTGGAAACGGCCTTCAACTGCAGCGAGATGTAAGGCACGATGCCAATCACCGCGATGACGGTGACGAGCCCGCCGATGAGCTGGCTCTTGCCGTAGCGCGAGGCCACGAAATCCGCGATGGAGGTGATGCGATTGGCCTTGGCGATGCGGACCATCTTGACCAGCACCCACCACCACAGCGCGGCAATCATGGTCGGCCCAAGGTAGATCGGCAGGAAACCGATGCCGGTGGAGGCCGCCCGGCCGACGCTGCCATAGAACGTCCAGGTCGTGCAGTAGACGGCAAGCGAGAGCGCGTAGATGGTCGGATTTGCGATCAGCGAGCGGCCGTGGTCGGAGCGCTTGTCGCCGTAATAGGCGACGGCAAACAGCACGCCCAGGTAGGCAAGCGAAACCGCGATGATCGTCGAGCCTTGGAGCATGGTGTCAGCTAGCGCCTCAGTCCTTGCGACGCTCGATCATCCACGCCATCAACCCGACCAATACCAGCCAGGCACCGAACAGGAAGGCGTATAGCACCGGGATGCCGAACACCTCGCCACGCGTGTTGAAAAGGTAGAGGATCGGATAATTCAGCAGCACGCAGCCGAGCAGGAAGATTCCTGCCAGTCTCTGGCCGGTCAGGCTGTAGCGGTTCATCGCCGGCTCCTCCTCCGGGTCATGTTGAGGCCGCGTCCGGCTGCTGGGCAGCTCTGTTCGTTTGGCTGGTCAGAACCGCGGCACGCTCGCAATTGCGCGCCGCGAATCCTTCGAAAACATTATAAGGGCATATCTCCAAGCGACCCGGAAGCTGACACGGAAAAACAGAGGGGCGCTCGTGCGCCCCTCTCCCCCTCCCAGGGCACCGGCCTTGTGGGCCGGCGCTTTGCCTAAACCGTGCCTAGCCCTTGAGCTGCTCGAGGATCGCCGGGTTCTCCAACGTCGACGTGTCTTGCGTGACGTCCTCGCCCTTTGCGAGCGAGCGCAGCAGACGGCGCATGATCTTGCCGGAACGCGTCTTGGGCAGGTTGTCGCCGAAGCGGATGTCCTTGGGCTTTGCGATCGGGCCGATTTCCTTGCCAACCCAGGCCTGCAGTTCGGAAATGAGCTTCTTCGCATCGTCGCCGGTCGGGCGGGCCGTGCGCAGCACGACGAAAGCCACGATCGCCTCGCCGGTCAGATCGTCCGGACGGCCCACGACTGCGGCTTCCGCCACCTTCGGATGCGCAACCAGCGCGGACTCGATTTCCATCGTGCCCATGCGGTGGCCGGAGACGTTCAGCACGTCGTCGATGCGTCCGGTGATCGTGAAGTAGCCACTGTCCTTGTCGCGGATCGCGCCGTCGCCAGCCAGGTAGTACTTGCCCTGGAAGTCGGCCGGATAGTAGGACTTCTTGAACCGATCCGGATCACCCCAGATGGTGCGGATCATTGCCGGCCACGGCTTCTTGACGACGAGGATGCCGCCGTTGCCATTCGGCACGTCGGCGCCGGTCTCGTCAACGATCGCCGCCATGATGCCCGGGAAGGGAAGCGTGCAGGATCCCGGGATCAGCGAGGTCACGCCCGGCAGCGGGGTGATCATGTGGCCACCAGTTTCCGTCTGCCAGAAGGTATCGACGATCGGGCACCTGCTGCCGCCGACGTTCTGATGATACCAAGTCCAGGCGGCCGGATTGATCGGCTCACCCACCGAACCAAGCAGGCGCAGGCTCGACAGGTCGTATTTGGTCGGCGCAACCGCGGGATTGGTTTCCGAAGCCTTGATCAGCGAGCGGATCGCCGTCGGCGCCGTGTAGAAGATGGAAGCCTTGTGGTCCTGGATCATCTTCCAGAACCGGCCTGCGTCCGGGTAGGTCGGCACGCCTTCGAACACGATCTCGGTCGCACCGCAGGCAAGCGGACCGTAAGTGATGTAGGTATGGCCGGTGACCCAGCCGATGTCGGCGGTACACCAGAACACGTCGTCCGGCTTGATGTCGAACGTCCACTTCATCGTCAGGATGGCGTGGAGCAGATAGCCGCCGGTAGAGTGCTGAACGCCCTTCGGCTTGCCGGTCGAACCGGACGTGTAGAGCAGGAACAGCGGATGCTCGGCGTCAACCCACTCGGGTTCGCAAACGTCCGACTGGCCTTCGACCACGTCATGCCACCAAACGTCGCGGCCCGCCACCATGTTGCAGGCACCGCCGGTGCGCTTGAAGACGACCACGTTCTTGATCGACTCGCAGCCGCCCATGTTGATGCCTTCGTCTACCGCCGGCTTGAGCGGGATGTTCTTGCCGCCGCGGCACTGCTCGTCGGCTGTGATCACCGCCACGGCGCCCGCGTCGTTGATGCGGTCGCGCAGCGACTGGGCCGAAAAGCCGCCGAACACCACCGAGTGCGTCGCGCCGATACGTGCACAGGCCTGCATCGCAACGATGCCCTCGACACCCATCGACATATAAATGATGACGCGGTCGCCCTTCTTGATTCCAAGCTTCTTCAGGCCATTGGCAAACTGGCTGACCTTGGACAGGAGCTGCTTGTAGGAAACCTTGGTAACGTCACCGTTGTCTGCTTCGAAAATGATTGCGGTCTTGTCGCCGAGACCGGCTTCGACCTGGCGATCCAGGCAGTTGTACGAAACGTTGAGCTGGCCGTCGGAGAACCATTTGAAGAACGGCGAATTGCTCTGGTCGAGAACCTGAGTGAACGGCTTCTTCCACGCCACATGCTCGCGCGCCAGGCGCGCCCAGTACCCTTCGTAATCCCTCTCGGCTTCGTCGCATAGCGCCTTGTAGGCTGCCACGCCCGAAACGGCGGCCTTTGCGGCGAATTCTGCGGGGGGCGGGTAGAGCCGGGTTTCGGCGGATTCGTTGGCGGACATTGCTTTCCCTCTCCTGTCACTGAGTCTGTATTGGCACTACTGCTCGGAAACTGCCGGATGGATTAACCGATCTTGCGACGGCACCCGATCCTCCTTCTGCTGGGTGGTGGAACGTGGCATTCCACCTATTGTTTTGTTTGTGTTGGTCCGTTTCCGGTCCGGGCATTCTAAGAGATTTTTGCAATTACGCGGAATCTAGCTTACACACCGCTTACTTTCCCCGCCAGCCCGCGTGCCAACTCCGCACAGCCGCTTGATGCGAACCACTTCCGGCATCGCACATCACCGGCGTGCCGCGGGTGCGGCAGCGCCGCAATGGTAGAATTCGCACTCTTCGCAGGGGCTGCTGCCCGGTTTCCAGGCAGCGTTCCCGAGCGACCCCCCAATTCCGAGAACCCATGAATCAAGTCACTCGCCCCATCGAAATGTTCATTTTCTGGAGCCGCTGGCTTCAGGCGCCGCTTTACCTCGGCCTGATCGTCGCACAGGGCGTTTACGTCTATCAGTTCATGCACGAGCTAGCGATCCTCGTCACCAAGGCCGGATCGCTGACTGAAGCCGAGGTGATGCTGCTCGTTCTCGGCCTGATCGACGTGGTCATGATCGCCAACCTGCTGATCATGGTCATCATCGGCGGCTACGAAACCTTCGTCTCCAAGCTCGATCTCGAAGGAAACCCCGACCAGCCCGAATGGCTTTCGCACGTCAACGCCGGTGTGCTGAAGGTCAAGCTCGCCGTCGCGCTGATCAGCATCTCCTCGATCCACCTGCTGCGCACCTTCATCAACGCCGCGCACGTGGAGGATCGCGTGATCTACACCCAGATCGCCATCCACATGGCCTTCCTGGTTTCCGCCCTGGCCATCGCCTGGACCGACAAGGTGATGATGCAGACGCTGGCCCTGAGCGCCAACACCAAGCACTGAAGCAATACAGCACGGGACCCACCACCATGAGCCAGCCCATCCGCCAGGAAGATTTCATCCAGAGCGTCGCCGACGCCTTCCAGTACATCAGCTACTACCATCCGGCCGATTACATCAAGGCGCTGACCGCCGCCTACGAGCAGGAGCAGAGCGTGGCCGCGAAGGACGCCATCGCGCAGATCCTGATCAACAGCCGCATGTGCGCCGAAGGCCACCGCCCGATCTGCCAGGACACCGGCATCGCGGTGATCTTCCTCAAGGTCGGCATGAACGTGAAATGGGACGCCACGCTGTCGCTGCAGGAAATGTGCAACGAAGGCGTGCGCCGTGCCTACAACAATCCGGACAACAAACTGCGCGCCTCGGTACTGCTCGACCCCGCCGGCAAACGCACCAACAGCAAGGACAACACGCCCGCCGTGGTCCACACCGAGGTCGTGCCGGGCGACCACGTCGAAGTGATCTGCGCGGCCAAGGGCGGCGGCTCGGAGAACAAGTCGAAGATGGTGATGCTCAACCCGAGCGACTCGATCGTCGATTGGGTACTCAAGACCGTGCCGACCATGGGTGCCGGCTGGTGTCCGCCGGGCATCCTCGGCATCGGAATCGGCGGCACGCCCGAGAAGGCGATGCTCCTCGCGAAGGAATCGCTGATGGCGCCGGTCGACATTCACGAACTCAAGGCGAAAGCCGCCAGGGGCGAAGCGCTCAGCCGAACCGAAGAATTGCGCCTCGAATTGCTGGAAAAAGTGAATGCGCTGGGCATCGGCGCGCAGGGCCTCGGCGGCCTTACCACCGTGCTCGACGTCAAGATCATGGACTACCCGACGCACGCCGCCAGTCTGCCGATCGCCATGATCCCCAACTGCGCCGCCACGCGCCATGTGCATTTCCACCTCGACGGCAGCGGACCGGCCAAGCTCGAACCGCCCTCGCTCGCCGACTGGCCCTCGCTCACCTACGACAGCAGCAAGGGCAAGCGCGTGAACCTCGACACCGTCACGCGCGAGGAAGTGGCGAGCTGGCAGCCCGGCGACGTGCTGCTGCTCAACGGCAAGCTGCTCACAGGCCGCGACGCCGCGCACAAGCGCATGGTCGACATGCTCAACAAAGGCGAGAAGCTGCCGGTCGACTTCACCAACCGCTTCATCTACTACGTCGGCCCGGTCGACCCGGTGCGCGACGAGGTAGTCGGCCCTGCCGGCCCCACCACCGCCACGCGCATGGACAAGTTCACCCGTCAGATGCTCGAACAGACCGGCCTGCTCGGCATGGTCGGCAAGGCCGAGCGCGGCCCCACCGCGATCGACGCCATCCGCGACAACAAGGCCGTGTATCTGATGGCCGTCGGCGGTGCGGCCTACCTCGTCTCGAAAGCCATCAAGACCAGCAGGACGGTGGCATTCGCCGACCTCGGCATGGAAGCCATCTACGAGTTCGAGGTCCAGGACATGCCGGTCACCGTCGCCGTCGATTCGAAGGGCACCTCGGTGCACCAGACCGGCCCGAAGGAATGGCAGGCGAAGATCGGCAAGATCCCGGTCGCCGTCGCCTGATCGGCCGGTCCCGCGCCGCAAGGTTTCCGTCTGGAGGCGATCACATGAGTTCCTGGAGTTGTCCTCACGATCTCGACAACATCTGCCAGCGCGTGCAGGGTGCAACCTGTGACCCGGGCATGCGCGGCTGCGTGCTCGAAGGAAAGGTCAGGTTCGCACGCGACGAGATGAATTTGCCACGCAAACCGGTGAAGTCGCTTGCACCTGCGGCCCCGGAACCGGTTGCCGAACCATCCAGGAAACGGCTATTTTTCTGAAACGCCGGCCCACGCCGAGCGTCGCGCTGGCCGCGGCGCTGGAAGCACGGCTTTTCTGCCGACTGTGTTCTCCCGACTGCCCACTTTCGGCCGCGGCAAATCGTCTCGACAGCCAGAGCGGCGCCCCGGCATCCGCACCGGGCACCATCTTTCGCGGCTAATCGAGTTCCAGACGATCGAGTATCTCGCGCAATTGCTGCAACTCGGGCTGGTGCAGCACGGCAAGCGCCTCCACCAGTTCCCGCCCTTTCGGGCGGAGGTGAATTTCCACCTGCCGACGATCCTCCCGACCAGGTACGCGCTTCACCAGCCCTGCCTTCTCGCACCGATCCACCAGCGCGACAACGCCATGGTGCATTGCCTGAAGCCGCTCTGCCAGCTCCCCGATCGGCGCCCATTCCCGCCCCGGTGCGCCCATCACATGCAGCAGCAACTGGTATTGCAATGACGTAAGGCCATGCGCCTGACAAATGTCTTCGCTGACGCGATGGAAACAGCGCAAACGATAGCGAAATTGCGAAAGACGCTCGTATCCCTGCTTGTTCATCCGGTTCTCCAGGAAGGCGCCCCGCGACAAGTACTCGAACAATCTTCATGACTGCTTGACGTCCATTGCTTCAATTTGCTATATATCATGTCATGATATGTTTTGATCTGAATCTTGCGGCCAGCTAGCCGCGGCGGGAGAAGTGGCATGACGATCATCGGTCTGGCTCGCACGATGCTTTCCACCAGCGGCGGCGGTTTCCATATTCATGGATCGCGGCCCCGTTTGCACCCTTCGTTCTTCGTCTTCACCCTGCTCCTGTCGCTGCTACCGCCCGCCATGCTATACCGTGCCGGCACGAGCCATGGAGCCCTGTTCACCCCAGGGTTCGATGACAAACCCTGGATGGCGATCGCCATCGCTTGTTTCTGCGTCGAAATGTTGTCGGTGAGCGGAGCAGCATGGCTCGCCCGCGAGCTCGCCCTCGTCAACGGAGGGTACATGAGTCGCCACGATGCCTGGGCGTTGGCAATCGTCTCGCGCATTCCGCTATGGCTGTCATTCCTGAGTTTGCTGGCGCCGAATCTTCCGCTAATTCTGGCGATGGTCCTGCTGGGCCACGTCGCCGAATGCGCGCTGATCGTTCACGGGTTCGCCACGATCTGCCGGCCTTGCGAGGAACTGACTTCGATCGTTGTGACTCAGACCGTCGTGGGTACCGAACTGGTGGTGAAGGTGCTCCTGTTGCTGCTCATCATGTTGACGACTTAGCACCGCCCGCAATCGGGTTCGGCGCCGTCGAGAATCATATGAACGAGCCGAGGGCCTCGCGTGACCCCGCTTGCTTGTTCCCCGTATTCGAACCAAGAATGGTGGCCTGAACATTCACCGGACATGTCCGCGGCAGCAACGCATCGCCCATCCTGCTGAGACAGCGACTACCGCCGGGCCACCGACCAGCCCAGGCCCGTCACGGAAAGTTGGCGGCTCCGCGTCGTCCGGCCCGCGCTCCAGCCTCATTTGACCGAGCCTTGTCGGGGACCAATGGATCACAGACCGGTCGACTCCGTTTTCCACGCCGGCCCTGTGGGCAGTGGACGGACTCGACGCCATCGGGAAAGTCGAGGCCGGCCTCGAAAAGCCAGCCCCGAAACACGCGCCGTGCAACTTAATGCCGGGTCACGACGACCTCGAGATACTCCCCCGGCACCACTAGAGAGCCATGCCCCGCGATGTTCAACTCGTCGAGCAAAGCCGTGATGTCCCTTTCCAGCTCACGCGCAGCCGGCACATCGAGCGCAGCGAACGCCTTGTGTGTCGGTCCGTAGTAGTCGCGGAACATCTGCACCCAGTGCGCGGCCGAGCGGTAGCGGAAATTGAAATGGCGCCGCTCGCAGCGGATGTTGGCGGCGTGTGAACCGAACAATTCGACGATGTGCGGCTCGGTGCCCCATAACGCGGGTGACTTGAGGCCCGCGGGCGGTGGAAGGTAGGCGCCGATGACTTTGAACAGGCGGCCAATGAAACCTTCAGGCGTCCAGTTCGCCAGGCCGATACGCCCGCCCTCGCGCACGACGCGAAGCATCTCGCGCGCCGGGCGCGCGTGCTCCGGAGTGAACATGGCGCCGAAGGTGGACAGCACGACATCGAAGCTGCCGTCGTCGAACGGCAGTTCCTCCGCATCGGCCACCTCGAAGCGGATCGACAACCCTTCGGCACGCGCGCGCTCGCGACCCTTCTCGAGCAACTGCGGCACGTAATCGGTTGACGTGACGTCGGCAAAGCGGCGCGCTGCGGCAAGCGTGGCGTTGCCGTTGCCCGCGGCCACGTCGAGCACGCGCTCGCCGGCGCGCACGTCGGCGGCTTCCGCGAGCGCTTCGCCGACGATCTGCAGCGTCGTGCCGATAACGGCGAAATCGCCGCTCGCCCAGGTCGCGCGCTGGCGCTGCTTGATCGCGGCGAAATCGGGGCTTGAAGTTGAGGCTTCAAGAACTAGACTCATGGTTGTCTCCTTGATGTTGGGGAAAATGGCCTGCGAGGCAGACCCGGCGCCGGGAAGGCGATCGTCGCTTCGTTTGACGACGAGATCATTGTCCGCGGTCGACACCCTCGAAGCTTGATCGCGCGTCGTCCGCGTTTGTTCTTGCGTCCGCAATTTCGAGCGCGGCCCGCCCGAAGACATCGAACAAGACACGATCTGCCCAACCACGCCGCACCTTTCATGAACCACGATCCGCTGTCCGACGTGCTGCGCAGCGTCCGCCTGCGCGGTGCCATCTTCTATTACGTGAGCTTTCGCGATGAATGGGTCGCGGAGACACCCGCCTCGCCGGAACTCGCCGATGCGTTGATGCCGGGCGCGGAACACGTTCTGGCCTACCACCTGGTCGCCCGCGGCGCAGGCTGGGCTGCGGCCGACCGCGAGCCACCGGTGCGCCTGGCAGGTGGCGACATCGTCATGTTCCCGCGCGGCGATCGCCACGTGATTTCGAGTGCGCCGGGCATGCGCGCCAAACAGGATGACAGCGACTGGCGCGTGACGACGCGCGATGATCCGAAGCCGATCGCCGTCGCCTACCATGATGGCGTGCTGCGCCCCGGCGGATTTTCTCCGGCCGAGGAGGCGAGCACCGTCGTCGTTTGCGGATTCGTCGCCTGCGATTTGCGTCCGTTCAACCCGTTGATCGAGGCGCTGCCGCGATTGCTGCATGTGCCGTCGTGCGGCGTCGGTGCGTGGGTGGCGCCCGTGCTCGACCAAGCCGTTTCCGAATCACGGCTCCGCCGGGCCGGCAGCGCGGCGGTGCTGGAGCGGGTCAGCGAAATGGTTTTCGTGGATGCGGCGCGCCGCTATCTCGAATCCATGCCCGAGGGCGGCACCGGCTGGCTGGCGGCACTGCGCGACCGGCACGTCGGCAAGGCGATCGCACTGATGCACGAGCGCCCGGCCGAACCGTGGACGATCGACGAACTGGGCCGACGAGTCGGCCTGTCGCGCTCGGCGCTGCATGAACGGTTTGCCGAACTGGTCGGCCACCCCCCAATGCAGTACCTCGCGAATTGGCGCATGCAGCGCGGTGCGAGCCAGTTGCGGGAAACCAATGCAACCGTCGCCACGATTGCCCTGGACGTCGGTTATGAATCCGAGGCTGCCTTCGCGCGCGCCTTCAAGCGTTCGGTCGGACAGTCGCCGGCGGCTTGGCGGCGCAACCAGCGCGCGCCAAACCAGGCTTGACCGCATCGATGCCGTGGCACCCCAGGATCCTGCCCGATCTACGGCTTGGATCATGAAACCGGTGCGCGATGATCTGCCCGTGCCCCGTCTTCAGGCACCATCCCTGGGCCACGGGTTCCCTCAGCTGCATGCCTCAATGCGCCCAGCAAAGTTCCTCGCATTCCGGTTTCGCCGCGACCGCCCCTGGATCGACGCCTTCCTTGGATAGCAGTGCCTATCGGTTGCAGCGACAGGAGCGGAAACCACCGAGATGGGAAGACTGAAGTAGTGGCGGCTCGTTTCGAGCAGCTTTGCGATGGCTTGCGGTTTCATCGATAACGCCCTCGTCGAAAGTTGGCAGGAAAACGGCTTCTGGCACCGTTCGCATCGAGAGGATCTCTCCGCAGCGTGACCGGCGCGTGTCGCCATTCGTGTTCGATTGTCTTCGGCTGTACCCTGGATTGCCGCGAATCGTCGTCCACGTTCGCGTGCATCCACGCCCCGCGGCGGGAGTCATGCAAGTCGCGCAGGTGGCGCCAGGATGAAATCCGTCCAGCCTGCGCATACTCGTTGTCTGACGGCGGGCTATGGCCAAAGGTTCCGGGAGAATTGTGAACGCCATGTAAAGTTCCCGGGCGTGCTGTCGCGCGACGACGACGATTTGCCGAACGGCAGCAAAGAAGTTCGACAGCATGGGAGCCACGATCCTTCGCGCATGCGCACCCGCGACCGACTATTGCGCCACGACGCCCCGCTTCCATCGAAGCGCCCGCACGCCGAGCAAGTCGCCGCCCTTGGAGCAACCCGGCCTGCAAGGTAATATCCACGCGGTATCAAGGCGGGATCTGCAATGAGGGAATTTCTTTTCGACGTCAACAGCGCTTTCATCGCGGCGGTGCTTTCGGTGCTCATGGTGCTTGCCATCGAGGCCGGTTATCGCATCGGGAGGCGCCGCGACGGCGTGACGGACGAGGCCTTCAAGTCGCATGTCGATTCGATTGCCGGCGCGCTGCTCGGCCTGCTCGCGCTGCTGCTCGGCTTCACGTTGTCGCTGTCGTTGCAGCGTTACGACAACCGCAGCGAGGCGGTGGTCGATGAGGCGAACGCGATCGGCACCACGTGGCTGCGCAGCCAGATGCTGCCGGCGGCCAATCGCGGCGAGATGCAGGCCATGCTTCGAGAATATGTCGACCTGCGGGTACACGCAAGCACCGTGACACTGGCCGACCACACCGAGCGAGCAACACTGTTCGACAGGACGGGCAGCGCACAGGCCGCACTGTGGGATCGCGCACGACGCATCGCCGATCAGGATCCGGACCCGGTCAGGGTCGGGCTGTTCATTCAGGCGCTCAACGAGATGATCGACAGCTTCGGCCGGCGCGACGGCGCGCTGAACCGCCATGTACCCGAACTCGTGCTGCTGTTACTGTTCGCAACCTTCCTGATGGCCGGTGCAATCGTCGGTTATGCGTCCGGCGTGGCCGGACACCGCACGGCCTTCGTCACCTACATCATGATTGCGCTGATCGTGGTGCTGGTGTTCGTGATCCTCGACCTCGACCGCCCGCGCCGCGGCCTGATCCAGGTCAGCCAGAAGAGCCTGCTCGACCTGCAGGCATCGATGCGCACACAAGCACCAGTTGCCCCCGCAGCGGCAGCGGTGCGCTGACTCCAATCCGGACCGTCGATGAACGACAAGAAGCCCGACACCCCGCGCCCGGTCGCAATCCGGGCCACCGATGCGCCGCCGCGCACGCGCAAATCGGTCTATCCGGCACCCTTCGCCGAACGCATGGCGGGCCGGGAAAAGCGGCCGCTCGGCGACCTTTTCGGACTGACGAATTTCGGCGTCAACCTGACGGAGCTTGCACCCGGCGCGATGTCCGCGCTGCGTCACGCACACAGCTCGCAGGACGAGTTCGTCTACATCCTGCAGGGGCGGCCGACGCTGCTCACGGATGAGGGGCGCACGCTGCTCGCACCTGGCATGTGCGCCGGTTTTCGCGCCGCCAGCGGCGATGCACACTGCCTGATCAACGAGACCAGCGAAACGGTGTTCTTTCTCGAGGTGGGCGACCGCACGCCAGGCGACCATGCCGAGTATCCGGACGATGACCTGCGTGCCGAGATGATCGACGGCACCTGGCAGTTCAGCCACAAGGACGGCAGTCCGTACTGAACGCCGCCGCCGCGCGCCTGTGGCATGATGCGCGCCCGAACGCAGAACCCAGGAGGCCGACATGCCACTCGTACGCATCGCACTGAGAAAAGGACGCCCCGCCGGCTTCGGCAAGCAGGTCGGCGAGATCGTCTATCGCTCGATGGTCGACACCATCAACGTGCCGCAGAAGGATCATTTCCAGATCATCGGCGAGCACGATGCCGACAGCCTGATCTACGACCCGGATTACCTCGGCATAGCACGCAGCGACGGTGTGGTGTTCATCCAGATCACGCTCAACGAGGGCCGTACGACCGACATGAAAAAGGCGCTCTACGCGACCATCGCCGACCGCCTGCACGCGGAACTCGCAGTCCGCAAGGACGACGTGCTGATCAACCTCGTCGAGGTGAAGAAGGAGAACTGGTCCTTCGGCAACGGCATCGCCCAGTACGCCTGAGCGGCCGAGCGTGCGAGCCCTCGGTCCCTGATCGACCGCCCTGCCGGAAAGCGCGCGGATGGCCACGCACAGGGCGTGCATCGCCGCAACCCGCTACCCACGCGGCGCCGGGCCGGGTCAGGCTGGAACCCGCCGCGACACGCGCCTCGCAGGCCGATTGGCCTGTTCGGGGCATGACATTTCAGAGTTGAACGTTCGCGGTTTCATGACGTGGTCGTGACCGACTGCGCGGCGCGCCCTCTCCTGCTGCAGTAAGCTTGGCGGAGTTTCCCGGATTGCCCGGGAGAACCCGGACCCGGAGCTCCGACGTGCGTACCACCTTCGCCCTCGCCGCCATCTTCGTTCTTTCGCTTGGCACCACCGCCCACGCCCAGGGCGTATACAAATCGGTCGGACCGGATGGCAAGGTGACTTATTCCGACCAGCCGCCGTCCGACAAGGCAGCGCGCATCGACGGCGGCGTTGCGCCGGTCGCACCACAGGCTGGAACATCCGCCACCGAACCGGCCACATCCCGCAGCACGGGCGCGAAAAAGGCGTTGGCAAAGTCGCAGCCTGTCGCGGAGTCGACTCCGGCAATCCAGCCGGTCGACCCGGCGCTGGAATCGGCCATCATCGGCGTGCTCGGTTATGAGGATCTCGTGATGCGCGCCGAGCAGATCTGCACGCGCGTGCTGCCAACGTCCTACCAGCGCTACGGTGGCGCTGCCGATTCGTGGAAGGCGCGCAACGGGCCGCTCGTCGCGCAGGCGCGCCGCGCGCTGACTGACACCGCGAACGCGACCGCCCGCCAGTTGATCGAGGCCGGCATCCGAAACAAGAACGCGGGCCTGCTGGCCCAGGTGGAAGGCGCCCCTGCCGCATCCAGGATCACCTGGTGCGATCGCTCGTTCGACGAAATCGCCAAGGGCGTGATGGACGCACAAAACAATCCGAAGTTCATGACGCCGCTGGCGAACTACCGCGCACGCTGAACGGCAAAACATACCCGCCTCGCACCGCTTGCCATCCCACACCGGCCCGCTGAGCCGTAAACGCCGATCCATTCCAGGCAGGTGACTTGCCGGATCGGATGCCCGACCGGTCATCATGCAGCCAGCGCCCCGCCACAGTTTGATATGCTGCGTCCAGACGAGGGGCCAGACCCGGGATTCATCGGGTAACAACAACGATACGTGCTGCGCAACGACATGCAGACAATGACCGGAACGAACGCGTTCGCTACCTTGAACGGCGACCGGGTCACCTGGGACAGGGTACGGGGTGACCGACTTGCACTCCTTTATCGGCAATCGCTGCAGGCTGCGGTCGTCAGCCTGTTGGTCGCCTGCCTCGTCTGCCTGACTTTCTGGGCCGACGGAGACCGCGTGCGCGTCGCGACATGGCTGGGTCTGGTCATGCTCTCATCCGTGGTGCGCATGGCGCTGTTTGCGCGCTACCACCGCAAGGCGCCCGGCAATGCCGAGATCCTTGCCTGGGAGAAACCGTACCTCGTGACGCTGCTGATCTCATCGCTGATCTGGGGCGTAGGCATCGTCTGGGCAATGCCGCGCGAATCGCTGCTGCATGAAGCCGTAGCCTTCGGCTTCCTGATGGGCATGGCCGGCGGCGCACTTTCGGTTTACTCGGCGATCCGATTGCTGGCGCTGGCCACGATCACGGCCATCCTGCTGCCGCTGACGCTGTGGATGCTGGCTGAAGGTGGCGCGATCCGCCTCAGCATGGCCGTCGCCGCGGTGCTCTACTTTCTGTCGGCGCTGCGGGCGACCAGCGTGCTGTCGAGTTCGTTGCAGCAGAACTTCGAAAAGACCTATGCGCTGCACGAGGCGAAGGAAGCCGCCGAGCGTCTGGCAAGCACCGACGTGCTGACCGGCCTCAGCAACCGCCGCGCGTTCTTCGAGCACGCGGCCATCACTTTCCACTACTGCCGGCGCAACAACAAGCCGGTCGCCGCGATGTTGATCGACATCGACCAGTTCAAGCGCATCAACGATACGCGTGGGCATGCCGTGGGCGATCTCGCCCTGCAACACGTGGCGCAAAAGCTGCGGGCGGTGCTGCGCAAGTCCGACCTGTGCTGCCGGCTCGGCGGCGAGGAGTTCGCGGTGCTGCTGCCGGATACGCAGCTCGCCGACGCGCGCCACGTCGCCGAAAAACTGCGCGTCGCGATCGCGGATCAGCCGCTGCCCTTACCGGGGGCGAGCATGCCGCTATCCGTCACGGTAAGCGTGGGCGTCGCGGAAGGCTGCGGCGAACTCGAAGCCCTGCTGGAACGTGCGGACACGGCGATGTACGCCGCCAAGCATGCCGGGCGCAACCGTGTCGCGACGCCACGCGAGAGCGGCGACAGCGCGAACGACTGAGTGTCGCGTGCGCCGTCAGGTCGGGCCTGGGCGCGTGCCTGTCGCGGCCTGCGGTGGCCGCAGGCACATTCTTGCTATCCTCGCGCCGTGTTCCGGCAATTGCGCATTCTCCTGCTGCTGCTCGTGCTCGCGACTGTCGCCGTCGGCGCCTGGCGCGAAAGGGCGCGCGCCACCGACTGGCAAGGCTCGCTGCAGGTGGCGGTGTACCCGATCGCAGCGGACGATTCGGCGATCACGCGTGACTACATCGCAAGCCTCACCGACGGCCACTTCGAGGACATCGAGACCTGGATCGAGGGTGAAGCACGAAGCTATGGCGTGGCGACACTGCGCCCGGTCGACATCACGCTCGCAAGGCGAGTCGATAATCTGCCCCCGGCGGCGCCGCCGACCCGAAGCGGAATCGATGTCGTGCGCTGGAGCCTCGCATTGCGCTACTGGGCGTGGCGCAACGACCAGGATCACAGGCCCAAGCCGCAGGTCAAGCTGTACGTCATCTTCCACGATCCGGCACGTGTCGGCTCGGTACCGCACTCCCTCGGCCTGGAGAAGGGCCTGATCGGCGTCGTGCATGCTTACGCCAGCCGCGTGCAGGCGGCGCAGAACAACGTGGTCATTGCCCATGAACTGCTGCACACGCTGGGTGCGAGCGACAAATACGACCCGGCGAGCAACCTGCCGCTGTACCCGATCGGCTATGCCGAGCCGCAGCGCAGGCCGCTCCATCCGCAGTCCCACGCCGAGATCATGGCGGGCCGCACGCCGCTATCGATCGCCGAGGCGCTGATGCCCGAGAGCGTCTTCGACACCGTGATCGGTGCCGCCACCGCAGCCGAAATCCGGCTCACCCAACCGCCCCCCTAAACACTCCCACGCCGAGACGGGGCTGCCCTGCAAGGCGCATGTTCAGCGGCACTCCAGGCATGCCGTGCCACGTACCGCATGGATCGGACCTCCTGGCGGTGCCATGCCGGAAATCGCCAGCCGGCGCGCCTTGCGAAGCAATTGCCTGACGGATGCAAGCACGCTCGCCAAGGCAAAAAGAAAGGCCACGGGATTGCCGTGGCCTCGGTTTGCCGGTCGCGCAGGGTGGCGCGCGAACGGGGCGAAAACTACTTGGGTGCGACCGCGCCCTTGATCTGCTCGATGCCGGCCTGGTCGTCGAGCGTGGTCAGGTCGCCTGGATCGCGCCCTTCGGCGATTGCCTGGATCGAGCGGCGCAGCACCTTGCCGGAACGCGTCTTGGGCAGCTGGTTGATGATGTGAACGCGCGCCGGGCGGCCGATCGCGCCGAGCGCAGCATCGACCTTGCCCATGATCTCCTTCTCCAGTGCGGCGCGCTGTTCCGCCGTTTCGGCCTTGGACGGATCCTTCAGCACCGCGAATGCGAGCGGCATCTGGCCCTTGAGCTGGTCGGCGATGCCGACCACGGCGCATTCGGCGACTGCCGGGTGGCTGCCGATCGCCTCTTCGATCTCGCGCGTGCCGAGACGATGGCCGGCTACGTTGATCACGTCGTCAGTGCGCCCGAGGATGAAGAAATAGCCGTCCTTGTCGCGGATGCCCCAGTCGAACGTTGAATAGAACTGCGCGTTCGGGAAGCTGGTGAAGTAGGTCTTGACGAAGCGTTCGTCCTGGCCCCACACGGTGGTCAGGCAGCCGGGCGGGAGCGGCGGCACGACGGCGACGACACCTTTCTCGTCGGCACCAGTGATCTCGGAACCATCCTCGCGCAACAGCTTGACGTTGTAGCCGTAGGCCGGGAAAGCCGGCGAGCCGGGCTTGGTCGGCGTCTTCTCGACACCAGGCAGCGACGAGAGGATCGCCCAGCCGGTTTCTGTCTGCCAGTAGTGGTCATATACCGGCAGGCCGAGTTCGCCTTCGATCCAGCGGTGCGTGGTTTCATCGAGCGGTTCGCCCGCAAGGAACACGTGGCGCAGCGAGGAGATGTCGTACTTCTTCAAATAGGCCGGATCCTGCTTCTTCAGCACCCGGATCGCGGTCGGTGCCGAGAACATCACCGTCACCTTGTAGTCCTGCACGATCTTCCACCAGATGCCGGGATCGGGGCGGATCGGCAGGCCTTCGTAGCAGACCGTGGCCATGCCGCAAATCAGCGGACCGTAAACGATGTAAGAATGGCCAACGACCCAGCCGATGTCGGACGTCGAGAAGTACGCCTCGCCCGGGTTGCCGCAGTAGATGTGTTTCATCGTCGACGCCAGCGCGACGGTGTACCCGCCGGTGTCACGCTGCACGCCCTTGGGTTTGCCGGTGGTGCCCGAGGTGTACAGGATGTACGACGGATGCGAGGACTCGACCCAGACGCAATCGACCCTGGTTTCCATTTCCTGCGCGCGCAGGGTAGCGTAATCCATGTCGCGGCCGGCAACGGTCGGCATTTCCTTGTCCAGCCCGCGATTGACGATCAGCACCTTCTCTGGCGGCGTGGCAGCGAGGCGCAGCGATTCATCGACCAGATGCTTGTAGGGCACGGCCTTGCCGCCGCGCATGCCGGCATCGGAAGTGACCATGACCTTCGGGGTGGCATCGTCGATGCGGGTGGCCAGCGAATTCGCCGCAAAACCGCCGAAGACCACCGAGTGGATCGCGCCGATGCGCACCGTGGCCAGCATCGCGAAAATGGCCTCGGGAATCATCGGCATGTAGATCAGCACGCGATCGCCCTTGCCAACGCCGAGGCGCTGCAGCACCGCGGCCATGCGCTGCACTTCGGCGTGCAGTTCGCGGAAGGAGTAGACCTTCTCGGTATTGGTTTCGGTCGAGACGAAGATCAACGCCGGTTGGTCGGCGCGCTCGGCGAGGTGGCGATCGACCGCGTTGTAGCAGAGGTTGGTTTCACCGCCGACGAACCACTTGGTGAAGGGCGGCTTGGAATAATCCAAGACCGACTGGAACGGCTTGTGCCAATGAACCAGATTGGCCTGCTCACCCCAGAATGCCTCGGGCTGTTCGATCGACTTGCGATGAAACTCGGCGTAATTCATTTTCCCCTCCATCGTTGATCTTGTGGATAACACGGAGCGGAAATGCTACGGAGCAAGGCTTACGACTTGCTTGCATCCCCCTCCGCGTCTGCCTTGACCCGTGCCTCGATGACCGCAACCGGAATGCCGAATCCGTATTCCTGCTCGGCCAGACGCAACAGCGGAACCAGATCCCGCAGCAGGTCGGGCAATTGCGCGCGCACCTCGTCGGCGGCATCCGATCGCAACATGACCAGCGCCTGTTCGACCCCGACAGCATAGCGCGACTTCCCGCCGGAACGGACAATGCCCCCCGTCCCGACCACCTGGTTGCCGCCCGCAGCACGCCCGGACGCGACGCGATCCTGCCCGACTGCGATCAGGTCCGACAGGGTTTCCGTCTTGTCCGCAATACTATTTGCCAGGCCGACGGTGAGACTGATATGGATCAATTCGCCGCGATAATTCATCGCCAGTCCGGCGATGGCCTGACGCAGGCGGTTGGCAAATGCGCCGCAGGCCTCGAGATTGATCGAGGGCGAGACCACCACGAACTGGCACTCGCCCTGCTGCGCGACGGTGTCCTCGCGCCGCACGCGCGTGCTGAGAATCTTCGACAGCTTGCGCACGATCAGCATGCTGACCTGTCGGCCGTGACGGGATATCAGCTCGTCGAATCGATCGACCTCCACCACCATGACGGAAAGCTCGCTGTTGTGGCGACGTGCCAAGGCAAGCGCCTGCTCGCCCTGATGCTTGAGGTATTCGTTGGTTGCCAGCCCGGAACCCGGATCGACGGTGGCCTGCTTGGCCAGCGCTTCGCGGCTTTCCTCGAGTTCACGCCGCGCCTGGGCAAGACGGCACAGCGCATCGATGCGCGCCAGCAATTCGACGTTGCCGATGCCCTTGTTGATGAAGTCGGTCGCGCCCAGTTCCTTGGCACGAATGCGTGCGGCGTCCTCCTCGTCACCGGAAATCACGATCACCGGGATTTCCTGCACGCGGCTGACCTTGGAGGCGCGAATGCGCTGCAGCAGTTCGAAGCCGTCGAGCTTCGGCATGCTGATATCGGAGATCACCACCTGGATCGATGGATCGAGCAGCAGCGTCTGCCAGCCCGCTTCGCCATCGGGTTCTTCCCGAAAATCATACGTACCCTTGATGTGCTTGATGATCGACGCACGGACGATGCGCGAGTCGTCGATGATCAATACGCGAGGAAGCGCCGGCGCGTTATCGCTCATGGGTGATTGAAGTCGATTTTTCGAAATTTGGGGCACCGGGCCCGGAATGAATTCGATTATAACCCTGCCCGCCTTTATTGATAGCGCCGAAAGTTAATCGGGTGCCGCAAGATTTCGTTGCAACGTATTGCGTAACAGAGAATTTCTGCGCAAGGCATTGCAGGCAGGGGTTTACGCCGACGATGCCGTGCCGATATAGTGCCGGCCATGCCGAAACACCGCCCCCGTTCCCGCCAACATCTGATCGCCGCCTTGTTCGGGGCTGCGATTCTGTTGGGCGTGAATCCCGCCGCGCTTGCCGAAGAGGCGGAGACGCCCGCGAAGCCATCCTTTATCGAACGCGCTTCGGCCGGTGCACACGAGATGGCGATGAATGCGCTCTCGCTGCTCGGCGTCAATTATCGCTACGGCGGCGACTCTCCCGATAGTGGATTCGACTGTAGCGGCATGGTCCGCCACGTGGTGCGCAGTGCGCTCGGACTCGATCTGCCGCGCACCGCACGCGAAATGTCGCGGATCGGACAGCATATCCAGCTCGACGACCTAAAACCGGGCGACCTGGTATTTTTCAATACGATGCGCCGCGCGTTCTCTCACGTGGGCATCTATCTTGGCGACAACCGATTCGTTCATGCCCCGTCGAAGGGTGGCGAAATCCGCATCGACGACTTGAACAATCGCTACTGGGTCGCACGCTTCGAAGGCGCGCGCCGCCTCCCAGCCGAGGCGCAATAGGGCAATCTCGCCCCAATGATTCGCAGCCCCTTGGCGTTGCGCAGCACGGCCGCATGGTCAGGCGAGCAAGAAACCCTAACGACCTATTCAAATGAGAATGGATTGCGATTCGGAATCATTCTTGTTAAAGTCACGCCACTAACCTCCACCCGCTTTCGACGGAGTTTTCGCATGAAACTGCGTGTTGTAACTGTCCTGCTCGGCTGCCTCGCCGCCGTTCCGTTCGCCTCGGCCAATGCCCAGGAAAAGGTCCTCAATCTCTACTCGGCCCGGCACTACCAGACCGACGAGGCGCTCTACGCCAATTTCACCAAACAGACCGGCATCAAGATCAATCGCATCGAGGGCAAGGAAGAAGAACTACTCGAACGAATCAAGAACGAAGGTGCGAACAGCCCTGCCGACGTGTTCATCACCGTCGATGCGGCGCGGCTCGAAATCGCCGACAGTCTCGGATTGTTCGCTCCGGTGAAATCGAAACTTCTCGAGGAACGCATTCCCGACAACCTGCGCACGCCGACCTGGATGGCGTTTTCCACGCGTGCTCGCGTGATCGTCTACAACAAGGTTGCGGTCAAGGCCGAAGACGTGCAGAACTACGAGGATCTGGCGTCGCCCAAGCTCAAGGGCCAGGTATGCTCACGATCCGGGGCACATCCCTACAACCTCTCGCTCGGCTCGGCCCTGATCTCCCATGACGGTGAAGCCAAGGCCGAGGAATGGGCGCGCGGCGTCGTCGCCAACTTCGCCCGCTCGCCGAAGGGCGGCGACACCGATCAGTTGCGCGCAGTCGCGGCAGGCGAGTGCGGCGTGACGATCTCGAACACCTACTATCTGGTACGCTTGATGCGTTCCGACAAACCCGAAGACCGCAAGGTCGTCCAGGCGATCGGCGTCGCATGGCCAAACCAGAAATCCTGGGGCACGCACGTCAACATCTCTGGTGCGGGCGTCCTGAAGAACGCGCCGAACAAGGATGCCGCGCTCAAGTTCATGGAATACCTCGCAAGCGACGAGGCGCAGGGCTACTTCGCCAACGGCAACAACGAATGGCCGGTGGTCAAGAGCGCCGTGGTCAAGAATCCCGAACTCGACGCGCTGGGCAAATTCAAGGCCGACACACTGCCGATTGGACAACTCGCGAAAAACACCGCGCTGGCCCAGAAGATTTTCGACCGCGCCGGCTTTCGCTAAGCGCCAACCGTCAGAGGACACGAACCCCGCCTCACGCGGGGTTTTTCATGCCCGGCGCGATTGCGCAATCTGCCGCGACAGCACGATGAGCGGCAACACGCCGACCGCGACGATCGTAAGCGCCGAGGTCGAAGCCTCGGCAAGGCGCTCGTCAGCCGCCAGCGTATAGGCCTGGGTCGCGAGCGTATCGAAATTGAACGGCCGCATGACCAGCGTTGCCGGCAGTTCCTTCATCACATCCACGAAAACCAGCAGGCCGGCGGTCAGCAGGCTGCCGCGCAGCAGCGGAACATGCACGTGACGCAGGGTCTCGCCCTGCGTATGGCCGAGGCTGCGCGCGGCATCGTCCATGCTGGGCGTGATCTTGCCGAGACTGGCCTCCACCGTCTGCAGGGCCACAGTGAGGAAACGTGCGAGGTAGGCGAACACCAGCGCCGCAACACCGCCGGTGAGCAGCAAGCCGGGATTGCTGCCCGTAACGTGGACGATCAACTGCGCCAGCGCATTGTCGAGCCGCGTGACCGGAATCAGCACACCCACCGCAATGACCGATCCGGGGACGGCGTATCCGAGTCCGACGACGCGCGTGGCGAGCAGGGTCGGCACGCTCCGGTAGATCCTGTTCGCATAGGCCAGCACAATTGCGAGCATCACAGCCAGAGCCGACGCCAGCGCAGCAAGCGTGAAACTGTTGCCGGCCAGTTGAACGAACCGGCTGCCGAACTGCGCATCCCCTTCGGTCAGGGCCATTTCGAGCAACAGCCCGCCCGGCACCAGAAAACCCAGCGTCAGCGGAACCATGCAGCCGGCGAAAGCGAGTGCCGCGCGCCAGCCGTGCAGCGGCCGTCCACCGTGCGGCTTGCGACGGCCCGTGGTGTTGTGAAAGCGCGCCCGCCCGCGGGTCACGCGCTCCAGCGTCAGCACGAGCACAACGAAACCGAGCAGCAGCATCGACAACTGCGCGGCGGCGATGCGGTCGCCGAGCGAGAACCAGGCGCGGTAGATGCCGGTAGTGAACGTCTGCACCGCGAAGTAGGACACGGTGCCATAATCGGCCAGGGTTTCCATCAGCGCCAGCGCCACGCCGCCCGCGATCGCCGGCCGCGCCAGAGGAAGCGACACGCGGAAGAAGCTCTCCCACGCCCCGAGGCCGAGCGACCGCGAAACTTCGAGCATGCCGCCCGCGCGTTCGAGAAACGCGGTGCGGGCGAGCAGATAAACATACGGATAGAGCACGAGGATGAACATGACGATCGCGCCGCCCGTCGTGCGCACGTCGGGAAACCAGTAGTCGCCACGTCGCCAGCCGAAGGCCTCGCGCAGCCACGTCTGCACCGGCCCGACGAACTGCAGCAGGTCGGTATACGTGTAGGCCATGACATAGGCGGGCACCGCGAGCGGCAGGACGAGCGCCCAGTCGAACACGCGCCGGCCGGGAAAATCGAGCATCGTGGTCAGCCAGGCCGCGCCAACGCCGAGTGCCGCTGCACCGAACCCGACCCCGATACACAACCAGAGCGTCGTCATCACGTACTCTGGAAGCACCGTCGACGCGAGATGCGACCAGGTGTCGCCCGTCCCGCCGAGAAAGACGTTCGACCCGACCGACACGACCGGCGCGGCAACCAATGCCGCGATGAGCATCGCCCCTGCGACCAACCAGGATGGGCGGCGCGGAATGCCTGCGTGGGCTGACGGGGTACCGATCGCTGCAGCGTTCGAACTCATCGAAAGTCGGAAGAAGGCAATGCGGACGAAACCGGAAACAAGCGGGAGCCGTCCGACCAGATTGCGAATTATAATCGACTGCAACTCCCGGCTTCATTCGACACGATGCCCCTGCTCGAACTTGTCGACGTTTCCCAGTCCTACGGAACCCACAAGGTCGTGGACCGCCTCGATTTTTCGCTCGAGCGCGGCACGATCGGATGCCTGCTCGGGCCGTCGGGTTGCGGCAAGACGACTGTGCTGCGATGCATCGCGGGTTTCGAGCGCGTCTCCGGGGGCGAAATCCGTCTCGAGGATGCCTGCGTCAGCGGGCCGGGCATGCACGTTCCGGCGGAACGGCGGCGCATCGGCATGGTGTTCCAGGACTACGCCCTGTTTCCCCACCTGACGGTCGCGCAGAACGTCGCGTTCGGGCTGCGCGGCGAATCGGGATCGCAGGCGCGGGTGTATGACCTCCTGCACACGGTCGGGCTGGCAGGTCAGGACCGCAAGTATCCGCACGAATTGTCCGGCGGACAGCAACAGCGCGTCGCGCTCGCACGTGCGCTCGCCCCGCGCCCGCAGTTGCTGTTGATGGATGAGCCCTTCTCCAACCTCGACGTCGACCTGCGCGAACGGCTGGCAACCGAAGTCCGCGAGATCATCAAGTCGGCCGGCACCACGGCGATCCTGGTCACGCACGACCAGCACGAGGCCTTCGCCATCGCGGACGAGATCGGCGTCATGCACGAAGGACGCATCCAGCAATGGGACAGCGCCTACAACCTTTACCACTGCCCGGACAATCGCTTCGTCGCGGATTTCGTGGGCCAAGGCGTGTTCGTGCCCGGAACGGTCACCGACCCCGAAACAGTCGAGGTCGAACTCGGCCGCCTGCGCAGCCGTGTGCCCATCGAGTGCAGCCGTGGCTGCGGTGCTTGCGGCCGCGGCTGCAGTGTCGATGTGCTGCTGCGCCCGGACGACGTCATTCACGACGATGGCAGCAACCTCCGGGCGGAGGTCGTCCACAAGGCGTTCCGCGGCGCGGAAATCCTCTACACCCTGCGCCTGAACAGCGGCGCGCGTGTGCTGTCGCTGGTGCCGTCCCATCACAACCATGCGCTGGGCGAGAAAATCGGCATACGGCTCGACGTCGACCATGTCGTGGCGTTCCGCCAGCCCGAGGCCGGGCCGCGAACCGAAACGCTCATCGAGCCGGATTCGATTCCCTTGCTCAAGCGCGCGCAGGGAATCCGGGCGGCTTGATACCTTGGCTTGGCCCCGACCCCGTCTTTCCGCCGCCATCGCGCGCGCTGAAGGAACCGAACGGCCTGTTGTGCGCCGGCGGCGATCTCGAACCGGCTCGCCTGCTTGCCGCTTACCGGACCGGAATATTCCCCTGGTATGGCGAAGGCGAGCCGCTGCTGTGGTGGTCGCCCGACCCGCGCATGGTGCTCGTGCCGGCCGAGTTCCGCATCTCCCATTCGCTGCGCAAGCGGCTTCGCAAGCCGGATTACACGGTGCGCTGCGACACATCGTTCGAAGCCGTCATGTCGGCCTGCGCCGCACCGCGCCAAGCTGCGGGCGGAACCTGGATACTGCCGGAAATGCGGGCCGCCTACCTGCGGCTGCACCGGCTTGGCCACGCACACAGCGTCGAAACCTGGATCGACGGTGAACTGGTCGGCGGTCTGTACGGCGTCGCGCTCGGCCGCGCGTTCTACGGCGAATCGATGTTCGCACGCGTGACGGATGCGAGCAAAATTGCACTTGCTCACCTCGCACGTTATCTTGTGCACCGGGATTTTGCCGTTGTCGATTGCCAGATGAACACGTCGCATCTTGCCTCGCTCGGGGCCCGCGAGATTCCGCGCTCCGATTTCGTGGCCGGCCTCGCACGCTGGACGCGCGAAGGCGACGCGCCCGGCGCATGGCCGGACGATGCGATGAAAGATGCATTTCGCGCCGCACCATCCGCCGCACCATGACGCTGCTCAAGGATCTGCCCTACACGCTGCTGCAGTTCTACGCGACGGCGCCCTACTCGTGCTCCTACCTGCCAGGGCGGATCGCGCGCTCGCAGGTGGCCACGCCATCGCACATGATCGACGTGGTGCTCTACGGAGAGCTGGTGCGCAACGGCTTCCGGCGCAGCGGCGTGTTCACCTACCGGCCATATTGCGACGCCTGCCGCGCCTGCGTGCCGGTGCGCATACCGGTGGCCGATTTTTCGCCCAACCGCAGCCAGCGGCGCACCTCGTCGCGCAATGCCACGCTCGGCGCGCGCGAGCTTCCGCTGGTGTTTCGCGAAGAACACTACGCGCTGTACCAGCGCTACCAGGCCCAACGCCACAGCGGCGGCGGCATGGACCAGGATTCGCGCGAGCAATACGCGCACTTCCTGCTGCAGAGCCACGTCGACTCGCGCCTCGTCGAGTTTCGCGAAAACGGCGTGCTGCGCATGGTGAGCATCATCGACGTGCTGTCCGACGGCCTGTCTTCGGTCTATACGTTCTACGATCCCGATCTGCCCGAATACGGCTACGGCACCTACGGCATCCTGTGGCAGATCGAGCAGTGCCGCCTGCTGGAATTGCCCTATCTCTACCTTGGCTACTGGATCCGCGACAGCCGCAAGATGGCGTACAAGGCACGCTTCCGCCCGATCGAAGGGCGGGTCAACGGCCACTGGCGCAAGCTGTCCGGCAGCGATCTCGACTTGCTGGACTGATCCGGCCCCGATCGCCGGTTCCGGCGCCCCGAAATATTTTTGCAATCGAGGCCAACCGCACGCCCTGCGCTTGCGTTTAGGTCTATGCTCCGGCCCTCGCCGCAGTCCTGACCCGACCGAACTGCGTCGGCTGATACGAAGAATCATGCTGCCGCGCCGCAAATGAATACCCCGCAAACCGATCATCCCTCCCACCATTTTTCCGACGCGCCTTACCTTCGCCTCGTCTTCGCACTGATCCTGCTGGTCGCCGCGGCGATGCGCTTCGCCAACGTCGGCGTGCTGCCGCTGTGGCTCGACGAAGGCTATTCCTGGTGGGACGCGCAGCAATCGCTCGCCGATCTCTGGAACCTGGTTCCCCAGTGCGACCCGCATCCACCGCTTTACGCGATGCTGCTCAAGCTATGGGTCGGCGCCTTCGGCGACACCGCCACCGGGCTGCGCGCCATGTCGGCCATCGCCGGCGTGATCACCACCGGCTTCGTCATGCTCGCCGGTCGTGAACTCGGGCTGCGCCATGCGCTGATCGCCGGGCTGATCTTTGCCACCGCGCCCTTCCAGGTGCAGTTCGCGCAGGAAGCGCGGCCCTACGCCCTGCTCGCCATGGCCTCCTCCATGGTGTGCTTCGCGGCAATGCGGCTGCTGAGTCCGATGCGCGGCACCGAAGACCGCTCGATCGGCGCCTGGGTCTCGCTGGTCGCCGGCGGCGCGCTGATGCTGTGGTTCAACAACACCGCGTCGCTCTCGCTGGTGGCCTTCGCCGTCGCGCTGCTGGTGCTGATGGCCGTCGATCGCGGCTCGCGGCGCCTGTTCAAGCCGATGTTCATCGCCGCCGTGCTCATCCTGCTGCTCTGGCTGCCCTATCTGCCGACCTTCATCGAGCAGGCGCGCGGCGTCAGCGGCGATTTCTGGATCCAGCGCCCCGGCTGGTGGCAGTTCCGCCAGGAACTGCGCTGGGCGCTCGGCGTGCATTCCGACACCGCACTCGCGGTGATCATTGCGCTCTGGGCGCTCGGCCTCGGCCTGTTGGCGCGCGCCGGCATGTGGCGCGCGGCGGTCGTCATCGGCTGCCTGTCGGCCCTGCCGGTACTGCTGAACTACGTCGTCAGCCACATCGCGACGCCGATCTACCTCGCGCGCGCCCTGATCGGCATCGGCCCGCCCTTCGTGCTCGGCCTCGCCGGCGTGTTCGCGGCACGCTGGCATCGCGCGATGCCGCTGCTGCTCGCCGCGCTGCTCGGCTACCAGCTCTGGCTCGCGCTGCCGATGCAGGGCGCCACCGGACGCAAGGAACCCTGGAATCGCGTGGTGCAGCAGATCGTCGACGACGTCGAAGCCGCCGGTGCGCTGACATCGGAAGTCACTGTCCTCACCGTGCCCAACGAAATGGTGCTGCCGCTCGGGCACGCCCTGCGCGACGCCGAAGTCGACGTGCAGATGCGCGGCATCCCGGGCGACTATCCGCAGCCCGGCATCGCGAATGCGCGCTACCCCTCGGGCAAGTGCGCGCCCTCGGTCGTCGGCATGGACCTGTCGCCGACGGTCGAAGCCGTTGCCGGCCGCAAGGCGATCTTCTTCATCACCCGCCGCAACAACTCCTACGATCCGAAGAACGAAGTCATCGCGCGTCTGCGCGCCGAAGGCTGGAACGTGATGGAAACCCACACCTTCGAACCCGGCGCGATCACCATGTACCGCATGATCCAGGGCGATCGCTGAAGAGGCCGGCAACGCCCGCAATCACAAACAAGCACAACCCCGGCGGGCGCATGGACTGGCGCTCTCCAACAATACCGGCCCGCGATGCGCGTGGATCGGACCTCGTAACGCTGCATGACCTGGAAGCGCCATGCCATGCGGGTTGTGGCAGGTGGCGTTTCGGATTTCAAGTGCGGCTATCCTGCGTGCATGTTGGACTGATGAAGCCCGTAGGTTGCGCTGACGAAGCCCGTAGGTTGGGCTGAGCATCGCGAAGCCCAACGACTGCGCGTCTCCCAGCCGTGTCGGATTCATATATTGTCTGTTGTGATGTGATCGCTGCGCCGGTCTCGCCCGGCGGGCGAGTCACTTTCTTGCTTCGCCAAGAAAGTAACCAAAGAAGGCGACCCGGGTTCGCCGCCGTGCGCTTCGCGCAAGGTTCCCTGCGCTGCTCGATCCGTCGGGCGGCTGCGCAACTCGCTCCGCTGCGCTTCGCTCAGACAGTGCTCGCCGACGTCCCCCGACAGCTCTGCGCTGCTCGGCGGCGAACACGGGACTAATCTCGACACACAACCGTCGAACGACGAACCCGGCCGTCCCGCATGGCTCTTGCCTTTGGCCAAATCACGGAAACAGGTACTTGGCCCGAAAGGACGCCAGATCAAACTCACAAACCTCTTGAGGGAATGGTCGCAGCGACTTCGTTGAAAGACACACTCCGTTTGAATGGCCAAAGGACGAAACAGAGATGTCCTCCTGATAAATCATCGATCCATCGAGAGTCCGCAGGGTATAGCGAAACCGATATGCCGTTGTTGGCTGAGCGTTTCCGGCTCCGCCGATCATCGCACCCAGCAACTGAGCGCCCAAGTGCCCCTTTGCCGAGTAGTTCCAATTCGACGGCGGGCCCGCGGTAGCTCTGTCAACGTAGACAGCCGATCCAACAGCCGCCCCAAGTGCAGACCCGGCCGCATTTCCTGAAGTGCTCTCGTTGGCCATCTGACGATCCACAACGACACCCGCTTCAGCCTTGCGGACTTTCCGGATGTATCCCTTCTTTTGCAGAACCGCGATTTCGTTCAGCGAGAGTTGATTCAACAGGAGTTCGCTCGCGTAGATAATCTGTCTTTGGCCCTCGATTTCTGAAAGGATCTTCCGCAGTGGTTGCATCTCATCCTCTGCAATAACCGCAGACAGAGCCTCCATTCGCTGAGAGTAAACCAGCTTGGTCATCTCGACACCATCAGACTCAACCGACGCCATATAGTCCTCCGCATTGATTGGACTTTTCCCTGCCTCGATTACTGGAGGATGGCTGCGGACCAATTCGATTGCCTGTTGCCTGTAGGTGGCGTTCTCCGGATCTGTGGATCTCAAAAGATCCCTAATGAAATTAAAGGTGCCGTCGTAGTCGCCTTTCGAAATGAAGTGCTTGGAATAATTCAGCGTCGATTGCCCACGAGGCGTATAGGTTGTGGCACAGCCAAAGAGGATCACAGGGAGGAGCAATACGAGGTAGCACTTCATATACCAGATCATCCAGAAAGAATTCTTTTGACATCCTGCCAGAAGGCTACCGCTTTTTCTATTCGACTGTCCGAAGTCTTGGGAAAACCAAGGGGTCTGGGCGAATAGCTTCGCGGCTGGATGTGGAAGCCCATCGGAATATCCAATTGACGTGCTCCCACGATCTTGGGATGCTGAACTCAACTGAACGGAACAATGTCGAATCCGCTTTGCCACCATCATGGCCGAAGACTCCCGACGGCTGCTTCGCGGCGCCGAACTTCGTCCCGTGTGAGCCGCCGAGCAGCGCAGATTTGTCGGGGGAAGTCGGCGAGCACTGTCTGAGGCTGCGTAGCAGCCGAGTTGCGCAGCAGCCCGACAGGTCGAGCAGCGCACGGAACCTTGCGCGAAGCGCAAGGCGGCGAACCCGGGTCGCCTTTTCTTTGGTTACTTTCTTTTGGCGAAGCAAAAGAAAGTAACTTGCCGCCGGGCAACCCCCGGCGCGGCGCATGGATACTCACTCCCCCGTCTGCCCGGCCCACGACCCGCATGGATCGGCGCTAGTGGCGATGGCAGGCTGAAGATCGCCTGTCCATGCGGGTTCCAGGCTGGCGCTTTGCAGGCGACGGGTGTCAGCCGATGCCGGGATTGCCCTCGACGCCGACCAGTTTCGGCAGGTTGAGACGGCGCGCCGACACGGTCTTGCGGTCGCGCAGCCATTTCGCGACGACGTCCCAGACCGGTTCGCCGCTGGCGCCTTCGGCGACCGGGGCCCAGCCGGCGACCTTGTAGGTCTTGCCGGCTTCGATCGGCTGGTCG
>WBZU01000353.1_pt1 | contig 41623 bp, 39 predicted proteins | sample 5204311 | NCBI WGS metagenome assembly WBZU01 (sample SAMN12344359, study PRJNA552823) | activated sludge metagenome | biome: Activated sludge suspended growth; feature: Nitrification reactor; material: Wastewater; isolation source: activated sludge from nitrification reactor of wastewater...
ACGACGCCCCGGTGGGGGGCGGCCACGACCAGCGGTCCTGGGGCGGCGGCCTCGACGGCCCCACCCGCGACCCCGTCGTCCTGGCCGCCCGGCAGCGGCGCCAGCGAGCGCTGATCGGCACCCTCGCCTGCTCGCTCGGCGTGCCGATGTTGCTCGCCGGTGACGAGCTGGGCCGCACTCAGCACGGCACGGCCGACGGCTACACGCTCGAGTCGCTGGCCGCCGGCGTGGCCTGGGGTGACGCCGACTGGGACCTGGCGGCGTGGACCGCGGAGGCGCTGGCGGTCCGGGATCGCCACCCGGCGCTGCGCTGGGCCCGGTGGGTCGACCACGACGAGCACCGACTCCGCTGGCGGGCGGCGGACGGCACCCTGCTCGGACCCGACGACTGGACCGACGAACTGCGGGCGCTCCAGGTGACCGTCGACGGCACCGACCTCGGCGACACCGACCTGGTGCTCGCGTTCCACGCCGGCGTCGAGGCGGCGGCGGTCGATCTCGTGCTCCCCGCGGGGCGGTGGGAGGCGGTGCTCGATGCGGCGTGGATCCGGCCGCCCCGGCCCGGCGACCGACCGCGATTCGACGGCGAGGCGCCGATCCCGTTCTCGCCCCCCGGCCTGCTGATCCTGCGACGCATCGCCGAGCCCGCCTGAATCGCCAGCGCGCGTCCGCATCGATTCGACGTCGATTCGACGGTGCTTGACAGAACCGCGGTCAGGTCGGTGCGACGTCGAATCGACGGGGGGTTGACAGAACCGACGGTCCGCCGAATCGACGTCGATTCGACGGGGGTTGACATAACCCGCCCGCGTCGATTCGACGTCGATTCGACGCCGAACGCTCAGGGAAGGAGGGCCCGGATGGCGGGGTCGGTCGTGAACGCCGCCGCGGTGCGGCCGGCGACGGTTTGGAGGGCCGGATCGGCGCCCCGGCCGAGCAGCAGCTCGACCATCGCCAGGTCGTTGCGACCGGCGGCGACGTGCAGTGGCGTGATGTCGCGTTCCTGGAGGTCGTCGACGGCGGCGCCTCGATCGAGGAGCAGGTGGACGATCACCGGGTCACCGCCGGCGGCGGCGCTGTTGATCGGGTGGACGCCGGCGGCGTCGGCGGCGGCCCGAGGATCGGCCCCCCGGGCGAGGAGCAACTCGACCGCGCTCGGATGGCCGGACCAGGCCGCCAGGTGCAGCGGGGTGTAGCCCTCGCGGGTCGTCGCCGCCACCAGCGTCGGGTCGTCGTCGAGCAGCGTCCGCAGCCGGTCGGCGTCGCCGAGGGTCGCCGCCTCGAACACGTCGAGGCTGCCGCCTCGCTCGCGCAGGGCAGCCGCACCCACCGGATCGAACGTCGCCTCGGTTCTCGTCACCCTGGGCCTCCCCCCGGGCCGGCACCCTAGGCCAGCCACGGGGCGCGCTCATCCGAGCGCGCCCCGTGGGGACCATCGGCCGATCGGCGCTCCACCACGAGCCCGGATTCGTGCGCGGCGGCGATCCGTCGAATCGACGTCGAATCGACGCCGAACGCGCCGAGCGCCGAACTGGGTCCGCGCCCGGTCGTCGATCCGACCGCCGACCGGTCGCTCCACTGCAGCGGCCGCGGGAAAGGCCACCGCACGCACCGGCCGCCCCGACCGTGATCGGCGCCCGGCCCCGCCACCCCCTCAGCGACGTGAGGAGCCGGTCGCCCGGGCCGTCCAGCGTCCGTCGGCCTGCTCGATGCGCACCGGCAGGCCGAACGCCTCCCCGAGCGGTCCGTCGGCGAGCACCTCGTCGATCGGGCCGGCCGCCACCACCTGACCGTCGCAGAGCGCCAGCGCGTGGGTGAACCCGGGCGGGACCTCCTCCACGTGGTGGGTGACGAGCACGGTCGGCGCGACGGTCGGATCGGCGGCCAGCGCCGCCAGTCGGGCCACCAGGTCCTCCCGCGCCCCGAGGTCGAGGCCGGCCGAGGGCTCGTCGAGCAGCAGCAGATCGGGTTCGGCGGCCAGCGTCCGGGCCAGCTGGACCCGCTGTCGCTCGCCCGAGGAGAGGGTCCCGAACAGCCGGTCGGCCAGGGCGGTGGCGCCCACCCGATCGAGCGCATCCGCGGCCCGCTCGCGGTCCTCGTCGTCGTAGGTGTGCCACCACGGTTCGAGGGCCCCGCGGCGGCTGGTCAGGACGACGTCGGCGGCCCGCAGGTCGACCCGCAGCCGGTCGGCCAGGGCGCTCGACGACACGCCGATGCGGGCGCGCAGCGGTCGCACGTCGACCCGGCCCAGCTCCTCGCCCAAGACCCGGACCCGCCCGGCGGTGGGGTGGAGCCACAGCGACGCCACCCGCAGCAGCGTCGTCTTGCCCGAACCGTTGGGCCCGAGCACCACCCAGCGCTCGCCCGGCCCGACTCGCCAGGTCACTTCGCGCAGCAGGTCCCGGCCGTCGCGCCGCACCCCGACCGCCTCGAGGTCGACCACGGCGGGGTCACCCAGGTGGTCGACGGGCGGGCGGGCGGCGGAGGCGGGGGCCACGAGCCGGACGCTACGGCGTCGCCCCGACACGGCCACCACGGGGTTCCGACCGAAGGATCCTCACCCCTAGGGTGTCGCCGTGCAGATCGGCATCCTCGGAGGGACCGGCCCCGCCGGCAGCGCCCTGGCGGCGCGGCTGGCCTCGGTCGGCCACGACGTCATCATCGGCTCGCGCTCGAAGTACCGGGCCATGGAGGTCGTCGACAAGCTCCACGAGCAGTGGAAGGACCGCCACCTCGACATCGAGGCCGGTGACAACGAGGCGGCCGCGGCCGCCGAGATCGTGGTCATCGCCACGCCCTGGGACGGCGCCTACGGGACCGCCACCTCGGTCGCCGAACAGCTCGCCGGCAAGGTCGTCATCTGCATGGCCAACGCCCTCACCCGCACCGGCAAGGAGTTCCAGCCGCTCGTGCCCCCGCGCGGATCGGTGGCGGCCACCGTCCAGGCCGCGGTGCCGGCGTGCCACGTGGCCGCCGGGTTCCACCACGTGCCGGCCAAGGAGCTGGGCGACCTGTCCCACCCGATCGAGTCCGACGTCCTGATCTGCTCGGACTACCCCGATGCCACCCAGGTCACCTCCGATCTCGTGGCGTCGGTGCCGAACATGCGCCCGCTCGACGCCGGCGGGCTCTCCCAGGCCACGCCGATCGAGTCGTTCACCGCCGTGCTGCTCCAGCTCAACGTGCACTACAAGACCCGGGTCGCTGTGCGCTTCACCGGCATCGACGATCCGCCGCGGACCGCCGAGCCCGTGCCGGCGTCGAGCCCGGCCTCGGCCGAGGCGAGCGACGAAGCCGCCGCCCCCGGCGCCGGCGACGCGTGAGCGCCCCGGCGGACCCCTCGGCGCCGATGCGCCTCTACGACACGGCCCGCCGCGCCGTCGTGCCGTTCGAGCCCGGGCCGATCGTGACGATGTACACGTGCGGCATCACGCCCTACGACGCCACCCACTTCGGCCACGCCGCCACCTACCTCACCTACGACGTCCTCCAGCGCCGCCTGCGCGACCGGGGCCACGAGACCCGCTGCGTCCGCAACATCACCGACGTGGACGACTCGATCCTCGCCAAGGCCCGCGAGCTCGGGGTCCACTACCTCGACCTCGCGGCCGGCGAGATCGCCCGGTTCGACGACGACATCGAGGCCCTCGGCATCCTGCCGAGCTGGAGCGAGCCCCGGGCCACCTCCGCCATCCCCGACATCCGCGGCTTCATCGGGATGGTCCTCGACCGCGGTCACGCCTACGTGGCCGGTGGCGCCGTCTACTTCGACGTGGGGAGCTGGCCCGGCTTCGGCGAGATCAGCCACCTCGACCGCGACGAGATGCTCGTGCTGGCCGCCGAGCGGGGCGGCAACCCGGAGGACCCGAACAAGCGCGACCCCCTCGACTTCGTCCTCTGGCAGCCGAGCGAGGCCGACGAGCCGTCGTGGGACTCGCTGTGGGGTCCCGGCCGGCCGGGGTGGCACATCGAGTGCTCGGCGCTTGCCCTGCGCGAGCTCGGCACCACCATCGACCTCCACGGCGGCGGCGGCGACCTGATCTTCCCCCACCACGAGTGCGAGTCGGCGCAGTCCGAGGCGGCCACCGGCGAGCCCTTCGTCCGCCACTGGATGCACCAGGCGATGGTCCGCATGGACGGCGAGAAGATGTCCAAGTCGCTCGGCAACCTGGTCTTCGTCAGCGAGCTCCGCAAGGCGTGGGATCCCCGGGCGATCCGCCTGGTGGCCGCCGCCCACCACTACCGCACCCCGTGGGAGTGGCACGACGACCTCCTGCCCACCGCCGCCGACCGGCTGGCGAGGTGGGTCGAGGCCGGCCCCGGCGACGGCGCCCTCGCCGAGGTCCGCGCCGCTCTCGACGACGACCTCGACACCCCGACGGCGCTGGCCGCCGTCGACGCCGCGGCGGCCTCCGGCCAGGGGGTCGCCACGGCGGCCGCCCTGCTCGGCGTCGATCTGTCGACCTGACCGAACCGCCGGGTCGACCACCCCGGACCTGCGGGTTCGCCACCGTCCCCGACGGGACCCGTCCGTGGGGCATGATGCGCCGGTGGCAGGCGACGACGTCGGCAAGTTGTACCCGGTCGCCAAGGCCGTGCTCACGCCGATGTTCCGTGCTGCCTGGAAGTTCGACCTCCAGGGCGTCGACAACGTGCCCGCCCGGGGCGGGGCGATCCTGTGCCCGAACCACACCTCGGTGCTCGACTCGTTCTTCGTGCCCGCACTCCTGCCCCGCCGCGTCACCTACGTGGGCAAGGCGGAGTACATGGACAGCTGGAAGACCAAGCACCTCTTCCCGGCCCTCGGCATGATCCCGATCGACCGCGAGGGAGGCGACGCCGCCGAGCGGGCCCTGAGCGCCGCCGAGCGGGTCCTGCGGCGGGGCGAGCTCTTCGGCATCTACCCCGAGGGCACCCGGAGCCGTGACGGGCGCCTCTACCGGGGCCACACCGGCCCGGTCCGGTTGGCGCTGCGGGCCGGCGTCCCGATCATCCCGATCGGCATCACCGGCGCCCGCGAGGTGATGCCCCCCGACGCCCGGTTCCCGAAGCTGCGGATGCCGGTGACGATCCGCTTCGGCACGCCGATCTCGGTCGAGCGCTACCGCGATCGGCCCGGTGACCACCTCGTGCTCCGCCAGGTGATCGACGAGGTGATGTTCTCGATCCGAGAGCTGTCGGGCCAGGAGTACGTGGACGAGTACGCGACGAAGAAGAAGCGTCCGGCGGCGGAGGAGGCAGCCGGCGAGGCGGCGGGCGCTCCCGGCGGGGGCGTCGTCGACGGCGCCCCGGCGTCGACCGGAGGCGCGGCGGGCGGAGCGGGCGCGGTGGCGAGCAACGGCCACCGTCCGTCGGCGCCGGTGGGGGCCGACGACGGGATCGACGACGCCGACAGCGAGTTCACCAAGGCCACCGAGCCCCGGTCGTCGGCCGACGTGCTGCGCCGCCCGGTGCGGCGCGGCGTCCCGCGCTGAACCCGGATCGGTCGGCGCCGACCGGCGCCAACGGTGATCGGGCCCGCGAGGTCGCTCGCCTACGCTCGCCGCCATGTCCGACCTGACGATCACGCTGCCCGACGGAAGCTCGCGATCGGTGCCCACGGGGACCACCGTGGGGGGCCTGGCCGCCGACATCGGACGGGGCCTGGCCAAGGCGGCGGTGATCGGCACGGTCAACGGGACCGAGCGGGACCTGGTCTGGGAGCTCGCCGACGGCGACGTGGTCGAGATCGTCACCTCGTCGTCGCCCCGGGGGCTCTACACGATCCGCCACTCGACCACCCACGTGATGGCCCAGGCGGTGCTCGAGCTGTTCCCGGGGGCCACCTTCGCCATCGGCCCGCCCGTGGAGGACGGCTTCTACTACGACTTCGAGCTGCCGCCGGGGCCGGACGGTCGGCCCGGCACGTTCGTTCCCGAGGACCTCGAGCGGATCGAGGCCCGCATGCGCGAGCTGATCGCCGAGGCCCAGCCCTTCGTGCGCGACGAGCTGCCCGACGGCCGGGCCCGCGAGGTGTTCGCCGCCCACCCGTTCAAGCTCGAGATCATCGACGGCGAGGCCGACGACCCCACCTCCGCCACCGCCGCCGGCCTCGTGCGGACCTACGAGAACCCGCCGACCGAGCCGTGGGCGCGGCCGGCCTTCGAGGGCTACCCGGGCTTCGTCGACCTGTGCCGGGGGCCCCACGTCCCCGACACGAGCCGGTTCCTCGGCCACTTCAAGCTCATGCGGATCGCCGGCGCCTACTGGCGGGGCGACGAGAAGCGGCCGATGCTCCAGCGGATCTACGGCACGGCGTGGGCGTCGAAGGCCGAGTTGGACGAGCACCTGCACCGCCTCGAGGAGGCGGCCAAGCGCGACCACCGTCGCCTGGCCACCGAGCTCGACCTCCTCAGCTTCCCCGAGGAGCTCGGCGGCGGCTTGGCGGTGTGGCACCCCAAGGGCGGGATCGTGCGCAAGCTGATGGAGGACTACTCCCGCGAGCGCCACGCCAAGGGCGGCTACGAGTTCGTCTACACGCCCCACATCGCCAACGGGCGCCTGTTCGAGGCGTCGGGCCACCTCGGGTTCTACAAGGACGGGATGTACCCGCCCATGGAGATGGACAACGGCGAGTACTACCCGAAGCCGATGAACTGCCCGGGTCACAACACGATCTTCAAGGCCCGCCAGCGCTCCTACCGAGAGCTGCCGCTGCGCTTCTTCGAGCTGGGCACCGTCTACCGCTACGAGAAGTCGGGCACGCTGCACGGCCTGCTGCGGATCCGGGGGTTCACCCAGGACGACAGCCACATCTACTGCACGCCCGACCAGGCCCGCGACGAGGTCCGGTCGCTGCTCGGATTCGTCCTATCGGTGCTGCGGGCCTTCGGGTTCGAGGACTTCGACGCCAGCCTGTCGACCCGGCCGCCCAAGGCCGAGACGGTGGGGACCGACGAGGGGTGGGCGGCGGCCACCGAGGACCTGCGGGCCGCGCTCGAGGCCGAGGGCCTGCCCTACGAGATCGACGAGGGCGGCGGGGCGTTCTACGGGCCCAAGATCGACGTCAAGGTGCGCGACGCCATCGGTCGGAGCTGGCAGCTCTCCACCATCCAGTACGACTTCAACATGGCGACGCGGATGGGCCTGGAGTACGTCGCCGCCGACGGGAGCCGCCAGACCCCGATCATGATCCACCGGGCGCTGTTCGGGTCGATCGAACGGTTCTTCGGGGTGCTGATCGAGCACTACGCCGGGGCGTTCCCCACCTGGCTGGCGCCCGTGCAGGTGCGGGTGCTGCCCGTGCGCGACGACCACGCCGCCTACGCCGCCGAGGTGGCGGCCGAGCTGACCGCCCTCGGGGTGCGGGTGGACGTCGTCGATGCCGCCGAGAAGCTCGGGAACCGGATCCGCAAGGCGAAGGGGGAGAAGCTCCCCTACGTGCTGGTGGTGGGCGACGACGACGTCGAGGCCCGGACGGTCGGGGTCAACCCGCGGGGCGGCGAGGTCGAGCGGGGCGTGCCCGTGGACGCGTTCGCCCAGCGGGTGGTCGACGAGGTCGACGACCAGCGGCACCTCCGGTGACCGGGGTGGTTCGCACCGCGGCCGAGGCCGGTGGCGGGCCGGGTCCGGCCCTCGCCCGGCTGTGGGCCGGCTGGCGCTCGACCTACATCGAGCGGGTCTCGACCGACGCCGCGGAACTGCGCCCAGACGCCGACGGCCGCTCGGTGTTCGAGCGCATCCTGACCTCGGACCTGCCGGACGACGAGACCCTGGTGCTCTGGCGGGGCGAGCGGTGCTCGGCGCTGCTCAACGCCTTCCCCTACGGCTCGGGCCACCTGATGGTCTTGCCCAATCGGGCCGTTCCCGACCTGCTCGACCTCGATGGCTCCGAGGGCGCCGAGCTGTGGGCGCTGGTCCACCGGGCGGTGGCGGCGATCCGTGCGGCGTACGCGCCCGACGGCGTGAACGTGGGGGCGAACCTGGGTGCCGGCGCCGGGGCGGGCGTGCCCGATCATCTCCACGTGCACTGCCTGCCCCGATGGGCGGGCGACACCAACTTCATGACCTCGGTGGCCGAGACCCGGGTGCTGCCCGAGCCGCTCGAGGTGACCTGGCGCAAGCTCCGCGACGCCTGGCCGGCCTGACCGCAGAGCAGTGGGTGGCGGGGCGCGGTCGACGATCGGTGGGCCAGCAGCGACCGGTGCCCGGCAGGCACGCCCTGGCGCTTGCCCCGGTGGCAGCAGGTGCAGTCGATGGGCGGCGCCAGCGTGACCGGTCCTGACGTGGCCGTTGCGGCGTCGGCGACCGGGCCGGTCCGGGTTCGGCGTTGGCCGTCGACCGGGCCGTGGTCTCGACGATGGTCGGCCTCGCCCCTGATCCTCGAGGTCAGGGCTCGCCGGGCTCGATCTCCGGTCCTCCCGGTTCTGGTCGGGTGCCGTGATCGGCAACGGCGCGGTCGGGATCGGCGTCGGTCCCGTCCGGGCCGGCGGGTCGGCGTTGGCCGTCGGGCGGGGCGTGGGTCCCGGTGATGGTCTGCCTCGCCACCGGTCCTCGAGGTCAGGGCTCGCCGGGCTCGATCTCCGGTCCTCCCGGTTCTGGTCGGGTGCCGTGATCGGCAACGGCGTGGTCGGGATCGGCGTCGGTCCCGTCCGGGCCGGCGGGTCGGTGCTGGTCGGGGGGTGCGGGAGGGCGAGGAGGGGCTGGTGCTGGCTGATCGAGCGGGAGGACGGTCGGCGAGGCCGCCCGTTCCGACGACCTCGGATCGGGGTCCGTGGTCTCGACCCCGGAGGCGTCAGGCGCGGTCGGCGGGAGTGCGCCCGGGCCTGCGCCGTCGTCCGGGCCGCCGCTCGGCCCGACGGGACCGGTGGCCCACCGGAGGAGGAGCTCGTCGTCTCGCTCGATGTCGCGCAACCCGAGGTCGGTGGCCTCGTCGTCGACGGATCCCGGGTCGGCCGTGCCGGTGTAGCGGTGAGGGTGGTGGTGGACGGGCGGGGGAGCGGGGTCGTAGTCGATGAGCGGATCGGACGGCTCGCCGGGGATCGGTGGTTCATCGCCGAGATGCCAAGGCGTCGTGCCGTCGGGTTCGATGGCGTAGACGCCCCGGCGCACCCGCTTCGCTCGGTGGCACGCCACCTCGTGGCCCATCGCGTCGCTGAGGGCCTTGACCGGATGGGGGTGGGCGATCTCGTAGCCGTACTGGTGGAGCAGGGCATGCAGCTCGGGGAGCGCCAGGTCGCCGTAGGTGCGCAGCAGGCGTCGGCAGTAGCCCCGGAGCGGGCGTCCGTAGAGGCCGCGGGCGTCAGCAGCTGCCGGGGGAAGGGCGCGGTGGCCGACGAGCGGGGGCCGCCGGGACTTCCGGGTCGGGACGATCGGCCACAGCTCGTCGCGCGCTCGGTCGACGCTGCGGAGCACCTCGAGACGCTGCGAGGTCAACGAAGCGATCTGGGCGTCGATGTCCTGGAGTGAGGAGATCGACTCGCGGCGCTCGGCGACCCGTGCATCCCTGGCGCCGCCCCGGGTGCGCACCCGACGATGGGGGAGCGTGCCGTCGCCGATCCGCCCGGGGGGACAGAGCCCGGACCAGATCCGCTCTTCGTCGGCATCGCACGGCTCGAACCCCGGCCGTGGCGGCGGTAGCGGCTCGTCGACGTCGTCGGTCGCCGAGCTGCCATCGGCTCGAGGCTCGTGGTCGCGTTCATCCATCAGTCCTGCTCCTCGATCACGACGCCGCCCGATCTGGGCGGGCGCGGCGCCGGCACGTCCCCGAGCCAGGTCGACGCGGGGGTGTTGATGGGGAAGGAGCGGGGAAGGAGACGAGGGAGGGGCGGGGGACCCCGAGAAGGCGGGCCGTCGGTGGCCATACCGCTCGGAGGGGCGTCCAACCCGTCGGCCACAGCATGACAACGGGGTCTGACAAGTCGGCCCGTCGCCCCACACCGCCTGTCGTTCGTCTTGAGGCGTTCGGCGTCGAATCGATGTCGAATCGACGCCGACGCGCCGCGGCCGACAACGGGGTAAGGACGTCGAATCGACGTCGAATCGGGAGCGGGACCGAGATCGTCGGTGCGCGTCCGTCGAATCGACGTCGAATCGACGCCGAACGCCTGGAAACCGTTGCTGGGGTGGCGGGAAGGGTCTTTGGTGACCGGGTGCTCGGAGTTCTCGGATCACGGGCGGGGACCTGGCGCAGGACTGGCAGACCCCGAGCGCCGGCTCGGTCGTTGGATCACGGGCGGGGACTGGGCGGTGTGGGTCGGGGACGGCTGCGATGGATGGGTCGGTGGTCGTCGCCTGGTCGGCGCGGCGGTGGCGCCGCTACGTTCGGGCCGTGCCCGAGGACGCCTCGCCGCCGGTCGATGAACCGTTGGTAGCCACCGACCAGGGCGGGCCGAGCGAGGTCGACGGGTCGGACGATCAGGTCAGGGACGTGCTGCCCGACGACCTCGATGTCTCGGAGTTCGTCGGCCCCTACGTGTTCCCGAACAACAACCGGCGACGGGTGCCCGGCTACCTCTACCTCCTGATCGGCCTTGCCTGCCTCGCCGGGTGGTTCCTGGCCGGGGACGGCGCCGTACTGGTGAACCGGGGCTTCGCGGTCGCCGGGGTCGCGCTGATCCTGATCGGCGGCTACCACCTCCTGGCCGGCTTCGACCTCGACGTCGACGAGCGCGACGCGCTCGTCGCTGCGACCGAACGAGTCGGCTTCCCGGTCGGCCACGCATCGGCTCAGCTCGGCTGGCGCGGTCTCCGCAGCCGCCCGACCTGGCGCATCCTCCTGTACTCGGCGGAGAACCCACCCACCCGGCGCGGGCTCGTCCTGGTCGACGGCGTCGATGGCGAGATCGTCGCCTGGTTCACCGAGGACAACCCCGAGGACTGGTCCGACCTCGACGGCGCCCTCGCCCCGTCTGCTCACGGTCCCGCTCCCTCCGACGACTGAGCCGCGCACCGAGGACCGACGTGGCCGACTCGGCGCCGTCGGCGGCGTGCGGAACGGGAGACCTCGGCGACGCCCTCCGCCGGACCACATCGTCACCGAGCCCGAGCGCCTTCACCTCGGGTGGACCGGCACCGACCCGTTCCACGGCGCCGCCACCGCCGAGGTGCTAACTTCTGCAAGCAGTACGGTCCCTCACAGGAGCCCCCATGTTCGACGGCCACTTCCGGGCCAACGCCGAGCGCACCCTCAAGCCGGTCGGTCAGCAGCTCAAGCGCACCGGCATCACCGCCGACCACCTGACCCTGACCGGGGTCGTGGTGTCGCTCGGCGCCGCGGTGGCGATCGGGAACGGGGCGTTGCGCCTCGGACTCGTCCTGCTGGTGCTGACCTCGCTGCCCGACCTGCTCGACGGAGCGGTCGCCAAGGCGTCGGGCACCGCCTCTACCCGCGGGGCGTTCTTCGACTCGGTGGCCGATCGCTTCACCGACGCCCTGCTGTTCGGCGGCGTCGCTTGGCACCTCGCCACCATCGAGCCGGGCCGCCTGGCCGTGCTCCCGATGGCCGTGCTGGGCGCGTCGATGCTGATCTCCTACCAGCGGGCCAAGGCCGAGTCGCTCGGCTTCGAGGCCAAGGGCGGGATCATGGAGCGGGCCGAGCGGCTGATCGCGCTCGGGATCGGGCTCCTCTTCAACCAGTGGCTCGTCGTCATCCTCTGGGTGATGCTCGTCCTGACGCTCGTCACCGCCGTCCAGCGCTTCGCCAAGGTCTGGAAGCAGGCCACCGCGGCCACGCCCGTCCTCGCCGCTCGCGGCACGATGCGGTCCCGGGCCCGGAGCCGCCAGCAGGATCGCCGGGTGGCCCGCTCCACCACGACGCGCCAGGTCCGGCGGCGGTCCCAGCTCCGCCCGCCGCGCTGACCGGCCCCGGCCCCGGCCCCGGCCGCCGCCGTCGTTCGGTGCGACCCGATCCCGCCTATCTCGGCTACCGCGCCGGCAGCGCCGTCTCCCGGGCCCTGCCGTCGTTCGTCCTCGGCCCGGTCGAGGCTGCGCTCGGCCACCTCGGGCCGCGCCTGATGGCCGACCGAGCCGCCCAGGTGGCCCGCCACCAGCAGCGGGTCCGCCCGGACCTCGCCGGCGCCGACCTCGACCGAGCGGTCCGCCACGTCTTCGAGAGCTACGCCGCCTACTGGCTGGAGTCGTTCCGCCTCCCCGGCACCTCGCCCGCCGCCCTCGAGGCCGGCATCACCGTGGACGGCTACGAGCACGTCGAGGCCGCGCTGGCCCAGGGCGAAGGCGCCATCCTCGCCTTGCCCCACCTCGGCGGCTGGGAGTGGGCGGCGTTCTGGATGACCCGATGCCGGGGCGCCGCTGTCACCGCGGTGGCCGAACCGGTCGAGCCGCCGGAGCTGGCGGCGTGGTTCGTCGGCCTCCGCGAGGCGCTCGGGATGGAGGTGATCCCGCTCGGTCCCGAGGCCGGTGCCGGTTCGGTCCGCGCGCTTGCCGCCAACCGGGTGCTGGCGTTGGTGTGCGACCGCGACATCGGCGGCGGCGGCGTCGAGGTCGAGTTCTTCGGGGAGCGCACCACGCTGCCCGGCGGCCCGGCCACGCTCGCGCTGCGCACCGGCGCCGCCCTCATCCCCGCCGCGGTCTACCTCGAGGACGGTCACCACCACGGGGTGGCCCTCCCGCCGCTCGACGCCACCCGACGGGGACGCCTGCGCGAGGACGTGACCCGCCTCACCCAGGAGCTGGCCCACCTCCACGAGGACCTGATCCGCCGGGCGCCCGAGCAGTGGCACCTGATGCAGCCCAACTGGCCGAGCGACCGGGGCTGACGTCGTGCGCATCGGCATGGTCTGCCCGTACAGCATCAGCGTCCCCGGCGGCGTCCAGGAACAGGTGCTCGGCCTGGCCCGGGCGCTGCGGGCCCAGGGCCACCCGACCCGGGTGCTCGCCCCCGCCGACGGCCCGCCGCCGGACGGCTGGGTGACCCCGCTCGGCAACTCGATCCCCACCGCGGCCAACGGGTCGGTCGCCCCGATCGCGCCGGACCCGTCGGCCCAGCTCCGGCTGATCCGGGCGGTGCGCGACGAGGGGTTCGACGTCCTGCACCTCCACGAACCACTGGTGCCCGGCGCCTGCATGACCGCGTGCCTGCTCAAGCCGGTCCCGCTCGTCGGCACGTTCCACGCCGCCGGCAACAGCGCCTCCTACTCGTACCTGTCCCCGCCGCTGCGCTGGCTGGCCAACCGGCTCGACGCCCGGGCGGTGGTCTCGGCCGAAGCCGAGGCGCTCGCCGTCGAGCACCTCGGCGGCACCTACGAGCACCTGTTCAACGGCATCGAGGTCGACCGGTTTGCGTCGGCCGAGCCGTGGCCGACCGACGGGCCGACGATCTTCTTCCTCGGTCGCCACGAACCGCGCAAGGGCCTCGACGTGCTGCTCGCCGCGCTGGCCGACCTGCCGTCGGACGTGACGGTGTGGATCGGCTCGGACGGACCCGACACCGAGCGCCTCAAGGTCCGCCACGCCGGCGACCCGCGCCTGCGGTGGCTCGGCCGGCTCGACGACGAGGAGAAGCGCCGCCGCCTGGCCGCCGCCGACGTGTTCTGCGCGCCGTCCCTGCGAGGCGAGTCCTTCGGTGTCGTGCTGCTGGAGGCGATGGCGGCGGGGACCCCGATCGTCGCCGCCGACCTCAGCGGCTACCGCCTGGTGGCCCGCCCCGACCGCGACGCCCTCCTGGTGCCGCCGGGCGACGCCGCCGCCCTGGCCGGCGCCCTCCGCTCGGTCCTCGCCGACCGGGACCGCGCCCGCCGCCTGGTCGCCTCCGGCACCGAGCGGGCCGCCGAGTTCTCGATGGCCTCGCTGGCCGAGCGCTACCTCGAGGTCTACGAGCGGGTGACCACGCCGACGCCCCAGGCCCGGGGCTGGCGTCGGCGGCGGTCGCGCCCGGACGCCCTCTAGGGTGGCGGCGTGATCGTCATCGTGATCCTCATCGTGATCCTGGTCGTCCTGGCCCTGGTCGTCGTGGGCCTCTACAACGGGCTGGTCGGACAGCGCAACCGCGTCGAGGCGGCCTGGTCCCAGATCGACGTGCAGCTCACCCGCCGCTTCGAGCTCATCCCGAACCTGGTCGAGACCGTGAAGGGCTACGCCGCCCACGAGCAGGCCACCCTCGAGAAGGTCATCCAGGCCCGCAACCAGGCTCAGGCGGCCAGCGGGCCCGCCCAGTCGGCGGCGGCGGACACCGCCCTCACCGGGGCGCTGCGCCAGGTCTTCGCCCTCGGCGAGGCCTACCCCGACCTCAAGGCCAACCAGAACTTCCTGAACCTCCAGGAGACCCTGACCTCCACCGAGGACAAGATCGCCTACGCGCGGCAGTACTACAACGACTCGGTGAACCACTACAACACCAAGATCCAGTCGGTGCCGTGGTCGGTCCTCGCCGGGATGTTCCACTTCACCGAGCGGGAGTACTTCGAGGCCGCGGGCGAGGCTCGCAGCGGCCCGGTGAACGTGCAGTTCTGATCGCACCGTGTACGACCAGGTCAAGCAGAACAAGCGGCGCTCGCTCCTCCTCGCCCTCGTCTTCGTCCTCCTCGTGGGGTCGGTGCTGGCGGCGGTGCTCTACCTCCTCGACTTCGGGGTGATCGCCGTCGTCATCGCCGCGGTGATCGCCGTCGGTTCGGCGTTCGCCTCGTACTGGAAGAGCGACGAGATCGCGCTGCGCATGAGCCGGGCGGTCCCCGCCGACCCGACCACCTACGCCCGCCTGCACAACCTGGTCGAAGGCCTGTGCATCGCCAGCGGGCTGCCCAAGCCGCGGATCTACGTGATCGAGGACGTGGCCCCGAACGCCTTCGCCACCGGACGCAGCCCCGAGCACGCCGCGGTGGCGGTGACCACCGGGTTGCTCGCCCTGATGAACCGCGTCGAGCTCGAGGCGGTGCTCGCCCACGAGCTCAGCCACATCAAGAACGACGACGTGTTGGTGGCCACGCTGGCGGTGACGATGGTGGGCCTCGTCGCCCTCATCGGCGACGTGGCGATCCGAATGATGTGGTGGAACGGCGGCCGCCGGGGTCGCAACGACCGCGAGGGCGGCGCGTTCCCGATCCTCGGGATCATCGGCCTGGCGATCATCGTGCTGTCCCCGCTGCTGGCCAAGCTGCTCCAGTTCGCGGTGAGCCGCCGGCGGGAGTCGCTGGCCGACGTGTCGGCGGTCGAGCTGACCCGCTACCCGCCGGGGATGATCTCGGCCCTCGAGAAGCTGCGCGACGACACCACCGTCGTCGCCGCCAGCTCCCGGGCCACCGCCCACCTGTGGATCGAGGCGCCGGTCGCCCGCGTCGAGGAGGAGGGCCGCCTGTCCCGGTGGAACCGCCTGTTCGACACCCACCCCCCGCTCGACGAGCGCATCGCCGCGCTGCGCGAGCTGTGATCGCCCGGTCCCGCGCGCTGGTCGCCGGGGGCGCGGTCGCCGCGGTGGCGCTGGTCGTCGGCGTCGCCGTCGCGGTCACCGGTGGCGACGACGAGACGGCCGCCACCACGACCACCACCTCCACCACGACGACCACGACCACCACCCAGCCGGTCACCACCACCACCCAGCCGCCCACCGGTCCGATCGCCCCGCTCACCGGCCTGCGCCTGGGGGAGGGCGCGCCGGTCGGTCGGCCGGCCCTCGCCGTCAAGATCGACAACCTCGACGCCCCGGGGGAGTCCGCCTTGCCCCAGGCCGGCCTGTCACGGGCCGACGTCGTGTTCGAGGAGATCGTCGAGGGCAACATCACCCGGCTGGTCGCGGTGTTCCACTCCCGGGATCCCGGCCGGGTCGGGCCGGTCCGCTCGGCCCGCACGACCGACGTCCACCTGCTGCCCCAGCTCGGCCGACCCCTGCTGGCCTGGTCGGGCGGCAACGAGGGGGTGACCGCGGCGGTGCGGTCCTCGGGGACGATCGTCGACCTCGGCTGGGACGCCCGGCCCGGTGCCTACGCCCGAGACCGCAGCCGGCCCGCCCCCCACAACCTCTTCGCCGACGGCAACGCCCTCTATGCCAGCGCCCCCGCCGATGCCGGCCCGCCCCCGGCCCCGTTCTCGTTCCGCCAGCCCGGCCAGCCGCTCCAGCACGGGGCCAACCCCAGCGCCGGGGTCGACCTGAGCTGGGGCGGGGGCGGCATCACCGCCCCGGTGAGCTGGACCTGGGACGAGCAGCTCCGGCTCTACCGGCGCCAGCAGCGGGGGCGGCCCCACGTCGACGAGGACGGCAGCCCGATCGTCGCCCAGAACGTGGTCGTCCTGGTGACCGACTACGGCCGGAGCGCGGCGGACACCCGCTCGCCCGAGGCGATCACCGTGGGCGGCGGCGAGGCGTTCTTCTTCACCAACGGGGCGCAGATCCACGGGCGCTGGGAGCGCAGCAGCGAGGGCGTGCCCGCCGCGCTCTTCGCCGACGACGGCGCCCCGATCCTGTTGACCCCGGGCCAGACCTGGGTCGAGCTGCCCCGGGCTGGCACCGTCGCCCCCCGCTGATCGGGCGGCTCGACGGCCCCGGGCGGTGGCGGGCGTTCAGTTCAGAGGCCGAAGGTGACGATGCGCCCGTCGGCGGTGCCGACCACGACGCGGTCGTCGGAGATGGCGAGGGCGGTGGCCTTGGCACCGAGCGCGGCCTGCCAGATCGGGGCGCAGGCCGGCCAGCCGCACCCGGCGGCGTCGTAGGCACGGAGGACGCCGCCGGCGTCGGCGACGAACACCACCCCGCCGGCCACCGCCGGTTGCCCGACCAGCGCATCGGTGCCGGTCCCGAGCCACGACGGCGAGCAGGCGCTCGCGCTGCACCCGGCGGCGGGCAGCACGGCGAGCGACCCGGAAGCGGTCGGGACGTAGAGCATCCCGCCGGCCAGCGCGGGGGGTCCGGTCACCGCCGACCAGAGCGAGCTCTGCCAGCGGATCGTCCCGGTGGCGGCGTCGACGGCGTAGATCGTGCCGGCGTCGGTGCCGGTGAACACGGAGCCGTCGGTGCCGAGCACCGGCGCGGTGGCGGTGGTGCCGTCCAGCGCGGTGGACCAGGTCGGGCAGGCCGAGGGGGATCCGGAGCACGCCGCCGCGGCGGTCAGCGGGAAGCGGCGCAGGCCGTTGGCCATCGTGAAGGTCTCGGTCCCCGCCATCGGGCCCCGCCCGGCGTGGAAGATCGCGTCGGCGCCGAGCGTGGCGCTCCCCGTGCTGCACGACGAGATGTCCCCGTAGTACAGGTACTGCGACCACCCGGTGCCGGCGGCGACGTCCTGGGACCGCATGCTGATCCAGCACGGGCCGCCCGAGCCGTAGGACAGGGTCAGGCCGAGCACCACGTCGTTGCGGGCCGCCACCGGCAGGGTGGCGTCCGCGCCGGGCCCGGCGACGCCGGTGTCGGGATCGAAGGACTCGCTCACCCAGTGGCCGCCCAGGGCGCCGACGCCGTAGCCGACGTAGACCTTGCCGCCGACCGAGTAGGGCGCGCTGGTCAGGCCGATGCTCGGGACGCTGCGGGTCTGGGTCCAGCGGGCCGAGCCCGTGCCCGGATCGAGGGTGGTGATCACGGCGACGCCGTCGGCTCCCGGGGCGGCGGTGGCGTGGATGCCGGAGCCGCTCACGATCACGCCGCTGATCGCGCCGTCGCCGGTGTCGACCTCCCACCGCTGGGCCAGGTGGCCGATCGAGCCCGGGGAGATCGCGGTGGCCTGGGTCTGGGCGCCGGTGCGGTCCGGGCCGTAGCCGGGCATCAGCCAGCAGCCGCTGAGCGTGGCGGTCAGCGCGATCGCCCCCATCACCGAGCACCACCGCCTGCCGGTCATCCTGGTCATGCGTGGCCGCCTCTCCATGTCGATCGAGGGTGCCGACGGTACCACCGGGGCTGCGAGCCGGGCGGGGGCTGCGGCCTCGTCGGCGGCGGCGGAGCGGCCGGGAACGGGCTTCGAGGCGTCTGGGGGCCGGCGGTAGCATCGCCGTCATGGTCGATCCCGTCCCCAACGCCCCGTCCGCCGCCGAGACCGGGACCCGGTTGGTCAAGCGGGGGCTGGCCGAGATGCTCAAGGGCGGCGTGATCATGGACGTGGTCGACCCCGAGCAGGCCAAGATCGCCGAGGACGCCGGCGCGGTGGCGGTGATGGCCCTCGAGCGGGTGCCGTCGGACATCCGGCGAGACGGCGGCGTGGCCCGCATGTCGGACCCGGAGATGATCGAGGGCATCAAGGCGGTCACCACGATCCCCGTGATGGCCAAGGCTCGGATCGGCCACTTCGTCGAGGCCCAGATCCTGGAGGCGCTCGGCGTGGACTACGTCGACGAGTCCGAGGTCCTCACCCCGGCCGACGAGGCCCACCACATCGACAAGTGGGCCTTCACCGTCCCGTTCGTGTGCGGGGCCACCAACCTCGGCGAGGCGCTGCGGCGCATCAGCGAGGGCGCCTGCATGATCCGCTCGAAGGGCGAGGCCGGCACCGGCAACGTCGTCGAGGCGGTCCGCCACCTCCGCTCGATCACCGGCGACATCCGCAAGATCACCCAGGCCGACCCGGCCGAGCTCTTCGAGTGGGCCAAGCGCCTCCAGGCCCCGCTGCCGCTCGTCCAGGAGCTTCACGAGACCGGCGAGCTGCCGGTGCCGCTGTTCTGCGCCGGTGGCCTCGCCATCCCGGCCGACGCCGCGCTGGCGATGCAGCTCGGGGCCCAGGCGGTGTTCGTCGGCTCGGGCATCTTCAAGTCCGACAACCCCTCGGCGCGGGCCAAGGCCATCGTCGAGGCCACCACGCACTTCAACGACCCGGCCATCCTGGCCAAGGTCAGCCGGGGCCTCGGCGCGGCCATGCCCGGCCTGGAGATCGGCTCGCTCGAGCAGACCTTCGCCGACCGGGGCTGGTAGCCGAAGCGGTGGTCGTCGGCCTCCTCGCGCTCCAGGGCGCCGTCCGTCCCCACGCCGAGGCGTTCGCCGCCCTCGGCACCGAGACCCTCGAGGTGCGCACGCCCGCCCACCTCGACGCGGTCGACGCCATCGTCGTCCCCGGTGGGGAGAGCACCACGATGAGCAAGCTGCTGGCCACCTCGGGCCTGGCCGACCCGCTGGCGGCTCGGCTGGGGGCCGGCATGGCCGCCTTCGGCACCTGCGCCGGGATGATCGTGCTGGCCCGCTCCGTGCTCGACGGTCGGGCCGACCAGCGGTCGTTCGGGGCGATCGACGTCGCCGTGCGCCGCAACGCCTTCGGCCGCCAGGTCGACTCGTTCGAGGCCGACCTCGACGTCGTCGGCCTCGACGATCGGTTCCACGCCGTGTTCATCCGGGCCCCGTTCGTGGAGGCCGTCGGCCCGGAGGTGGAGGTCCTGGCCGAGGTCGACGGCCACCCGGTGCTGTGCCGCCAGGGTGCGGTGCTGGTCTCGGCGTTCCACCCGGAGCTGACCCCCGACCGGCGGCTGCACCAGCGGTTCCTCGACCTGGCCGACGAGCGCGGCGGGGCCGCCGACCGACGGGGCTAGACGAGGACCCGGCGCCGCCGGGCGGCGAGGACCAGCCCCGCCCCGGCGGTCAGCAGGGCGGCGCCGAACCAGAGGGCGGGACCGCTCTCCGCTCCGGTGCGGGCCAGCGAGGCCGGGCCGGCGGGCCGCGAGCCGCCCTGCACCGCGGCGCCGGGCACGGTGGCCGTGGCGGTGGTCGCCTCGGTTCCGTCGGCGGTGCCGGTGGTGGTCGTCGCCAGCGTGGTGGTCGTGTCGCCCGCTTCGGTCGAGGTCGTGGTGCTGACCGGAGCGGTGGCCGCGGCCGGAACCGTGATCGGAGCGTTCGGCAGCGTCCAGGGGCCCGAGGGCACGGTGGTGGTGTCCACCGGCGCGCCGACCGACCAGGCGTGGGCGACGTCGGTCGCGTACCAGAAGTCGACGTAGTCGTTGCCGATGACGTACCCGTGGTCGGTGTGGGTCGTACCGGGGGCGGGCGCTGGCAGGGTCGCCGTGCAGGTCATCGAGGTGCCGGCCTCCAGGTACGACGAGGGACACGAGATGTCCGATGCGCCGATCGTGTCGTCGGTGACCTTGATGTCGTGGAGCGGGTTCGCGCTGGTGTTGGTGACCTCGAAGGTGATGGCCATGGTCGAGCCGGGCGCGACGGCCACCCCGGGTGCGGTGTTGGCATCGTCACCGTTGATCGACTTCCGGAGGGCGAGCCCCGTGTCCGTGGCCGGAGCGTCCACATGGGCGTACGAGTCGGCGGACTGGGTTCTCGGGCCGACGGGGCCGTCCTCGTAGACCCCGCGCACCTCGGCCGCGGCCCACGCGATCCGACCGGGCAGGGGCGCAAGCCGCTCGAGCGTGCAGGTCATGCTCTCACCGGGGGCGAGCGTGGTCTGGGGACAGGTGTACGGGCGGTAGGGGTCGTCGCCTCCGCTGGTGACCGACACGCTGCGCAGCGCATACGGGCTGGCGTTGGTGACGGTGGCGACGAGGGAGAGGGTGGAGCCCTCGGCGACGGTCAAGCCGGGGGAGGTACCGGCCACCTGGCCGTTGATCGTCTGCGTGACGATGATCGATGGGTCGGCGGGATCCGGTCCGGCCGACGCGCTGGGCGTCGCGACCGATGCGGCCAAGGCCAGGACGCCCACGGCGGCGAGGACCGCTGCGAGGCTCCGCCGGGCGGGCCGGGTGGGCCGCTCGTCCCGGCCGGTGGGTCGGTTCGTGGTCATGGGTGGTCGCTCCGCTCGATGGGTCAGCCGGGCCCGCGCCCGGCCGACCGTAGTCGCCGCCTGCGTCGGGGCGCGGCCCGGTCGTGTTCCCACCCCGGGCCCCGATGGCGTACAACTGACCGACCGAACCGTCGAGGAGGACCGATGTCGGGCCATTCCAAGTGGGCCACCATCAAGCACAAGAAGGGCGCCACCGACGCCAAGCGGGCGAAGGTGTTCGCCAAGCTGATCCGCCAGGTGGAGGTGGCGGCGCGCGAGGGCGGGCCCGACCCGGACATGAACCCGTCGCTGCGCACGATGTTCCAGAAGGCTCGCGACTCCTCGGTCCCCCTCGACACGATCGAGAAGGCGATCAAGCGGGCCACCGGCGGGCTCGACGGGGTCAACTACGAGGCGATCACCTACGAGGGCTACGCCCCCGGCGGGGTCGCCCTGCTGATCGAGGTGCTGACCGACAACCGCAACCGCAGCGGCTCCGATGTCCGCTCGGTGTTCACGAAGCGGGGCGGGTCGATGGCCGAGCCCGGCGCCGTGGCGTGGCAGTTCGATCGCAAGGGCTCCCTGCTGGTCGACGGTTCGGCCGATGAGGACGAGCTGATGCTGGCGGCGATCGAGGCCGGCGCCGAGGACATCGTGCGGACCGGTGAGTCCTGGCAGGTGTCCACCGCCCCCACCGACCTCCACGCGGTCCGCACCGCGCTGGAGGAGGGCGGCTTCAAGGTGCTCGAGGGCGACCTGACGATGGTCGCCCAGAACCTGGTGCCGCTCGAGGACAAGGGGTCGGCCAAGAAGGTGCTCGACCTGCTCGACGCCCTCGAGGACATCGACGACGTGCAGGACGTCTACGGCAACTTCGACATCCCCGACGACGTCCTCGCCCAGCTGGACTGAACGCCGCCCCCCACCTCAGGCGGGGGGCGTGTCCCGGTCGATCCAGCGCTGGTTGCCCGCGGGGTAGCGCGGGGCGCGCACGAGGCCGGCACCGCCGTCCAGCGCGGTGCGCTCGTCGGCGGTGAGGCGCACCGCCGCGCCGCCGACGTTCTCCTCGAGGTAGGAGGTGCGCTTGGTGCCCGGGATCGGGACCACGTCGGGGCCCTTGGCCAGCAGCCACGCCAGCGCCACCTGGCCGGGCGTGGCCCCGTGGGCGTCGGCCACCGAACGGATCAGGTCGACCAGCCGCCGGTTGGCGTCGAGCTCGTCGTCCTGGAACCGCGGGTTGTTGCGCCGGAAGTCGCCGGCGGCGAGCTGATCCCGGGACGAGATCGCCCCGGTGAGGTAGCCGCGGCCGAGCGGGCTGTAGGGCACCAGGCCGATGCCGAGCTCCCGGCAGGTGGGAACGATCTGCTCCTCCACGTCACGGCTCCAGAGCGACCACTCGGTCTGGAGCGCGGTGATCGGATGGACGGCGTGGGCCCGACGGATCGTGTCGACCGAGGCTTCCGACAGGCCGAGGTGGACGACCTTGCCCGCCTCGACGAGCTCGGCCATCGCACCGACGACCTCCTCGATCGGACGGTCCGACGGCGGGCGGTGCAGGTAGTAGAGGTCGACGTGGTCGACTCCGAGCCGGGCCAGCGAGCCGTCGATCGACCGGCGGAGGTGCTCGGGGGAGGCGTCGACGCCGAGCCCGTTGGGGCTCGCCGCGTCGGGCACGATGCCGAACTTGGTGGCCAGCACCACGTCGTCGCGGCGGGCGGCGATGGCCCGGCCGACCACCTCCTCGCTGGTGAACGGGCCGTAGACGTCCGCCGTGTCGAGCAGGGTGACGCCGAGGTCGAGGGCCCGGCCGATCACCGCCTCGGGGTCGGTGCCGTCGAACCCGCCGTAGATCGGGCTGAAGCTCATGCAGCCGAGACCGATCGCGCCGACGGTGGGTCCGGAGGTGCCGATGGTGCGAGGCGGGAGGGTCATGCCGGCACGGTAGGGCGCCGGGGGCGCGTAGGGTCCCGGACGTGGCCGTGACCGCCGGAGACCTCGCCCCCGCCTTCGACCTGCCGGGCGTGCACGACGGCCGGCGGCGCCGCTACACCCTCGCCGAGTTCGCCGGCTCGCCGCTGGTGATCGCCACCTACCCGGGCGACAACACGCCGGTGTGCACCCGCCAGCTCAACACCTACACCGCCGACATAGACCAGTTCCGCGACCTGGGCGCCGCGGTCGTCGGCGTGAGCCCCGACTCGATCGACAGCCACGAGGGGTTCTCCGACGCCCAGGGCGGGTTCGCCTTCCCCCTCCTCGCCGACGAGGACCGGGCGCTGGCCGAGGCCTACGGGGTGCTCGGGCCGCTCGGCTACTACCGCCGCTGCGTGTTCGTGGTCGGTCCCGATGGCCGCCTGGCCCACGTCCACCGGGGCTTCGCCGGCGCCACCTTCCGGCGCACGCCCGAGCTGCTCTACGCCGTCGAGCAGGCCCGCGCGGCGAGCTGATCGCGCTGCCCGCTCGGGGGTTCGGCCGGGCCGGTGGTGGCTCGGCCGGCCCGACGACCGGCCGGGTCAGGCGGGCGCGGTCGGCTCGGGGACCGGCCGGGGACGGGCGGTGAGCGCCGCTCGGCGGCCGAGCAGGTGGGCCCGCACCGGCGCGGGCACGACGAGCTCGAGCGCGGCGTCCAGGGCGGCGACCGCCTCGGCGGTGCGGCCGGTGCGGGCCAGCAGGTCGGCCCGCACCGCGTGCCAGGGGGCGTGGGCGTCGAGGCCGTGGAGCTGCTCGACGACGGCGAGGCCGGCGGCGGCGCCATCGCGCTCGGCCAGGGCGACGGCCCGGTTGAGGCGGGCGATCGGGGTGTCGGCCACGGTGAGGAGGACGTCGTACCAGGACACAATCGCCGCCTGATCGGTGGCCTCCCACGACGGTGACAGCGCGTGCACGGCGGCGATGGCGGCCTGCACCACATAGGGGTCGGGGCGATCCGGGGTTCGGCGCAGGGCATCGCCGATCAGCACGACCGCCTCCTCGATCGCCGCCCGGTCCCACCGTGCACGGTCTTGGTCGGGGAGCAGCACGATGGCGCCCTCGGCGTCGGTGCGGGCCTCTCGTCGAGCGTCTTGGAGGAGCATCAAGGCCAGCAGTCCTTCGAGCGCGGGGTCGCCGGGCAGGAGGTCGACGAGCAGCCGCCCGAGCCGGATCGCCTCCTCGGCGAGATCGGCCCGCTGGTGGGCGTCGCCGCCGGTCGCCGCGAACCCCTCGTTGAAGACCAGGTACACCGTGGTGGCGACCTGGGCGACGCGGTCGGGCAGCTCGTGGTCGGCGGGCACCCGGTAGGGGATGGCGGCGACGGCGATCTTGCGGCGGGCCCGGGTGAGGCGCTTGGTCATCGTCGCCTCGGAGACCACGAGGGCCCGGGCCACCTCGGCGGTGGTGAGCCCGCACAGGGTGCGCAGGCTCAGGGCGACCTGGGTCTCGGGGGCGAGGCTCGGGTGGCAGCAGGTGAACACGAGGCGGAGGAGGTCGTCGTGGACCGCCGAGTCCGACGGCGGGGCGGGGTCGTGCTCGAGCATGGCGACCGCCTCGGTCTCCTTGTCGGTCCGGCGGGCCTCCCGGCGGAGGCGATCGAGGGCCCGATGCCGGGCGGTGGTCAGCAACCAGGCCCGGGGGTTGGGCGGGATGCCGTCCCGGCGCCAGCGATCGACGGCCTGGAGGGCGGCCTCCTGCACCGCGTCCTCGGCGAGGCCGAGGTCGCCCAGGCGGCCGGCGAGGGAGGCGAGCACCGCCCGGCCCTCGTCCCGCACGAGGCGGGTGAGGGCCGTGGCGGCGTCGCCGTGGTGGGCGTCGGCGGCGTCAGCCACCGAAGTCGATGATCGGGCGCACCTCGACCGCACCGTCCCACGCCCCGGGGATCTGGGCGGCCCAGGCGATCGCCTCGTCGAGGTCGGCGCACTCGAGGAGGTAGAAGCCGGTCAGCACGTCCTTGGTCTCGGCGTACGGGCCGTCGGTGGTGACCACGTCACCGCCGGCGCCGCCCTCGACGCGGACGGTGGTGGCGGTGGTGGTGGGGTAGAGCGCGGCTCCGCCGCGGAGGACCGCGGCGGCGGCTGCGCCGAAGGCGCCGTAGGCGGCGATCGTCTCGCCCTCCTCGGGGCTGGTCCAGTCGGCGTCGCGGGAGTAGATGACGGCGGCGTACTGCGGCATGGATGGATCCTCTCGTCGAGGCCGGTGCGGATCACCGGCGCTCACCGGGGAGACGAACGGTCGAGCCCGAAAAGGACCGCTGCGTGCCTCGACCTCGAAGTCTCGTCGCGATCGTGCACCGACCCGGTCCAAGCCGCCCCGCCTCCCCGTCTCCCGCCCGGTGGGCACCCGTGGGGGCTTGGCGTCGAATCGACGTCGATTCGACGCGTCGTTCACGCCGAAACGATTTCGTGGTGAATCCACCGATTCGACGTCGATTCGACGCGTCGTTCACCACTGAACGGTTGCGCGAGCAAACGGGCGATTCGACGTCGAATCGACGCCGGTGCTCCCGGATCAGACGCCGTCGGCGACGCCGAGGAGGCGGCTGCGGCTGACCGCCCGCATCCCACGGGTCAGGCCGATCGTCGCCACGATCCAGGCCACCACGCCGAGCGCGAGGCCGGCGAAGCGGGCCCCGAAGAGGGCGCCGGTGCTCTGGGAGTAGGCGATGCCGATCATCGGGAGCGTGACCAGGCCGGCGGCCTGCTGCGCCGCCGCCGTGCTCTTCACCCGGGCCGACAGGCGCAGCACGATCGAGAGCGTGAGGGCCAGGAACGGCGGGACGACCCACAGCATCAGCACCCACCACTGCGGCGTCGGGAAGAACCAGCCGCCGACCTCGGGACCCACGAACAGGTTGACCACCAACGAGTAGATGCCGAAGCCCACCAGCGTGGTGGCGTAGCCGGGGAGCAGGCTGGCGATCAGCTTGCCGAGGTAGATCTCGCGCTCGTGGGCGGGGGAGTGGGCGAGGAACTCACCGGTGCCGCGCTCGCGCTCGCCCACGATCGTCGAGGCACCGATCGCGGTCGAGATCGTCAGCGGGACGACGATCGCCACCGGCGCCAGCAGGAACACGGCGAGGGCGTAGGCGGTGCGGCCGGCGTCGGAGGTGCCCTGGATCTGCTCCTGGGCGGCCGGCGGCAGGACCTTGAGGGTCTCCGACATCTGGGACACGACCGACACGTCGCCGATCTTGGTGATCGTCAGCAGCAGCACGGTCGGGATGAAGAGGAAGAAGATCCCGCCGAGGACGACCATCGGCAGCCAGAAGCCCTTGTCCTCGAGGAGCTGGCGGAGGTCGGCACGGGCGACGATCCAGACGCGGCGGCGGTCGAGAGCACGCCAGCCGGAGCGGGCGCCCCGGCGACGGGCAGACGCGGGGGCGGTGGTGGCGGTCATCGGTCGGCTCCCTCGGAGATCGGGTCGGCGGTGGTCTCGGCCCCCGGCCACCCGGTCAGGGCGGCCACCTGGTGGTGGCGATCGGTCATGGCCGGCGGCGGGACGGGGGCGTCGCCTGGGCCCTGCGGCGTGAGCTGGCGACCCCCGTCGTCGGCGATCGCCTTCTTGGTCCGCACCGCGAAGTAGAGGTCCTCGAGGGTCGGCTCGAGCGGTTCGGCCCGGGTGAGGCGGGCCCCGTTGGCCACCAGGCCGGTGATCACGTCGGGGATGCGGTGGTCGCCGTCGAGGTGCAGGCGCACCCGGTTCGGATCGGCGTCGGGCTCGACCTCGCGCACGCCCGGCAGCCGGCGGGCCACCTCGAGGGTCGCCGGGTCGTCGGCGCCCACGAGCAGCACCGTGCCCGGCCAGAAGCGGCGGGTCAGCTCGGTCGGGGTGCCCGCCACCAGGTCGGTGCCGTCCTCCATGACCACCACCCGATCGGCGAGGCCCTCGGCCTCGAGCAGCAGGTGGGTGCACATCACGACGGTTCGCCCGTCGTTCGCCATCTCCCGGATCATCTCGAGCACGGCGTGGCTCGACTCGGGATCGAGGCCCGAGGTCGGCTCGTCAAACAGCAGCAGGTCCGGCTGGTGGAGGATCGATCGGGCCAGCGCGAGGCGGGTCTTCATGCCGGTCGAGTAGCCGCCGACCCGCAGCGACAGGGCGTGCTCGATGCCGAACCGGGCGGCGGCGGCCCGGATGCGCTCGTCGATGCCGTCGCCCCGCCCGAGGCCGTAGAGCTCGGCCGCGTAGGCGAGGTTGGCGTGGCCGTCGAGGCGGTCGTAGAGGGCGGGCTTGGCCGACACGACCCCGCAACGCCGCCGCACCTCCTCGCCGTCCACCGACGGGTCGAGGCCGAACGTGCGGACCTCGCCGGCGTGGGCGTCGAGCGCACCGGTGATCATGCGGATCGCCGTGGTCTTGCCGGCGCCGTTGGGGCCGAGCAGCACGGTGATGCGGTTGGCGGGGACGACGAGGTCGAGGTCCTTGAGGGCGTCGACCAGGCCGAAGCGGCGGCCGACGCCTGCGAGGACGACGATCGGTGCCGCCGCGTCCGGGGTGGTGGACTCGGGGTGCATCCCCTTCCATCGGTGCCGGCGGCCTGCACTTGACGCATTCGGGGCCGCGCCGCCGGGCGGGGACGGCTCCGGCGGTCCGCCGCGCCGCCGCCGGCCCCGGCTACGGTCGTACAGGTGTTCGTGCTGGGGATCGATCCGGGGTTGTCGCGCTGCGGCTACGGCGCCGTCCTGGCCACGCCTCGCGGCCCCGAGGCCCGCGCCATCGGCGTCCTGCGCACCCCGCCGGAGGACCCGCTGCCCCAGCGCCTCGCCGAGCTCCAGCGGGAGCTGCGGGCCCTGCTGGCCGAGCTCCGCCCGGACGTCGTCGCCGTCGAGCGGGTGTTCTTCCAGGTGAACGTGCGCACGGCGATGGCGGTGGGCCAGGCCAGCGGGCTGGCGATGGCCGAGGCGGTGGCCGCCGGCTGCGAGGTGGCCCAGTACTCGCCCAACGAGGTCAAGCTCGCGGTCGCCGGCGACGGCGCCGCCGACAAGCAGCAGGTGCAGTTCATGGTCCAACGGCTCCTCTCCCTGGCCGCACCGCCGCGGCCGGCCGACGCGGCCGACGCCGCGGCGCTGGCCCTCTGCCACCTCGCCCACGCGCCGGCGCGGGCCCGCCTGGCCGCGGCGGCCGCCGGAGGCCGACGGTGATCGGCTCCCTGCGGGGCACCCTGCTCGATCGCACGATCGCCGGCGAGATCCTCGTCGAGGTCGGCGGCGTGGGCTACCGCGTCCAGGCCGGCCCGGCCACCTCGGCCCGCCTCGGTGACCTCGAGGCCGAGGTGTTCGTCTGGATCCACCACCACGTGCGGGAGGACGCGGACACCCTCTACGGGTTTCCCACCCGTGACGAGCGGGACGCCTTCGAGGCGCTGCTCGGCGCCCACGGCGTCGGCCCGGCGCTGGCCCTGGCCATCCTCTCGGTCCACCCGCCGGCCAACCTGGCCCGGGTGCTGGCCGACGACGACGTCGCCGCGCTGTGCCTGGTCCCCGGCGTCGGCAAGAAGACGGCGGCGCGCCTGCTGATCGAGCTCAAGAGCCGCCTGGCGGTGCCGTTCGGCGACGGCGTGCCGGTCGGCGCCGACGCGGCCGGCGGGGTGGCGGGAGGGCCGGGCTCGGCCCGGTCCGATGTGCGTGACGCCCTCGCCGGCCTGGGCTACGGGCCCGAGGAGATCGCCGAGGCCACCCGCGAGCTGGAGGGCGATGACGCCGGCCTGCTCCTGAAGGAGGCCCTCCGCCGCCTGGCCGGGGCCCGCTGACCGTGCGAGACGAGTTGCTCGCCCCCGGGCCGGTCGAGCCCGCCGAACTGGCCGACGAGGCCAGCCTGCGGCCGCGGACGCTCGACGATTTCGTCGGCCAGGCCGAGCTCAAGGAGCACCTGTCGATCATCCTGGAGGCGGCCCGCCTGCGGGGCCAGGCCGCCGACCACCTGCTCTTCGCCGGCCCCCCCGGCCTGGGCAAGACCACGTTGGCGGGGATCGTCGCCGCCGAGATGGGCGCCGGCCTGCACGTGACCTCCGGCCCCGCCCTCGAGCGGGGCGGTGACCTGGCGTCGATCCTGTCGCAGCTCGCCGAGGGCGACGTCCTGTTCATCGACGAGATCCACCGGCTGTCGCGGGCGGTCGAGGAGGTCCTCTACCCGGCGATCGAGGACTTCCAGCTCGACATCGTCCTCGGCAAGGGCCCGGCCGCCCGGTCGATCCGCATGGACGTCCCGCGCTTCACCCTCGTGGGCGCCACCACCCGCACCGGCCTGATCACCGGGCCGCTGCGGGATCGCTTCGGCCTCAACGCCCGGCTCGACTACTACGAGCCCACCGACCTCGAGGCGATCGTGCGGCGGGCCGCGGGCATCCTCGAGGTCCGCATCGATCCCGCCGGCGCCCGCGAGATCGCCCGGCGCGCCCGCGGCACCCCCCGCATCGCCAACCGGCTGCTCCGGCGCGTCCGGGACTTCGCCGAGGTGCGGGGCAGCGGCGTGGTCGACGAGGCGTCGGCCCGCCAGGGCCTCGGCGTGTTCGGGGTCGACGAGCGCGGGCTCGACAAGGTGGACCGCGCCCTGCTCGAAGCGCTCTGCCGCCGGTTCGGCGGCGGGCCGGTCGGCCTCTCCACGTTGGCCATCTCGGTCGCCGAGCCCACCGAGACCGTGGAAGACGTCTACGAGCCGTTCCTGATCCGGGAGGGCCTGCTGATGCGCACGCCGCGCGGGCGGGTGGCCACCCCGGCGGCGTGGGCCCACCTCGGGGAGCGGCCCCCGCCCACCTCGCCCGACCAGGAGCCGCCCCCGGGGCTGTTCGGGTAGGTTCGCCGCCCTGCCGCACCGCCACCCGGGAGCGCCGCCGATGCAGATCGACTTCAACAGCTCCCCGGGTCCGAGCCTGGGCATCGAGGTGGAGCTGGAGGTGGTCGACGCCGCCACCGGCGCCCTGGCGTCGGCGGCCACCGAGATGCTCGCCGAGCTCGGCGCCCCCCATCCCGACGGCGAGCACCCCAAGGCCAAGCACGAGCTCTTCGAGTGCACCGTGGAGATCATCACCGGGGTGTGCCAGACCGTGGCCGAGGCCCGGGGCGACCTCGAGGGCACCCTCGCCGAGGTGCGCGGTGCGGCCGAGGCGCGGGGGTTGGCCCTGCTGTGCTCGGGAACCCACCCGTTCTCGCGGTGGTCCGATCAGCAGGTCAGCCCCAACCCGCGCTATGACCGGCTGGTCCAGGAGATGCAGTGGATGGCTCGCCGCCTCCAGATCTTCGGGGTGCACGTCCACGTCGGGGTCCGCTCGCCGGAGAAGGCGGTGGCCATCGCCAACGCCATGGCCGGCTACATCCCGCACTTCCTCGCCCTCTCGGCGTCGAGCCCGTTCTGGGAGGGCCACGACACCGGGCTGGCGTCGAGCCGGTCGAAGGTGTTCGAGGGCCTGCCCACCGCCGGCCTCCCGGCGCCGATCGAGAGCTGGGCCGACTTCGAGGAGTTCATGGAGACCCTCGTCTCGTCGGCGGCGATCTCCACGGTGCGCGAGGTCTGGTGGGACATCCGTCCCCACCCCGAGTTCGGCACGATCGAGCTGCGGATGTGCGACGGCATCCCCACGATGTCGGAGATCGCCGCCATCGCCGCGCTGGCCCAGAGCACGGTCACCCACCTCGACGCCCTCGACGACCGAGGGTTCACCCTGCCGCGCCACAAGGACTGGGTGCTGCGCCAGAACAAGTGGCGGGCGGGGCGCCACGGGCTCGACACGGCGCTGATCGTCGACGGGCGGGGTGCCACCCAGCCGGCCCGCGACGCCATCCGGGAGCTGGTCGACGAGGTGGCACCGGTCGCGCGTCGGCTCGGCTGCGCCGACGAGCTCGGCCACGTCGTGCGGATGCTCGAGGTCGGCCCCAGCTACGAGCGCCAGCGGTCGGTGGCGGGGGTGGCGCCCGACGGCGGTGGTCCCCGGGATCTCGACCTCGTGCCGGTGGTCCGCGCCCTCGTCGAGGAGCTCGCCACCGACACCCCGATCCGATGACCGGCGCCCCCGCCCACGCGGCCGGTGCCGGAGGGGTCCGCCACGGCGGCGTGGCCGCGGTGATCGGGCGGCTCGAGCCCGAGCTCGTCGCGTTGCGCCGAGATCTCCACGCCCACCCCGAACCGTCGTGGGAGGAGCACCGGACCACCGAGGTGCTGCGGGCCCGCCTCGTCGCTGCCGGGCTCGATCCGGTGGTCGCCCCCACCGGCACCGGCGTCATCTGCGACGTGGGCGCGCCGGCCGGCACCGGGCCGATCGTGGCCATCCGGGGCGACATCGACGCGCTGCGCCTGGTCGACGAGAAGGACGTGCCCTACCGCTCGACGGTGCCGGGCGTCTGCCACGCCTGCGGCCACGACCTGCACGCCGCCGCCACCGTGGGTGCCGCGCTGGCGTTGGCCGAGGTGCTGGCCACGAGCGGGGCACCCGGCACGGTGCGGGTGCTGCTCCAGGCGGCCGAGGAGTCGGTGCCCGGCGGGGCGGTGGCCCTGGTCGACGCCGGCGTGCTCGACGGCGTCCAGGCGGTGTTCGGCCTCCACGCCGACCCCTCCAACCCGGTGGGCACCGTCGCCGCCAGCCCGGGGCTGATCACCTCGGCGGCGGACCAGGTCGAGATCCGCCTGGCCGGCCCCGGCGGCCACACCGGCCGGCCCCACGAGACGATCGACCTGGTGCACCTGGCCGCGCGGGTGGTGGTCGACCTCCCGATGGGCCTCGGGCGCCTCACCGACCCGCGCGACGGCGTCAACCTGACCTTCGGTTCGATCCGGGTGGGCGACGCCCCCAACGTGGTGCCCACCGAAGCGGTGGTCCTGGGCTCGCTGCGGTCCTCCGGTCGGGGTGCCTGGGACGCCGCGCCGGAGCTGCTGCCGCGGCTGCTGGCGGGGATCGTCGACCCGTTCGGCGCCGCCTGGGAGCTCGACCACCGGCGGGGGGCGCCGCCGATCGTCAACGACCCGTGGGCGGTGGATCGGGCCCGGGCCGCAGCTGCTGCGGTGGTCGGCGATGTGAGTGTGGTGGCCGCCGGCCAGAGCGCGGGGGGCGAGGATTTCTCGTGGTACGGCGAGGTGGCGCCGCTCGGGTACCTGCGCCTCGGGGTCCGCCCGCCCGGCGGACCGCGGGTCGACCTGCACGCCGGGACCTTCGACATCGACGAGGCGGCGATCGGGATCGGGGCCCGCGTGCTGGCGGGCGCCGCTCTCGAGGCGCTCGTCGACCTCGCCGGGGGCCGGTCGGACGCCGGCGGCTGGCCGGCCTGACCGCCGTGTGCGCCCGATCCGTCCCCTCGCCCGGGGACCTGGACGCCCGAATGGCCGAACGAGCCGAGCGGGCCGAACGGCCCGACTCCTGAACAGTTGAACATCTGAACAGACGTGCATTCGTCGGGCGACGGTCCCTCCGTCGGCCGTCGTCGCATCGCCCCGCTCCATGGACACCACCGACCTCGACTACCCGCTGCCTCCCGAGGCCATCGCCCAGCACCCGATCGAGCCGCGCGACGCGGCCCGGCTGTTGGTCGATCGTGGCCCCGCCGAGGCCGTGCAGCACGCCACGGTGGCCGATCTCGACCGCCTGCTCGACCCCGGCGACGTCCTGGTGGTGAACGACACCAGGGTGCTGCCCGCCCGCCTCCACCTGCGCAAACGCACCGGCGGCGCGGTCGAGGTGCTGCTCCTGGAGCGCCGCCCCGAGGGGTGGTGGGAGGCGTTGGTCCGCCCCGGTCGCCGGGTGGCACCGGGGACCCGGTTGTGGCCCGCGCCGGGGACCGACGACCGAGCCGACGCCGGCGCGGACCTCGTGGTCGAGGTGGGCGCCGAGCTCGGCGACGGCCGCCGCCGGGTCGATCTGCTCATCGGCCCCCCCGCCGCCGGTGGTGGTCCTGCGGCGTCGGCGTCGAATCGACGTCGAATCGACGCCGACGTTCCGGAGCGGGAGGTGGCGGCGCTGGCGGCACGGGGCGTGGTGCCGCTGCCGCCCTACGTGCACGAGGCGCTCGACGATCCCGAGCGGTACCAGACCGTGTACGCCGAGCGGCCGGGGTCGGTGGCGGCGCCGACCGCGGGGCTGCACCTCACCGAGGCGCTGCTCGACCGCTGTCGGGACCGGGGGATCGAGGTGGTGGCGATCGAGCTGGTCGTCGGCCTCGGGACGTTCCGCCCGATCACCGCCGAGCGGGTCGAGGACCACCCGATGCACGCCGAGCGCTACCGCATCCCCGCCGAGGCGATGGCCCGCCTTCGCCCCCACCTCGCTCCGTCCGCCGGGCCCGGCCGGGTCGTCGCCGTCGGCACCACGGTCGTCCGGGCCCTCGAGAGCTGGGCCGCCACCGGCGAGGCCGAGGGCGCCACCTCGCTGTTCATCCGCCCGGGGTACCGGTTCGCGATCGTCGATCGCCTCCTCACCAACTTCCACGTCCCCCGCTCGTCGCTCCTTGCCCTCGTGGGGGCCTTCGCCGGGCCCCGGTGGCGAGACCGCTACGCGCTCGCGCTGGCCGAGGGCTACCGGTTCCTGACCTTCGGTGACGCGATGCTCCTCGACCGGCTGGACCCGCCACCGCCCGCCGCGCCTCCGCGCCCCGCCCCGCCCCCGCCGCGTACGGTCCCGGACCCATGCGCCTGAGCTTCGAGCCCACCGCCACCGACGGGACGGCGCGGACGGGCGTCGTCCGCACGCCCCGGGGGGAGCTGCCGACGCCGCTGTTCATGCCGGTCGGGACCAAGGGGGCGGTCAAGCACCTGGCCCCGCCGGACCTCCACCAGCTCGACATCCCGCTGATCCTCGGCAACACCTACCACCTGATGCTGCGGCCGGGCGCCGACCTGATCGCCGACCTCGGCGGGCTCCACCGCTTCGCCGGCTGGGACGGCCACCTGCTCACCGACTCCGGCGGGTTCCAGATCTTCTCGCTCGGCCCGAAGGTCGACGACGAGGGCGCCACCTTCCGCTCGACCTACGACGGCTCCCGCCACCACCTGAGCCCCGAGGGCGCCGCCCAGGTCCAGAGCCGCATCGGCGCGGACATCCAGATGGTCCTCGACGTCTGCCCGCCGCTGCCGTCGCCCGACCGCGTCGTCCGGGCCGCGGTGGACCGCACCGCCCGCTGGGCGGCGCGCGGCCGGGCCGCGTTCCTGGCCGAGGCCGGCTGGCGGGAGGACCGCGGCCTCGATCAGGCCCAGTTCGGAATCGTCCAGGGCGGGACCGACCCGGCGCTGCGGATCGAGAGCGCCGAGCGGACCGTGGCCGTCGGCTTCGACGGCCACGCGGTCGGCGGGCTGTCGGTGGGGGAGTCCCGGGCGGCGATGGTCGACGCCCTGGCCGCGGTGATCGACCACCTCCCGGCCGACCAGCCCCGGTACCTGATGGGGGTGGGCGACCCGGCCGGGATCGTCGAGGCGGTCGGCCTCGGGATCGACTGGTTCGACTGCGTGCTGCCCAGCCGCCACGCCCGCCACGGGACCGTCCTCACCTCGACCGGCCCGATCCACATCAAGGCCAAGGCCTACGAGCGCGATGAGGGCCCGCTCGATCCGACCTGCGGGTGCCCCGTCTGCGGTCGCCACAGTCGGGCCTACCTGCGCCACCTGCGCCGCCTCGGCGAGCCGACCGGCGCCCGGCTCCTCACCATCCACAACGTGGCCTGGCTCTCGAACCTCGTCGTCGGCCTGCGGGGCGCCATCGCCGCCGGCCGGTTCGCGGCGGCGAGGGCCGAGGTCCTCGAGGTGTGGGGCGGGCGCTGAGGATCGGCCGACGGTGGGTGGGGCGATGCCCGGAGCCGGGGGGGTCGCCGTCTAAGGTGCCCGAGGCCGTTTTCGGCCCCCTGGACCGCGTTTCCGCCGACTGGACCCTGCCCCCGTGCCCCTGCTCATCGCCGTCGTGTTGTTCGGGATCGGGTGGGTGCTGCTCATCCGCCCGCAGCGCCAGCGCATCCGGGAGCAGCAGGCGGTGGTGGCCACCCTCGCGGTCGGCGACCACGTCATCACCGCCGGGGGCATCCACGGCGTCATCACCGAGGTCGCCGAGGACACCGTCGAGATCGAGGTGGCCCCCGGGGTCGTCCTCACCCTCGCCCGCCCCGCCATCAGCCGTCGCGTCGACGCCGAGCCCGCTCCCGGCTCCGCCCCCGCCGACGAACCCGCCACCGAACCGCGCTCGGAGGAGCACGTGACCGATTCGCTCGACCAGCCCGTCACGGGGGACCGGTCGTGACCCGCCGCAGCCTGCTCACCTCCCTGATCGTGATGATCGTCCTCGCGATCGGCTCGGTGTTGACCACGGTCGCCACCCACACCCGCCCCACGCTGGGCCTCGACCTCCAGGGCGGCTTCTCGGTCGTGCTCCAGGCCAAGGAGGTCAACGGTCGACTTCCCTCGGAGGAGGCGGTCGAGAAGGCCAAGGACATCATCCGCCAGCGGGTGGACGGCCTCGGCGTGGCCGAGCCCGACATCACCCGCCAGGGCCGCACGGTCGTCGTGCAGCTGCCCGGCGTGAAGAACCGCAAGAAGGCCGAGCAGCTGGTCGGCAACACCGCCAAGCTCGACTTCCGCCCGGTCCTCGCCATCGCCGCCAACCCGGACGCGCCGAGCGCCGACACCACCACGACCACCGCGGCCGACGGGTCGACCACCACCACGGTGGCCGGCGGCGAGACCACCACCACCGTCGCCGGGGCGACCACCACCACGGCGGCCGGGTCGGGCACCACCCTCGAGCCGACCACCACGACCGCGGCCGACGACGGCAGCGGCGAGCAGGGCGCCGGCATGGTCGGCGTCGCGCCGGGGGAGGGAGCGCTGCCCCAGCAGTTCGCCCCCACCACGACCACCACCACGCCGCCGACCACCACCACCTCGCCCGAGCAGGCCACCACCACCACGGCGCCGGCCGAGACCACCACGACCACCGCGCCGCCCACCACCGACGCCGACGGCACCCCCGCCTACTCGTGCGGTCCCGGCTCCGACGACCTGCCCGAGCCCACCACGCCGCTCGAGGCCGGCCAGGTCCAGTGCCTCTCCGAGGACGGCCAGCTCATCTACACGCTCGGGCCGATCGGCTTCGAGGGCGACGCCCTCAGCAGCGCCAACGCCGCCCTCAACGGCGGCGAGTGGCAGGTCAACGTGCGCACCCGCCGGTCCCAGGAGGCCAAGGCCAACGAGCTGTTCAACGCCTGCAACGCCGGCGGCGCCAGCTGCCCCGGATCGAGCGGCAACCCCGGCGCGGTGGCCATCGTCCTCGACGGCGAGGTCCTCTCCGCCCCGGCGGTCCAGGCCCAGAACCTGGCGTCTGAGCAGTTCACGATCAGCGGCAACTTCACCGAGGGCGAGGCCAAGGACCTCGCCCTGGTGCTGCGCTACGGCTCGCTGCCGGTCGAGTTCGAGCAGCAGGCGCTCCAGCAGGTGTCGGCCACCCTGGGGTCGGACTCGCTGCACGCCGGGCTGATCGCCGGGCTGATCGGCGTCCTCGCCCTCGGCCTCTACATGGTCCTCTACTACCGCGGCTTCGGCTGGGTGGTCGTGGTCAGCCTGTTCGTGTGGGGCGCCCTGATGTGGGGCCTCGTCTGCCTCCTCTCGGAGACCCAGGGCTTGGCCCTGTCCTTGTCGGGCATCACCGGCGTGATCGTGTCGGTGGGCACCACCGTGGACACCTACGTCGTCGTGTTCGAACGTGTGAAAGACGAGTTGAGATCGGGCCGCTCGGTCCGCTCCGCCACCGAGCGGGGCTACCAGAGCGGCATCAAGACGGTGTTCACCGCCAACGGGGCCGCCTTCATCGGCGCCTTCCTGCTCTGGTACCTCACCGTCGGCCCGGTGCGTGGCTTCGCCTACTTCCTCGGGCTGTCGGTGATCCTCGACCTCGCAGTCGCGATCCTGTTCACCCGGCCGCTGATCCTGCTCCTCGGCCGCTCGCCGAAGTTCGCCCGGGCCCGGTTCTTCGGGATCGGCACCTCGACCGACCAGGCGGTCCGGACCAAGGGGGTGGCGGCGTGACCACCCCGATCGACACCGACGCCCCCCGGACACCCACCCCTCTCGTCGAGGCCGACCGCGGCAGCGGCCTGGTCGGCGGGCTCCGCCGGCTCTACCACGGCGAGACCCACGCCGACATCGTCGGCCGCTGGAAGGTCTGGTTCGGCGTCTCCGGCGTCATCCTCCTGATCGGCGTGGTCACCCTGGCCACCCGCGGCCTGAACATGGGCATCGACTTCACCGGCGGCACCGTCTGGCAGGTCGCCAAGGGCGACGCCACCGTCGAGCAGGTCCAGGACGCCATGGCCACCCTCGGCTACGAGGACGTGCAGGTCCAGGAGGTCACGCAGGCCTCCGACGGCAAGAACGTCGCCTTTCTGCGGGTCGAGGCCGAGGCCACCGCCGAGCCGTCCAAGGCCACCACCGCGGCGCTCGACAAGGCCGATAAGAGCCTCGACGACGTCCGCGACGACGTGCCGAAGGGCGTCCGCGACCGGATCGACACCGTGCGGGAGAACCTCGGCGAGATCACCGGCCCGTTCGAGGACGACGTCCCCGACGCCCTCACCAACCTCCAGGGCGTGGTCGACGGGCTGCCGGCCAAGGTGAAGGCGGCCGACGGCACCGCCGCCAAGGAGTCGGTCGTCAAGGTGGCCGCCACCACGATGCGGGGCCAGGTCGACGCCCTCTCCGACCTCGAGGACGCCGAGGTCACCCGGGTCGGCCAGGACGTCACCGCCGAGCTGGCCAAGCTCACCGGCACCAACGCCAACCAGGTCACCGTGGACACGGTGGGCCCGTCGTGGGGCAAGCAGATCTCCGAGAAGGCCCGCAACGCCCTGATCGTGTTCATGATCGCCATCACGATCTTCATCACGATCCGCTTCGAGCTGAAGATGGCCATCGCCACGGTGATCGCCCTGTTCCACGACCTGCTGCTGGTGGTCGGCCTCTACGCCCTCTTCGGGTTCCCGGTCACGCCGGCCACCGTGGTCGCCCTGCTGACGATGCTCGGCTTCTCGATCTACGACGGCATCGTCGTGTTCGACCGGGTCAACGAGAACACCAAGCTGCTCAGCGGCAAGTCGAAGATGACCTACACCGAGATGGCGAACCAGTCGCTGAACCAGGTGCTGATGCGGTCGCTCAACACCTCGATCACCTCGCTGCTGCCGATCCTGTCGGTGCTGCTGATCGGTGCGGTGCTGCTCGGGGCCACCACCCTCGAGGAGTTCGGCGTCGCCCTGTTCCTCGGTCTGGTCTCGGGCGCCTACTCGTCGATCTTCATCGCCACCCCGCTGCTCGCCATCCTCAAGGAGCGCGAGCCCCGCTACCGAGAGCTGCGCCAGCAGATCGCCGAGCGGGGCCACGGCACCGTCGTCGCCGAGGAGGCGACGATCGACGACGATCCGGTGCGCACCTCGGTGCTCAACCCCGGCGGCGGGTCGCCCCGGGGGCGCAAGCCCGGCCGCCGATGACCGGCGACGCCGTCGTCGATCCGGCGGGCCTGGCTCCGTTCGTCCGCGACGTCGTCGACTTCCCCACGCCCGGGGTGGTGTTCAAGGACATCACGCCCCTGCTCGGCGACCCCGACGCGTTCGCCCGCATGGTGGACGCCCTCGGCGACCCGTTCCACGACGCGCGGATCGACAAGGTGCTCGGCACCGAGGCGCGCGGCTTCATCGTCGCCGCACCGCTCGCCCTGCGGTTCGGCGCCGGCTTCGTCCCGGTGCGCAAGGCCGGGAAGCTGCCCTGGCAGGTCGAGCGGGAGTCCTACGCCCTCGAGTACGGCACCGACCTGCTGGAGGCCCACCGGGACGCTGTCGCCCCCGGCGAGCGGGTGCTGGTGGTCGACGACGTCTTGGCCACCGGCGGCACGGCCGCGGCCACCGCCCGGCTGGCGGCCACGCTCGGCGCCGAGGTGGTCGGCTTCGCCTTCCTGATCGAGCTGGGCTTCCTGCACGGGCGCGACGCCCTGCCCGCGGGCGTTCCGGTCCACTCGGTGCTCGCCTACCCCTGAGGTCTGCGGCCCGGCGGGCCGACCCCCGTATCATCGGGAGATGGCGACGGTCTCGCGCGTGCTCCCCTGGCGTCGGTCGAGCGCGCCGGCGTCGGTGGAGACCGCCCCGCTGTTGGCCAGCTTCCGGCGGTTCCATCCCAAGACGTCCACGGCGATGATCAGCCAGGCCTACGAGCTGGCCGCCACGGCCCACGAGGGCCAGTCCCGCCGCAGCGGCGAGCCCTACATCCACCACCCGCTGGCGGTCGCCCGCATCGTCGCCGATCTCGGCCTCGACGACGTCACGATCTGCGCCGCCCTCCTGCACGACTCGGTGGAGGACACCGGCGTCACCCTCGACCAGCTCACCGAGCGCTTCGGCGAGGAGGTGGCCCGCATCGTCGACGGCGTCACCAAGCTCGACCGCGTCCAGTTCGACTCGAAGGCGGCCCAGCAGGCCGCGTCGATGCGCAAGATGCTCGTGGCGATGGCCAAGGACATGCGGGTCCTGATCATCAAGCTGGCCGACCGCCTCCACAACATGCGGACCCTCGGGGCGATGCCGGTGGAGGGCCAGGCCCGCATCGCCCGGGAGACGATCGACGTCTACGCCCCGCTGGCCCACCGCCTCGGGATGCAGGACCTCAAGCAGCAGCTCGAGGACCTCAGCTTCGCCACGCTGCACCCCAAGCAGTACGCCGAGATCGACCACATGGTGGCCACCCGGGCCCCCGAGCGCGAGCTGTACCTCGAGCAGGTGTTGGAGCAGGTCCGCCTGCGGCTGGCCGAGCTCGGGGTGGACGCCGAGGTGAGCGGCCGGCCGAAGCACCTGTGGAGCATCTACGAGAAGATGGTCGTCAAGGGGCGCCAGTTCGACGACATCTACGACCTCGTCGGCATCCGGGTCCTGGTCGACTCGGTGCGCGACTGCTACGCCGCCCTCGGTTCGATCCACGCCACGTGGCGTCCGGTGCAGGGCCGGTTCAAGGACTACGTGGCGATGCCCAAGTTCAACCTGTACCAGTCGTTGCACACCACCGTCGTCGGGCCGCAGGGCAAGCCGCTCGAGGTCCAGCTCCGGACCCGCGAGATGCACCAGCGCGCCGAGTTCGGGGTGGCCGCCCACTTCGCCTACAAGCTCGGCTCGCCCACCGACGAGCTGGCCTGGCTCAACCGCATCGTGGACTGGCAGCAGGAGACCTCGGACCCGAACCAGTTCATGGAGACGCTGAAGGTCGACCTCGAACAGGACGAGGTCTACGTCTTCACACCCAAGGGCAAGGTCGTCACGATGGCCAAGGGGGCCACGCCGATCGACTTCGCCTACGCCGTGCACACCGAGGTCGGCCACGCCTGCGTCGGCGCCCGGGTCAACGGTCGGCTCGTGTCGCTCAGCTACCAGCTGGTGGCCGGCGACACCTGCGAGATCTTCACCTCGAAGGTCTCCGGCACCGGCCCGAGCCGCGATTGGCTCCAGATCGCCCAGACGCCCCGGGCCGCCAACAAGATCCGCCAGTGGTTCTCCCGCGAGCGTCGCGAGGACGCCCGCGAGAACGGCCACGAGGCGCTGTTCAAGGAGCTGCGCCGCGAGAGCCTCCCCACCCAGAAGCTCGATCGCACGCTCCTCGCCGAGGTGGCCACCGGCCTGAACTACGTGGACGCCGAGGCGCTCTACACCGCCATCGGCGAGCACCACGTGTCCGCCGAGGCGGTGGCAGCCCGCATCGCCAAGGCCATGCGGGACCCGAACCGGGAGGAGCAGCTCCCGACCACCGTGCACCACCGCCGCACCAAGGCCACCGCCAAGGCGCGGCACACCTCGGCCGGGGTGCACGTCGAGGGCCTCGACGACGTGCTGGTCCGCCTGTCCCGGTGCTGCACCCCGGTCCCCGGCGACGAGATCATCGGGTTCGTCACCCGCGGGCGAGGGGTCTCGGTGCACCGCAGCGACTGCGCCAACGCCACCTCCCTCCAGACCGGCCAGCACGACCGGCTGATCGAGGTGGAGTGGGACGAGGAGCTGGCCGACGGGCAGTTCCTCGTCTCGATCGAGGCCAGGGCGATGGACCGGCCCGGCCTGCTCCGAGACATCGGCAAGGAGCTGGCCACCCACAACATCGTCGCCTGCTCGATGCGGGCCGGCGGCGACCGGGTGGCGCTGATCCAGCTCGACCTCGAACTCGGCGACCCCTCCGAGGTCAACGTCGTGCTCGGCTCGATCCACCGCATCGACAGCGTCTACGAGGCCTACCGGGTCCTGCCCGGCGCCGTCCCCGTCGGCTGAGCCTCGGCGTCGATTCGACGGACGTCGTTCCAGCCCGGTCGGCGGACCCCGGAACCGTGATCTGCACGTCGGCATCGATTCGACGTCGATTCGACGGATCTGGACGTGAGCGACCTCGGCGTCGATTCGACGTCGATTCGACGGATGTCGGCCGGAGGCCGTTGGCCAGGAGAGGTGCTACCGATCCGGCGCTGGTCGGCGCCGCCAGGGCGCCGTAGGTTCTCGGACGGTTCCCGGACACCCCGGGACGGGGGCGGAAGACGAAGGAGGCGCCATGCGCCCGTTCCGTCGGTTTGCCGCGCTCGCGCTCGTCGCGCTGTGCACGATCATCCTCTTCGCACCGGCTCGGGCCGATGCCGTCACGCTGGCCGAACAGCGCCAGCTGCTCACCCGGGAGCTCACCGATCCCGGGTTCTTCTGGACGATGTACGCCGGGCGGACCCGGTCGCCCTACTCGTCGTTCGACTGGTCGACCGACCTGTGCTCGTCGTCGCCCAACAACCCGTTGGGCTTCCCGTTCTCCGGAGCGTGCCGCCGCCACGACTTCGGCTACCGCAACACCAAGGCGCTCGGCCTGTGGAGCTCCACGACGAAGGCGACGATCGACAACGGGTTCCTGGCCGACCTCCGCGCCGTGTGCGCCGGCTACTCGACGGTGCTGCGCACCACGTGCAACGCGCTGGCCCAGACCTACTACCAGGCGGTCCGGGCCTTCGGCTGATCGGTGGGGCCGGGTCCGGGTTCGCCCGGGCCCGGCCGCCGCCCGGCCCCGCCAGGCCTACGGAGCGAGGGGGGTGCGGCCCA
>WBZU01000354.1_pt1 | contig 41619 bp, 32 predicted proteins | sample 5204311 | NCBI WGS metagenome assembly WBZU01 (sample SAMN12344359, study PRJNA552823) | activated sludge metagenome | biome: Activated sludge suspended growth; feature: Nitrification reactor; material: Wastewater; isolation source: activated sludge from nitrification reactor of wastewater...
GGGCGTTCGGGGCCTCACCCGACGACCTGCCGGTGTTCGGCACCATGGCCAGCCGCTTCAACGACGACGGCGTGACCGCGCTCTACCAGGAGCTGCGGGGGCGGTTGTTCCCCCAGGACCCGGCGGCCGGCGACGTCGGCTCCCACCCGAGCGACACCGGCGGTCGGCTGGCTCCCGTGGACAGCCGGGTCAGCTCGGCCGACACCGCGATCGTGCCGCCGGCCCGCTCTCGGTACCTGGCCGACATCGCCGTGGCGGTCCGCGGCTACCACGAGGACACGGCCGTCCAGGTGGACGCGGCCCGCGAGCGCCAGGCGGTTCGCTCGGTACGAGCGCTGGTGGAGGCCGACGGCGGCGACGGCGACGCCGCCCACCTCCCGGACCTCGAAGCGGCGGCCGACGCCCGCATCGACGCCGGCTCCCGGACCCTGCTCGACGGCTGGCCGGCCACCGTCGAGGCCTACTCGGGCGACGAGCAGGTGGTGGTCGTCCGTGACCGGGAGCTGCGCACCGCGCTCACCAAGGAGTCGCTGAGCGGGACCCACGTGCCCCGCGTGGCGCTGCCCCGGTTCGCCGACGACGGCGAGCTGCTCCGCTTCCTGCGGGCCGAGAACCTGCCCGGACGGTTCCCGTTCACCGCCGGCGTCTTCCCGTTCAAGCGCGACGGCGAGCGGCCCGCCCGCATGTTCGCCGGCGAGGGCGACGCCTTCCGCACCAACCGCCGCTTCCACCTCCTCTCCGAGGGCCAGCCCGCCACCCGCCTGTCCACCGCGTTCGACAGCGTCACCCTCTACGGCTTCGACCCGGACCTCCGCCCCGACATCTACGGCAAGGTCGGCAACGCCGGCGTCAGCATCGCCACCGTCGACGACATGGGCGTCCTGTTCGACGGCTTCGACCTCTGCGACCCGGCCACCTCGGTGTCGATGACGATCAACGGCCCGGCCCCCACGATCCTCGCCATGTTCCTGAACACGGCGATCGACCAGCGCCTCACCCGCTTCGCCGCGGAGGAGGGGCGCGAGCCCACCGACGAGGAGGCGTCCGAGCTGCGGTCCTGGGTGCTGGCCAACGTGCGGGGCACCGTCCAGGCCGACATCCTCAAGGAGGACCAGGGCCAGAACACCTGCATCTTCTCCACCGAGTTCGCCCTCGGGATGATGGCCGACATCGCCGAGTGGTTCGTGGCCGAGCGGGTGCGGAACTTCTACAGCGTCTCGATCTCCGGCTACCACATCGCCGAGGCGGGCGCGAACCCCATCAGCCAGCTCGCCTTCACCCTGGCCAACGGGTTCACCTACGTGGAGGCGTACCTGGCCCGCGGCCTCGACATCGACGACTTCGCCCCCAACCTCTCGTTCTTCTTCAGCAACGGGATGGACCTCGAGTACACGGTGATCGGCCGGGTGGCCCGCCGCATCTGGGCGGTGGCGATGAGGGACCGCTACGGCGCCGACGAGCGCAGCCAGAAGCTGAAGTACCACGTGCAGACCTCGGGCCGGTCGCTGCACGCCCAGGAGATGGCGTTCAACGACATCCGCACCACCCTTCAGGCCCTCATCGCCATCTACGACAACTGCAACAGCCTCCACACCAACGCGTACGACGAGGCGGTCACCACCCCCACCTCCGAGTCGGTGCGCCGGGCCCTGGCCATCCAGCTCGTCATCAACGAGGAGTGGGGCCTGGCCATGAACGAGAACCCGAACCAGGGCTCGTTCGTGATCGAGGAGCTGACCGACCTCGTGGAGGCGGCGGTGCTCGAGGAGTTCGACCGCATCGCCGAGCGGGGTGGCGTGCTCGGCGCCATGGAGACCGGCTACCAGCGGGGCCGCATCCAGGACGAGTCGATGCGCTACGAGACCCGCAAGCACGACGGCACGCTCCCGATCATAGGGGTCAACACGTTCCTCGGCCCCGAAGGATCGGCCGACGAGGGTCCCGCCCCGGTCGAGCTGGCCCGCTCCACCGACGACGAGAAGCAGAGCCAGCTCCGCCGCCTCGCCGACTTCCAGGCCCGCCACGCCGCCGAACGCCCCGCCGCCCTCGACCGCCTCCGCGCCGCCGCCCTCGCCGGCGACAACCTGTTCGAGGTCCTGATGGACGCCGTCCGCGTCTGCACGCTGGGCGAGATCACCCACGCCTTGTTCGAGGTGGGCGGCCGCTACCGCAGAAGCGTCTGACCTGGAACGTCATCTGTCCGGTGTCCGGTAGCTACTGGACACCGGACGATCCTGGCGCGACGATCGTCGGCGTGACCCTGCGCATCTCGAAGGGCGACGAGCTGGACCTGGCCGTCGACGACCTCCTCGCCATCCAGTCCGACATCCCTGGGCTGGACATCGAACGCGTCGCCGACGAGCACCCGGACCGCCTGACCGTGCGCTGGCCTCCGCTCGACGTCGACCACGTCGTTCTCCGTGCCGTCGACGTCCTGTCCGCTGCGGAAGCATCCCGGCTGGTGGCCAGCAACCCGGACCAGGCCCAGCTCGTCGTGGCGAACCAGGTCAGCGCTGATGCGGCGGCGATCCTGGCGACCGACCTCCGATGGAGCTGGCTCGATCGGAGGACGGGGTTGGTCCTGCAACGCTCCGAGCGGGACCGGGGCCGGACTCGGGAGTACCGCTTCTTCGCGCCCGTGCCCGAAGGCGGCCTCACCGGCCACGGACGTTCGCTCCCCGGCGGCTGGCGCCTGTCGTCGCCCAGCACCACGGGCCCGATCCGCGGGCGCGCCGGCATCAGCTACGCCGCCGCGCTGCTCAGACACGCCGCTGACTCGCTCCGATCCCCGGCCGACCCACCGAGCATCCGGTGGGTCGCCACCGACGCGGGCATGTCTCCGTCGGGGATCGGTGAGGCTGCGAAGCGGTTGCGCGATGTCGGCCTCGTCCGGCCGGACGGTCGACCGACAGAGGAACTGTTCTGGGAGCTGGCCACCGTCTGGCAGCCGGCGCGGGCGACCCCGGTGGGGACCCGACCGGACCTCGATGTGCTGGCGCACCTCGACCTACGGCTCGAGGACCTCGGCGCGCCGGGCTGGGCCGAAGGCGGCGATACCGCCGCGCTGGCCTGGGGCGCGCCGATGTTCACCGTCGGTGACGTCCCCTGGATCTGGGCTCCGAGCCATGCGCTGGCGCGGCGAGCCGATCGGCTGCTCGGGCCGGCAGGTTGGGACGACCGGGCGGGCGTGATCGCGGTTCCGCCGACCCCGCTCGTCTGCCAGGACCGCCTGCTCCCGCCAGACCGCCCCTCTCCCTGGCCGACACCGCACCCGGTCTACCTCGCCCTGGAGCTGGCCCAGGATCCCGGGCGCGGCCGCGAGATCCTGGAGGGCTGGAACCCCGAACGGTTCAACCGTGTCTGGTGAAGCCGGCCGTACGCCGTCGCTCGTGCTCGCTGTGGGCGTCGGCCCGCTGCTGGACGCCGCCCGGGCCGTGCAGGCGGTCGGCGGCCTGCCGAGGATGGCGTTGATCGGCGGCCTCGCCGTGACCGCCCGGGTGGCGGCCACCCAGCCCACCTACAGGGCCACGGCGGATGTCGACCTGGTCGTGGACGATGTGGAACCGTCGGTGCTGGAGCTACTGGCGGATGCCGGTCTCGGCAGCGGTTCGAACCTTCGCATCGACGGCGTCAAGGTCGACGTGATCCCCACGGTGGCCTTCGGAGACGACGACCTGGTCGGCCTCGACGACGCCGACCGTCTCTTCGTCGTGGCCCATCGGTGGGCGATCGAGTCTGCGCAGCCGATGCGGCTGTTGACGCCGGTCTCCTCGGCGTTGACGATCCGAGTCGCGACGCCGGCCGGGCTGATCGCCGCGAAATGCCACGCGGTCGCCTTCGCCCGCTCCGGTCGGCGGGCGACGAAGCACGGATCGGACCTGCTCGACGTGTTCAGCCTCGTCGATGCCCTTGAGCGCAATGCCATCGACGAGCTCCGCACCGGCCCAGGTGACGTCGCACGGCTCGTGGCCGACGTGATCGCCCGGGAGGTGCTCGAGAACCCCGCTGCGGCCGGGCGAGCCATGTCGACGAGCGCGGGCCGACCGATCTCAGCCGAGGTCGTCGACGACGTCCTCGGCGGCTTCGTGCGGCGCCTCCGCTCCCTCGATGAGCGCGGCTGAGTCAGTGGGCGGGTGAGGTGAAGTTCGGCGGGCGCTTCTCGGCGTGGCTGGCGAGGCCCTCGCTCGCGTCGGGTAGGCCGAAGCCGAGGAACTCGTAGGCCAGGCTGGCGTCGAAGGTGGGGGTGTTCACGCGGTACCAGTGGTTCAGGGTGTGCTTGGTCCAGCGGATGGCCTGCTGGGCGCCCTCGGCGAGCTGGGTGGCGACGGCGAGCGCTCGGTCCTGGACCTGGTCGTCGTCGACGCAGAGCGAGACCAGGCCGATGCGCTCGGCCTCCTCGCCGGTGAGCGGGTCGCAGGTGAGCAGCAGGTACTTGGCCTTGGCCATGCCGCAGAGCAGCGGCCAGCAGATGGCGGCGTGGTCGCCGGCGGCGACGCCGAGGCGGGTGTGGCCGTCGATGATCTTGGCGGTGCGGCCCACCACCGACACGTCGGCCAGGAGGGCTGCGCACAGGCCGGCGCCCACCGCCGGGCCGTGCACCGCCGACACGATCGGCTTCGAGCACTCGATCACGTTCACCACGAGGTCGCGCGCCTCGCGCAGGACCCGGAGCCGGACCGCCGGGTCCTCGGTGATCTGGCTGATCAGCTCGAACGAGCCGCCGGCGGAGAACCCCCGCCCGGCGCCGCGGAGGAGGGCCACGTGGGTCTCGGCGTCGGCGTCCACCGCCCGCCACACCGCGGCGAGCTGCGCGTGGGCATCGGGGCCCACGGCGTTCAGGCCGGGCCCGTCGAGGGTGATCCGCAGCACGTGCGGCGCGGGTCGGTCGAACCCGAGGGCGTCGAAGGGGGCGAAAGAGGCGAGGTCGTCGGCCATCGGCCGTTCCTAGTGCCTCCCGGCTCCCCGGGACGGTCCCGGCGACGAGGATCGTGTGACAAGCGGCGGGGAACCGCCCGGCCGAGGGCAGCGACCGGGACCATGTGACCAGGTCCAGCTCCCCCCGTGGTGTCCGGCGCCGCTGGCAGCGCGCGGCCCGCGCCGCGCTGGGCGCCTCGGCCCTCGGCCTCGCTTCGGGCGTGCTGGTCGGCGGGGCACCGGCCGCGTCGGCGCACGACTCGTTGGCTTCGAGCTCGCCGGGCGCCGATTCGGTCGTGGCGACCGCCCCGGAAGCCGTCTCGCTCACCTTCGGAGGTCGGCCCCAGGGCCTCGGGGCCACGGTGGTGGTGGCCGACGCATCGGGCACCGACTGGGTCGCCGATGCCGCCCGGGTCGAGGGCCGGGTCGTCCAGGTCCCGCTGCGCTCCGGCCTCCCCGACGGCAACTACCAGGTCCGGTGGAGGATCGTCTCCGCCGACGGAGCGGTGATCAGCGGCTTCTTCGACTTCGGCGTCGGCGACGTCACCGGCGCCCCCGAGGTGTCGCTCCCCACATCGAACGGTTCGGTCTCCCGATCGGGTGGCGACTTCGACCTCGCCGAGCCCGCCGCCGCAGCCAGCTCCAGCCACCCGCGGGGTTCGACGCCGTGGCGCACCGCCTCGGTGGCGGCCGCCGGAGCGCTGGGAGCCCTCGCCCTGCTGGGGGCCTACCGGCTGTTCGCCGGCCCGCCCCCGCCTCCTCGTTCTCCCAACCCAACCCGTCAGGAGCAGCCATGAACCCCACCCGTCCCCTCGCCCTCGCCGTGGCCTTGTTGGTCGCCGGCGGCACCATCGCCGCCTGCGGCAGCGATGCGTCGTCGGACGGTGCCGCATCGAACGGCGGCGGCGAGGCCGTGACCACGACCAGCCCCGGTGGCGAGGACGCCGCGCTCTCGATCCGCGACGCGTGGGTGAAGTCGGCGGCGGTGGCCACCACGGGGGGCGAGGACATGTCCAGCACCACGGCGATGACGGGTGATGACGCGACCTCGACGACCGCGGCGATGTCCGGCTCGGACACCGCCATGATGTCGGCCGCCTTCGGCGTGCTCGTCAACGATGGCGACGAGGACGTGGTGGTCGTGTCCGCCGCCTCCGACGTGTCGTCGAAGGTGGAGCTGCACGAGACGGTCGAAAGCGCCAGCGGCGAGATGACCATGCGGCAGAAGGAAGGCGGGTTCGTGGTGCCCGCCCACGGCGAGCTCGAGCTCCAGCCCGGGGGCAACCACCTGATGTTCATGGCGCTGGACAAGCCGATCCTGGCCGGCGACGAGGTCAAGGTGACCCTCACCCTCGACGACGGCTCGACGCTCGAGTTCACCGCGGTGGCCAAGGACTACAGCGGAGCGAACGAGGACTACGCGGAGCCCGAGGGCTGACCATGGGCGGGGAGCGGATCACGCGGACCGACGGGCGGGCGCCGTCGCCGTGGCCGGGCCTCAGCCGACGGCGCCTCCTGGCCGGAGGCGCCGTCGCCGGGCTCGGTGCGGCCCTCGCGGTGGCCGGCGACGCGGTGGTCGGGCGATCCGAGGCCACCGATGCCGTGGCATCGGTCGACCTGAACGGGCCGCGGACCGAGGCCTTCCACGGGGCGCACCAGGCCGGCATCGAGATGGCGCCCCAGGCCCACCAGGCGCTGATCGCCCTCGACCTGCTCGACGGCGTCGGTGCGGACGGCCTCCGACGGATGTTCCGGGTCGTGTCCGACGATGCCGAGCGGATGATGCGGGGCGTGTTCGCGCTGGGTGATTCCGAGCCCGAGTTCGCCGCGACGCCGGCCGGTCTCACCGTCACGATCGGCGTCGGCCCCGAGGTCGTGGCCCGCACGGTCGGGGCCGCCGCCGGCCCGAGCTGGTTGGGTCCGCTTCCCGCCTTCGGGATCGACGAGCTCCAGGACCGCTGGAACGGGGGAGACCTGCTCCTCCAGGTGGCCTCCGACGACCCGACGACGGTCTCCCACGCCAGCCGGATGCTGCTGAAGGACCTGCGATCCTTCGCCGGCGTTCGCTGGCACCAGGTCGGGTTCCGGACCGCGCCGGGCACCCTGCCCGCAGGCGGAACGATGCGGAACCTTCTCGGCCAGCTCGACGGGACGGTCAACCCCCGGCCGGGCACCGAGGACTTCGCCGGCGTGGTCTGGCACGACGGCACCGGCGCGCCCTGGCTCGCCGGTGGCACGTCGATCGCGGTGCGGCGGATCGAGATGCTGCTCGACAAGTGGGACCGGCTCGACCGCAGCGGCCGGGAGGCCACGATCGGCCGCCGCCTCGACGACGGCGCGCCGCTGACCGGCACCGCCGAGCACGACGAGCCCGACCTCGAGGCCACCACGCCGGTGGGGTTCCCGGTGATCGCCGAGTTCGCCCACCTGCGCCGGGCCCGGACCGACAACCCGAAGGAGCGCATCTTCCGGCGGGGCTACAACTACGACCTCGGCGCCCGGGGAGACCTGGTGAGCGATGCCGGCCTGATCTTCACCAGCTTCCAGGCCGACGTGGACGCCCAGTTCGTCCCGATCCAGGCCCGCCTCGACGAGCTCGACCTGCTCAACGAGTGGACGCGCCCGATCGGCTCGGCGGTCTTCGCGATCCTCCCCGGCTGCCAGCCCGGTGGGTTCGTGGGCGAGACGCTGTTCGCCTGACCGGCGCGGCCCGAGCGCGCCTCGCCGCCCCGCACGTTCTTGCAGATGGCCTGCAAGTTCCTTGGTTAGGCTCCGTGGCCACATCGACCGGGCGAGGCAGGGGAAAACCGATGAGCGACGTGACCGTCGAGCGCGAGGGGGCCACCGGAGGTCCGGTCGCCGGCCAGCCCCACCTCGGGTGGGCGGTGGCCGGCCTTTCCGCCGCCGCCGGGGTGATCCACCTGATCGAGGTTCCGGCCCACGCCGGCGGCTCGCTGTTGGACCCGATCGGGTTCGCGGCCTTCGGGTGGTTCCAGCTCCTGCTGGCCGCGGTGATCCTGAGCGGACGGGACTCGCGGCGGTGGTACCTCGCCGCCGTGGTCGGCAACGTCGCCGCCCTCGGCCTGTGGATCTGGAGCCGTACGGCCGGCCTCCCGTTCGGGAGCCACGAGGGGATCGTCGAGGACGTCGGCGCGGTCGACGCCGCCTGTGCCGCCTTCGAGCTCGGCGTCGTGGTGCTGTCGGTGCGGCTGGTGCTGTCGCCGGCCCGTCGCGCGGTGGGCCTCCTCGCCCCCGCGCTGTGCGCGGTGGGCGCCCTCGGCCTGACCACGGTGGTGCTCACGTCGGCGGATGCCACGGGCCACCCCGCCTCCACCTCGGCCCCCGCCCTCTCGGCCCACGACCAGCTCATGGCGGACCTCGACGCCGAACGCTGTGACACCGGCTTCAACGACGCCTCGTACTGGAAGGAGGCGAAGTACCTGAACATCGACACCTACCAGGGCGGCGCGATGGACCCCACCCACTCCGGGACCCCGGCCGCCGCATCCTCCGCCTCCTCCTCGGACGGCCACAGCCACAGCCACGCCGCCACCGACACCACCGCGCCGGCCACGACCACCACCACCGAGCCGGACCCCACCGGCGGACGGGGCTCGGCCGAGCTCGACCAGCTGGTGGCGGCCACCTCCACCTCCGGTGACGGCGAGGGCGCCGCCGCCCAACTGGTGATCCGCCTCGGCGAGGCGAGCGACGACGACTACGACGCCTGGCTCTGGTGGCTCAAGAGCACCGGCTTCCTCGCCGGTCACGCCCACTCCACCACCAGCTCCACCGCCTCGGGCGACACCGGCCACGGCGGCCACGTGGGCCCGCAGCCGTGGGTGGCCATGACCGACCAGGCCGAGTGCGATCGGCTCCAGGACGAGCTCGACGAGGCCGCCACCGTCGCCGCGAAGTACCCCACCGCACAGGACGCGATGGACGGCGGCTGGCGGCGGGTCACCACCTACACGCCCGGCATCGCCGCCCACTACATGAACTTCGGCTACGTCGACGGCAACTTCGCGGTCGACGAGCCCGAGATGCTGCTCTACGACGGCGACGGCCCGGACGCCCACGTCGTCGGCCTGAGCTACTACATCCTCCAGGACGGCACGGCGGAGCCCACCCAGGGCTTCACCGGTCCCAACGACCACTCCCACCGCCACATCGGCCTGTGCCAGGGGCCGGGCGGCGTGATCGGCGACAGCACCACCACCGAGGAGGAGTGCGCCTCGCGCGGCGGCCGCAAGGCGAACGGGTCCAAGGGCTGGATGAGCCACGTGTGGGTCGTGCCCGGTTGCGAGAGCCCGTGGGGCGTGTTCAGCGCGGCCAACCCGGTGCTCGACGGCGAGCTGAGCTCCCACAGCGGCAAGGACGATGGCGGCTGCGCCGGCTCCGCGGTCCGGGATCGCTACGGCCTCGACGACGAGGTCCAGACCACCAGCGTCGGCGGCGGGTGAGCGGGGCCGCGCCTGATCTGACGCGCCTGATCTGACGCGCCCGGGCTCGAGCGGGTAGGCACCTGCCCAGGAGGTCACCCATGCCCGTCATCACCCCGTCCCGTCGTCGGTCCGCCTCGGCGCTCCTCGCCTCGCTCGCACTGGTCGGCGCCGTGGGCCTGGCGTCCTGTTCGAGCGACTCCGACGGCGCCGCCTCGTCCACCACGGTGGCGACGACCACCACCACCGTCGCCGGCGGCGCCACCACCACCACCACCGGGGGCGCCGGCACAACCGGCGAGCCGTCGGCCACCGCCACCACCGAGGCGGGCGGTGCGCCGAGCGGACCCTGCACCGACGGTCCGGCGATCCCCGAGGGCGCGAACCAGGGTGCGGTCCCCGACGTCGACGGCGACGGGAAGGCCGACACGGGCTGGGTGAGCTCGTCGGCCGACGGGGCCATCACGGTCGGGATCCGGACCGCGTCCGGCGGCGGCGCCGAGGTGCCCTGGAACTCGGCCAGCCCGGCCCGGCGCACGATGCTGGTGGTCGACGCCCAGCAGGACGGCGAGGGCGAGCTGCTGCTCGACGACGGGCGCACGGTGCAGCTGTTCGTGTTCCACGACTGCGCGATCGTCCCGGCCACCAACCCCGAGGGCGAGCCGTACACGTTCTCCCACGGCTTCTCCGACGTCGGGACCGGCATCGGCTGCGCCGAGGTGGACGGCCACCGGCGGTTGGTCGGCCTCGACGGCCACGACGACGGGTCGGGCCCGGTGTCGTGGAGCCAGACGGTGGTGGCGATCGACGGCACCCACGCCACCAACGGCGCCACCACGACCGGGACCTACGAACACCCCGCCGACGACACCGCCATCGAGGCCCTCTCGGGCACCACCTGCGGGGACCTCACCATCGACGCGAACGGCATCGACGCCCCGAGCTTCTGACCTCGGCCCCTACGGTGGCGCGGTGGCAGCGCGGCACCTGTACCTGCACGAGGTGGTCGACATCGTCGGCCAGGGCCAGTACGAGTACATGGCCCACGCCGGCCGCGAGCCCACCAACGCCATGCCCGACATGCTCACCCTCCAGGGCACGTTCTTCGTGTGCGCCATGGGCGGGGGGCGCTGGCCCCAGGTGATCAACGTCTGGGACGTGGGTGACCGGGGCTGGGACGGGTGGGCGGCCAACGTCGATCGCCTCAACCTCAAGCGCCGCAAGGCGTTCTACGGCGAGTGGTGGGACCAGGCGGCGCAGTGGCGCACCGGCGGGTTCGACCGGCTCTGCGGCGGCGTGCCCGCCAGCCCGTCCACCGCCGAGATCGCCGAGCGGGGGATCCGGGGCACCCTGTTCGTCCACCAGCTCCTCCAGGTGCGGCCCGGCGCGGTGCTCGACCACCTCGCCGCCGTGGCGGACGAGCAGGTCCCCCTCTGGGCGGAGTACGGCCACGTGCCCACCGGGATCTACGAGGTGCTCGGCAACCAGCACGAGGCCGTGGTGATCTGGGCCACCTCGATCCCGGCCCAGACCAGGCTGCGGGCGAACCGGGACGCGGCCCGGGGCCTCGGCGGCGACGGCGAGGCCGACGAGCGGCTCGTGGCGTGGGAGCGCACGGCGGCGGCGCTGGTCACCGGCGGCGACACCCACCTGATGACCCCGATGCCCGGCACGGTCTACGGCCCCGACGAGTGGGACGAGGCCTCGCTCGACGACTGGCTCGACCCCGGCGGGGTCAGCGCAGGCTCGACGCCACCCGGAACGCCTCCGCCGGGGTGAGGTCGCCGGCCACGGTGACCAGGTAGCCGTCGGCCACCGCCCAGAGCCGGGCCCGGCCGAAGCCGTCGGTCCCGATCGTGACCTGGATCCCGTTGAGCAGCCCGTCGCCGACCCGGCGCTCGGTGGGTTGGCCGACCAGGTCGGTGAACGGCGCACCCCACGACGAGGCATCGGCCCCCGCCACCCGGGTGGTGATCGTGATCCGCTGCGGCCCGCGCTGGTAGGCGGTCGAGATCACCGCCAGGTCCGGCGGGTTGGTGCCGTCGCCGATCGGCGCCTGCCCGGCGGGGTCGGTGGTCTCCACCCCGACGCCGGCCTGCTCGAACCCGTTCGGCAACCACTGGGGCACGACGGCGCCGCGGCCCACCAGCGCCTCGGTGCCGCCGGCGCCCGGCCGGACGAACCCGCCGGCGGAGAGCGCGGGCGCCACCCCGTCGGGGAACGGTGGCGTGAAGCTCGACGACGACCCCTCGGTCACCTCCTCCCAGGCGTCGAAGGTCGTGCGCCGTTCGACCCGCCCGCCGACGCGACGCTCGATCGCCACGGGCAGGCCGGTCTCCCGATCGATCGACACCGACCAGCGCTCGTCGGCGGCCGATGCGCCGGAGGTGATCGTGCGCTCGAGGGTCCAGGTCCGGCGGCCGTCCACCCGATCGGCGTCGGCCCGGGTCGAGCCGGCCGAGGCCAGCAGCGGCACGACCACGGCGAGGTCGTCGATCACCGCGGGGGCGTCGGGAACGGGGTCCGGCGGGCCGGGGGCCAGGCCGGCGACGAGGTCGGCATCGACGCTCGGCCCGTCCTGGGACGCGCCCGGATCGGCCGACAGCGCCATCGTCCTGCTCTCGCCGCTGGGGTCGTCGTAGGCCGCCACCTCGAGGGTGTCGGTCCGCGCCACCGACCAGGAGCCGTCGGGGGCGAGGACGATCGACAGGGGTTCGTCTCCGCCCCCGGGGGTGGTGACCTCGGCCCGGACCTGGAGGTTGGCGTCGACCGCGAACGAGCGGGCGACGAGGGCGGCCAGCTCGGTGCCGGTCTTGGTGCCGTCGTCGGGCCGGTCCCGGGTGCCGAACACGACCGCGCCGGCGATGGCCGCACCGACGACCGCGACGGTGCCCAGGTTGGCCAGCGCCTTCTGCCAGCGGTGGCGGGGCCGCACCCGCCCGGCGCGGTCGGCGATGGTGGCGACCGAGGCCGGGGTGCCCTCGCCCGGACGGAAGCCCGGCGCCGCCGGGTGGGCCGAGGCGAGCCGAGCCGCCGGATCGAGGGTGGGGGCGGCCGGGGTGTCCCGCTCGGCGAGGAGGCGCCGGCCCAGATCGGCCCAGAACCGGGGCGAGGGCGCCGGCACCACCACCGCGCCGAGGACGGCGGCGACCCGCCGGCGATCGGCGGCGGCCTGCTCACGACGGACCTGCGCCGCTGCCTCCTCGGCGAGGCGGGCGGCCTCGGCCGCCTCGGCGGCCTCCCGTTCGAGGCGGGCGGCTTCGGCCGCCGCCGCAGCAGCCTCGGCCGCCTCACGCTCGCGGCGGGCCACCTCCTCGGGATCGTCGAGCCAGGCCGGCTCCTCGAGGAGGGCGTCGCCGTCGTCCGCCTCGTCCTTCCCCGCCTCGGCATCGTCCGCCTCGGCGTCGCCGGCGGGCTCGGCGCGATCGCCCGGTCGGCCGCCCGGTTCGCCGGCCCGGTCCGCCGGGTCCCCATCGTCGTCGTGGTGGAAGTGCAGGCCGGTGTCGCCGAGGGCATCGGGATCGATCGGGCCGGGGGCCGAGGTGGCGGGCCCGGCGTCGTCGTCGGCGTCGTCCTCCGACGGTCCGGGATCGGCCGGGGCCACCCGCAGGATTGCGGCACGGGCTCGGCGATGGCGGGCCTCGACCACCGTCAGCGGGGTCTCGAAGGCCTCGGCCACCGCCTGGGCGTCGAACCGCTCCAGGTCGAGCAGCAGCAGCAGCGCCCGCTGGTCGGGCCCGAGGGCGGCGAGCACGGTCGAGGCCGGGTCCTCGGTGGCGGCAACCCGATCGCCCGATGCGGCCGGCTCCTCGGTGACGGTCGGCTCGTCGTCGCCGGTCGGCTCGTCGTCGCCGGTCGGCTCGTCGTCGTCGGTCGGCTCGTCATCGGTCGCGTCGGGAGCGTCGCCGCCGGGCGCGAGCGGGTCGTCGGGGCCCGCGAGGTCGTGGTCCTCGACGTCGTCGGGGTCGGCCGCTGGGTCGTCCACGGCCTCGGACACGCCGCCGAACCCCTCGGCCTGCACGAGCGCCAGCGCCTCGGCGACGACGATCCCGACCACGATCGGTTGGTCGCCGTGCAGCTCGCCCGGCTCGAAGGTGCCCGGCTCGAGGTGCACCACCTCGTCGTCGTCGTCGGGCGGGGGATGGGCCTCGGCCTCGGCGAGGGCGGCGTCGAGGGCCGAGGGCCGGCGAGCGCGCTGCCGCTCGGTCCGGCGGAGGTGGTCGGTGGCGGTCAGGTAGGCGATCCGGTGCAGCCAGAGCGCCGGGGCGTGGCGGCGGCGGTACCGGGGGAGGGCTCGGTAGGCCCGCACGTAGGCGGCGGCGAGGATCCGCTCGTCACCCTGGGCCCCATCGGCGCCGCTGCCGAGGACCACCTGGACGAAGCGCCGGAGGGTGGGGTCGAACTGCTCCACCAGCTGGGCGAACGCAGCCGCGTCGCCGGCCCGGGCGCGCGCCAGCAGCCGGGCGGCGAGCACCGTCGGGCTGGGGGCCGGGGCGGCCAGGGGCGCGCGGAGGTCGGGTGGAGCGGGCACGGAGCGACGATCGTACCGGCCGGCCGGTCGGGTCTCGGAGCGGCGCCATCGGTCACGCGACCGCGTCGCCGGGTGACCGGCGTGCGAAGCTGGAGGGTCTCCGACCACCGATGGCGGAGCGGGTCGATTCGGATCGCGGAGGTCCTCGTGGTGGTGCAGCGTTCCGTGCGGGCGGCGGTCGCGTGCGTGCTGGCGGTGGTGGTGCTCGCCGGGTGCGCCGGCAGCGGATCGCCCGGTGCGGCCGACACCACGGCCCCGCCCACCACCCGGGCCGCCACCACCACGACGACCACCGAGGCCACCACCACCACGGCGGCCCCGACCACCACGACCACCACGGCGCCGGCCCCCACCACCACGACCGCCCCCGTCGACCCCACGATGGTCCCCGAGCCCGCCGGCCCGCTCCAGAGCGGGAGCAAGGGCATCCGCACCCGGGCCCTCCAGCAGGCCCTGGTCGACCAGCACTACGACCCCGGCCCCGTCGACGGGAAGTTCGGTGGCAGCACCACCCAGGCGGTCTGGGCCTTCCAGGCGTTGCACGGACTCCCCAAGGACGGGATCGTCAACGAGTGGCTCGAGGGGCTCATCCTGTCCAAGCCGGCCCAGCCGATGCTGCGCCCCGACCTCGGCCCCACCCACACCGAGGTCGACCTCACCCGCCAGGTGCTGCTCGTGTTCCGCGACGGCGCCCCCACCCTGATCTCCCACGTCTCCACCGGCAGCCAGCGGGCCTACTGCGAGGAGACCGACCAGGGCCGCAACTGCGGCGATGCCATCACCCCGGTCGGCAGCTTCCACTACCAGCGCCGCATCAGCGGCTGGCGCGAGGCGCCGCTCGGCAAGCTCTACAACCCCGTGTACTTCAGCGGCGGGATCGCCGTGCACGGCGCCCCCTCGGTGCCGAACCACCCGGCCAGCCACGGCTGCGTCCGCATCCCGATGCGCACCGCCGAGTACTTCCCGAGCCTCGTCGCCGACGGCGACCCCATCGAGGTCTTCCGCAGCTGACCGGTCAGGCGCGCGAGGGGGCGATCACCCGCTCGCCGAAGGCGCCGTAGGCGTCGGCGGCGGCGTCGGGGTCGAAGGCGAGCGGCGGGATGATCGCCCGGTGCACGCCGAGGGCGGCCAGCTCCGCCACCGCGCCGAGCGGGTCGGCGCCGCCGACGCCGGGGTGGCCGGCGGTCAGCTCGATCGCCTCGGGGTCCCGCCCGGCGTCCGCCGCGCTCTGGCGGACGACGTCGAACAGGTGGGCCAGGGTCTCGACGTTGCCCTTGCCCGGGAAGAAGCCGTCGCCGAGGCGGCCGGCCCGGCGGGCCGCCGCCTCGCTGTGGCCGCCGACCACGATCGGAACCGTGCCGTGGGCGGGCCTCGGCAGGCTGACCGCCCGCTCCCAGCGCTGGTAGCCGTCGTCGAGGTCGATCGGCTGGCCGGTCCAGAGGGCGCGCATGGCGTCGACGTAGGCGTCGGTGCGGGCGCCGCGCCCGGCGAACGGCACGCCGAGCGCGTCGAACTCCTCCTCGAGCCAGCCGACGCCGATCCCGAGCAGCACCCGGCCGCCCGACAGGCGGTCGAGGCTGGCCACCTCCTTGGCCACGATCGCCGGGTTGCGCTGGGGGAGGATGAGGATCCCGGTGCCGAGCCGGATCCGCTCGGTGGCGGCGGCGACGTAGGCCAGCCAGACCAGCGGGTCGGGGATCGGCCAGGACTCGCCGCCGGGCATCCGCCCGCTCGACGCGTACGGGTAGGTCGACTCGTAGTCGACCGGCACCAGCACGTGCTCGACGGTCCAGACCGACTCGAACCCGGCGGCCTCGGCGGCCCGGATGCAGCCGGCGGCGATGGGTCCCTCGGCGAGGGGTCCCGTGTTGGCGAAGGCGATCCCGAACTCCATGGCCGGCGACGGTACCGCCGGCTCGGCGCCGCCGCTGGCGAGGTCCCGGCTTGGCCGGCGACCGTGCCGCCACCTAGCGTGACCGGGGTCACCAGGGCGTCGCCCGTCGTGGCCGGGACACCCGCATCGCCGAGCAGCCTGCCAGGGGGATGGCGCCGCGATCGGGTGGGCCCGCGCCCGGTGCCCCCGGCGGTCAGTTGACCTGGCGCTCGACCCCCTCCCAGTAGGGCGAGCGCAGCTTGAACTTCTGGAGCTTGCCGGTGGCGGTGCGGGCCAGCTCGTCGCGGAACTCGATGCGCTTGGGCACCTTGTAGCCGGCGAGCTTGGTCCGGCAATGGTCCCGCAGCTCGTCCTCGGTGGCCGTCGCACCTGGCGCGAGCACCACGAGGGCGAGGATCAGCTCGCCCCACTTCTCGTCGGGCACGCCGATGACGGCGACCTCGGCGACCGCCGGGTGGGAGAACAGGGCGTCCTCGGTCTCGATCGACGACACGTTCTCGCCGCCGGAGATGATGACGTCCTTCTTGCGATCGGAGATCGTGAGGTAGCCGTCCTCGAACGTGCCGCCGTCGCCGGTGTGGAACCACCCGTCGACGATCGCCTCGGCGGTGGCCTCCTCCGGCTGCTCCCAGTAGCCCTCGAGCACGTGGTTGCCCCGGGCCAGGATCTCGCCCTGCCCGTCGACCGCCATCCGCATGCCCAGCGCGGGGGCGCCGGCCCGGCCGAGGCGCTGGGCCCGATCCGCCGGCGTGAGGTCGTCCCACTCGGCGCGCCGCCGGTTCATCGTGATCAGCGGGGCGGTCTCGGTGAGCCCGTAGATCTGGATGAATTCCCAGCCCAGCTCGGTCTCGACCCGCTCGATCGTGCGGGTGGGCGGCGGGGCGCCGGCCACGACGATCCGGGTGCGGCCGGCACCGGGCACCGGGCCGTCCCAGGTGGCGGCGGCGTCGAGCACCATCGACACCACCGCCGGAGCGCCGCACAGCAGCGTGACGCCGTGGCGGTCCACCCGCCGCAGGATCTCGGCACCGTCCACCTTGCGCAGCACGACCTGGGTGGCGCCCATGCCGGTGAGGGCGTAGGGCATGCCCCACCCGTTGCAGTGGAACATCGGCAGCGTGTGCAGGTAGGTGTCACGGTCGGAGACGCCGGCCTGCCAGCCGAAGATCGAGGCGTTCAGCCAGAGCGAACGATGGGTCTGCTCGACGCCCTTGGGTCGCGCCGTGGTGCCGCTGGTGTAGTTGATGACGGCGGTGGCCGACTCGTCGGGCGTCCACGGTGCGGGGCTGACGCCGGTGAGCGACCCGTCGAGGCCGAACAGGGCGGCGTCGGCCTCGTCGCCGATCGTGAACCGGTGGGCGGCGGTCACGCCGGCCAGCGCCTCCTCCAGTTCGGGGTCGACCAGGAGCACCGACGCGCCGCTGTGCTCGACGATGTAGCGGACCTCCTCGGCGGCGAGGCGGAAGTTGACCGGGACGAGGACCCGGCCCGAGCCGCTGACCCCGAAGAACGAGGTGAGCAGCCGGGCGGCGTTGTGCGACACCACCGCCACCCGCTCGCCGACGCCCACGCCGAGCCGGTCGAGCGCCGCGGCCTGGGCTCGGGCCCGGTGGGCGATCTCGCCGTAGGTGAGCGACCCCCACGAGGGCGCCACCTGGTCGGGCTCGTCCACGAAGCCGATCCGGTTCGGGTACACCGCCTCGGCGCGGTCGAGGAAGTCGGCGACGGTGAGCGGGACCTGCACGGCGGGCTCCTGAGGCGAGGGACGGACGGCCGCACCCTACGAACCGCGCCGCTGCCGCGCCCGCCGACCCACCCCTCGCCTCGCCGGTAGGGTCCCGGCGCGCCGGCCGCCGGGGCCCGGCTCTCCAGGAGGCACCGCATGCGCATCGGGATCTTCGCCGGCAACGGCTCGGTGGACCAGTTGCTCGAACGGGCTCGCGGGGTCGAGGCCGACGGGTTCGACTCGTTCTGGCTCCCGCAGATCTTCTCGGTGGACGCCCTCTCGGCGCTGACCCTGATCGGCCACGAGGTGCCCCGCATCGAGCTCGGCACCGCCGTGGTCCCCACCTATCCGCGCCACCCGGCGGTGCTGGCCGGCCAGGCGCTGACCGCGTCCTCGGCCAGCGGGGGCCGGCTCACCCTCGGGATCGGCCTGTCCCACCAGCTCGTGGTCGAGGCGATGTGGGGCTACTCCTACGCCAAGCCGGTCGCCCACCTGCGCGACTACCTGGCCGCGCTGATGCCGCTGCTGGCCGGCGAGGCGGCCGACGTGACCGCCGACGGCTGGAGCGCCCACCTCACCGTCGCCGTCGAGGGCGCCGAGCCGGGGTCGGTGCCGGTCCTGGTGGCCGCCCTCGGGCCCAAGATGCTCCAGCTCGCCGCCGAGCGCACCGCCGGCACCGTCACCTGGATGACCGGGCCTCGCACCCTTGCCGACCACACGGTCCCCACGATCACCGCGGCGGCCGACGCCGCCGGTACCGGCCCGATGCGGGTGGTCGGCGCGCTGCCGGTGGCGGTCACCGACGACGTCGACCGCGCCAAGGAGCAGGCGGCCACGATCTTCCAGGTCTACGGCCACCTGCCGTCGTACCGGGCGATGCTCGACCGCGAGGGGGCGGCCGGCCCGGCCGACGTCGCCCTCATCGGCTCCGAGGCCGAGGTGCGCGCCGGCGTCGAGCGGATGCGCGACGCGGGGGTCACCGACTTCGTGGCCGTCGAGTTCCTGTTCGACCAGCCCACCGCGACGGCCACCCGCGCCGTGCTCAAGGACCTGGTGTGACCGCCCCGACGGGCCCGGCCGACGTCGCCGCATGGGAGGCGGGCGGCGAGCGGATCGAGGTGGACGGCCATCGGGTCTGGTGCCGAGTCGATCGGGCCACCGGTCCGGAGGTCGGCCCGCCGTTGCTGGTGTGCCACGGGTTCCCCACCTGCTCCTACGACCTCGTGCGGGTGCTCGGCCGCCTGGCCGCCGGGCGTGACGTCGTCTCCTTCGACGACCCCGGCTTCGGCCTGTCCGACAAGCCCGACCTCCGCTACGGCATCCGCCGCTACGCCGACGCGGCCGACGCCGTCGTCGCCCACCTCGGCCTCGGCGAGGTCGACCTGCTCACCCACGACCTCGGCGACAGCGTGGGCGGCGAGCTCCTGGCCCGCACCCTCGAGGGCGCCTCGCCGTTGCGGGTGCGCCGGCGGGTGGTCACCAACGGCTCGATCTACCTCGACCTCGCCCAGCTCACCCTCGGCCAGCAGCTCCTCCTCGGCCTGCCCGACGCCCGCGAGCCCCAGGTCGGCGCCGACGGCGGCGCCGGGTTCCGCTCGGGCGTGGTCGGCACCTTCGCCCCCGGCACGGAGGTGGACGCCGAGCTGGACGCCGTGCTCGACGGGCTGGTGGCCCTGGCCGCCCGGGACGACGGCCTGTCGCTGCTGCCCCGCACCATCCGCTACATCGAGGACCGCCGGGCCGAGGAGCGCCGCTTCACCGGGGCGATCGAGGAGCACCCGTCGCCGGTGGCGCTGGTGTGGGGCGACGAGGACCCGGTGGCCGTCCACGCCATGGCCGAACGGTTCGTCTCGGTGCGCCAGGACGCCCCCCTCGCCACGCTGGCCGGCGTCGGCCACTACCCGATGCTCGAGGCGCCCGACGCCTTCGCCACCGCCGTCCTCGCCCACCTCGAGGGCTGAGTCGCAGCCCGGTCGGTCAGATCGCGGTCCAGCCGCCGTCGACCACGAGGGTGTGGCCGACAAGGTAGCGGCCGGCGTCGGTGGCCAGCAGGAGGAGGGCGCCGTCGAGCTCGTCCTCGGCGCCCTCGCGGCCACTCGGGCAGCGGCCGGCGACGAAGCGGACCGAGGCGTCGTCGTCCCACATGCCGTCGGTCATCTCGCTGCGGAACCACCCCGGGGCCAGGGCGTTGACCCGGATCCCGTGGCGGGCCCACTGGGCGCCGAGCTCGCGGGTGAGGTTGACCACCGCGCCCTTGGAGGCGCAGTACGACGCCTGCTTCATCGGGGTGCCGCCCACCAGCCCGAGCATCGAGGCGACGTTGACGATCGCCCCGCCGCCGGCGGCGACCATCGGGCCGTGGGCCAGACGGGCGAGGTCGAACACCGCGGTGAGGTTGAGGTCGACCACCTCCTCGAAGCCGGCGAGGTCCTCGTGCTCGGCGCGGCCGAGGCGGCTGATGCCGGCGTTGTTGACCAGGACGTCGAGTCGACCGTCGCCCGCGTGGACCGCCGCCGCCACCAGGCGCTCACGATCGGCGGCCACCGACAGGTCGGCGGCCACCGCCACGGCCCGGTCGCCGAGCTCGGCCACCAGCGCCTCGAGGCGGTCGACCCGGCGGGCGGCCACCACGACGGTCGCGCCGACGGCGTGGAGGACCCGGGCGAACCGGGCGCCGAGGCCGGCGGAGGCGCCGGTGATCAGCGCCACCCGACCGTCGAGGCGGAAGGCGGCGAGCGGGTCGGCGACGGGGACGGGGGCATCGGTCATGGCCGGCGATCGTACGGCCGAGCCCGCCGCCGGACGCGGCGAGGGCCCCACCCGCTGGGGTGTGGGCCCTCGACCGGCGGGTGGCCGCCGAACTGCTGAGCGATCAGGCGTTGAGGAAGTTCGCCTGCACGAGGGTGTCGGACAGCCAGGTCACCGTCGCCTTGACGATCTCGACGTTCTGCACGGTCTCCTGGCTGACGACGCAGTCGGCGCCGAGCGGCCAGCCCTGCTCGAAGGTGGTGTCGCCGAGCGAGATCGAGCCGCTGTCCTCGAGGACGACGGTCTGGGTGGCCCCGGTGCCCCCGGCGCAGCGGACGTGGACGACGACCGGCAGCCCGCCCTGCGCGTCGGTGGCCTTGATCACGACCTGGATGGTGATCCCGTTGGTGATCTCGAAGGCGGGGGTGGCGATCTCGTTCTCGCCCAACCCGAAGGCGTCGGCGATCGTGTCGACCGTATCGTTGAACCCGTCCTCGATGACCTTGCCCGGCTTGCAGGCGGTGGCCAGCATCGCCGGGAGCACCAGCAGCACGGCGAGGCGGGCGAGGCGCCGACGACGGCGGGGCGCCGGCGCGTCGGTGCGGTCGATCTGATCGATGGCCATTGGTCTCCCCCCGATGGTCCTGGTGACGGCGAGACCGTAGCAGAACCCGAGCGATCGCTCGCTTTCTCGGCGGCGATCAGCTCGTGACCGGGAAGCAGGCGGCCAGCTCGGCCAGGTGGGCGTTCAGGTGGACGGTGTTGTCGCTCTCGGTCCGCCCGAACCGGACCACGATCACGTCGCGCTCGGGGAAGCTGATGATCCGCTGGCCCTCGAAGCCGTGGGCCCCCCACGGTGACCCCGGGCGGTCCCAGGCCCACCAGTGGGCGCCGTGGAAGAGGAGGTCCTCCTCCCAGGAGCGGGCGATGCGGGCGTCGTCGAGCCAGGCCGCCGGGACGAGCTGGCGGTCGCCCCAGCGCCCGCCCCGCGCCGCCAGCAACCCGAACCGGCACCACTCGCGCAGGGGCGCGTGGACGTAGGACGAGCCGAGGAACGTGCCGGCGGCGTCGAACTGGAGGCGGGCCGAGGTCATGCCGATCGGGTCGAGCAACCGGTCTCGGAGGAAGCGCTCCATCCCCGCGGCGTCGACGCCGAGGACCCGCTGGAGGTTGGCGGCCACGATGTTCGTGGTGCCCGAGGAGTAGGTGTAGGCCGCGTCGCTGCCGGGCTCGGCGACGAGCGGGAACGAGGCGGCGAAGGCGGCGGCGTCGTCGGCGCCCTCGCCGAAGAGCATCGTGATCACGTCGGGCATCACCGGTGCGTCGAGCTCGTAGGCCTCGGTCCAGCGCAGGCCTGGCCGCATCGTGAGGAGGTGGTGCCAGGTGATCGCCCGGCGCGGGTCGTCGGCGGCCTGCCACTGCGGCTCGGGCACCGGACCGGCCACGTCGAGCCGGCCGTCGGCCGCAGCGATGCCGACCGCCAGGCTGGTCAGGCTCTTGGCCATCGACCACGAGAGCAGCTCCGAGGAGGCGTCGAGCTGGTCGAACGGCGGGTCATCACCGAGGCCGCGAAGGTCCTGCACCACCCGGCGTCCGTAGCGCTCGGCCACCAGCCGCCCGCCCACCACCACGGCGGCGGCGAAGGTCGGGCCGAAGACCGGGTGGGGGTCGGGGCCGACCAGCTCGTCGAGCAGGGCCGTGGCCCGCGCCCCGTCGGCGCCGACCTCCTCGAGGGTGGCCACCGGCCACTCGTCGGTGGGCCAGGGGACCCCGAGCGGCTGGGTGGGGAACGGGGGCCGGGGACCGGTGGGGGCGGGGTGCGACATCGGCGGCATCCTCCCACCTGCTTCCGCCCCGGGCTCAGCCGGCGGTGACCTCGACGTCGACGGCGAGGGCGAGGTGGTCCGACAAGGACCCGGCCGGCCCGCCGCGGGCGGCGCGGCCGGGGAAGGCCAGCCGGCGAGGTCGTGCCGGGGTGGCGACGAGGGGACCGGTGGCCGCGGGGACCAGCCAGAGGTAGTCGATGCGCTCGGCCGGCGGCGGCGGGGCGGGAACGTGGTCGTCGACCGCGTCGGGATCGGCGGGGTCGGGCGGCAGGTCGGCGGCGGCGGTGAACGTGCAGGTGGGGCCGTCGCCCACCCCGAGGTCGGCCCACAGGTCCCGACCGCCGAGAGGCGCCAGGTGGGCGAGGAGGTCGCGGTAGGTGGCGGCCGACTCGGGGTGGCCGGGGTGCTCGGCGATCACGTTCAGGTCCCCGGCCAGCAGGAGCGGACGGGCCCGGTCGCGGTGGCGGTCGACGAAGGCCACCAGCTCGTCGACCTGGGCCATGCGGGTGCGGTGGTGGCGCTCCCGGTCGTCGTGGCCGGGGATCGGCAGGAGGTCACCGCCGGCCATCAGGTGGGTGGAGACGAGGTCGATCCCGGGGCCGCCGTCGGTCCGGCCGAGGTGCACGAGCAGCGCGCCCTTGGCCGCGAACGTGTCCGAGTCGCGGGGGTCGCGCCCGCTGCGGTAGGCGAGGCGTTCGCTGCCCTCGACCACCGCCGACGCGGGGTCGGCCAGGGTGAGCAGCCCGCTGTTGGTCCGGCGCAGGCCCCGGCGGAGCGGGCCGGCCACCGAGGCCACCCCGGGCCACGCGTCGGCCACCGCCCGCTGTTCCTCCGCTTCGAACACCTCGGCCAGCGCGACCGCGTCGAACCGGCCGCGGACCGCGGCGCCGACGAGCGGGGCCCGCCGCTCGACGTCGGGCGCGAAGAACCGGTCTGCCCCCGGCAGGGCCGGCCCGCCGGGCCAGAGCCTCGGCCGCAGCAGCCAGGTGTTCCAGAACCCGAGGCGCCAGGGCGCACCCCGGCCCGAGGCCGACACGGCCGTGGCCCGCTACTTGTAGCGGTAGGTGATCCGGCCGCGCTTGAGGTCGTACGCCGACAGCTCGACCTGCACGCGGTCACCCGGGAGGATGCGGATCCGGTTGCGGCGGAGGCGACCGCCGAGGTGGCCGAGCACGGTGTGGCCGTTGTCGAGGGAGATCCGGAAGTGACCGCCCTTCAGGGCCTCCTCGGCAACACCTTCCATGACGAGCACGTCATCCTTGGGCTTGGGCACGTGGTTCCTCCTCTCGGGCCGCTCCAGCGGGCGTGGAACCTCCAAGGCTACCGCCCCACCGTCCCCATCCCGGCATCCGCGCGGCGGCCGGAGGGCGGCCGAGGCGCTTGCCTGCGCTGCGCGCGTGAGCGGCTACCGTGCGCGTCCATGCCCACGGCTGCTGCGATCGCCTCGTTCGCATGCGCCGTCGTGGCCATCGTGGCCGTCGTCCTGGCCATGCGAGCCGCCACCGAGGCCCGGCGATCCAACCTCAAGGCCGAGGCCGCCGCCGCCGACGCCGCCGACATCGCCGTCCGCGCCATCAACGCCCAAGAGGTCCTGACCCTCACCCAGCGGCGCATGGCCCGCACGATCGACGCCCTGCTCGACGCGGCCGACGGCTCGGTGCCCCGGTGGGAGATCAGCCACGACTCGGGCCCGATGTTCGACCTGCGCAACGTGTCGTCGGCGTCGGAGACCGAGATCCGGATCCTGACCGCCACCGGCAGCCGGATCCTCGACGCCCCCGACGGGGCGACGGTGGCGCCCGGCCAAGCCGTCCGGTTCGGGCTGCCCAGCGGCGGCTGGGGCCTCGAACGGCCCGACCACCTCCTGGTGCGATCCGCCGGCCACCCCGAGCTGGTGCGGGTGCCGATCCCCTGGCCCGACCACTGATCGCGGGAGACCCGACCGTCAGGCGGTGGGCGGGAGCAGGGCGGTGACCGCGGCGAGCGGGTCGGCGTCGGCGGCGTCCTTGTCGGACCGGTAGCGCAGGACCCGGGCGAACCGCATCGCCACCCCGCCGGGGTAGCGGGTGGAGCGCTGGGCGCCGTCGAGGGCGATCTCGACCACCTGCTCGGGGCGGACGTGGACCACCCCGGTCCGGGGCCCGTTCCACGGCTCCTCGCGCTCGGCCAGGCCGAGGAACCGCTCGGTCTGCCAGCGCAGCAGGTCGTCGGTCAGGCCCTTGAAGGTCTTGCCCACCATCACGAAGCCGTCGCCGTCGTCGGCGCGCGCCCCGAGGTGGAGGTTGGACAGCCAGCCCGTGCGCCGCCCGTACCCCCACTCGACCGCCAGCACGACGAGGTCGAGGGTGTGGACCGGCTTGACCTTCCGCCACGCCTTGCCCCGCCGCCCGGCCTCGTAGCGCGAGTCGATCCCCTTGGCCACGACGCCCTCGTGACCGGCGGCCAGCGCCGCGACCAGCACCCGCTCGGCCTCGGCCGGGTCGGCGGTGGTCGTGCCCGGGATGCGGTGGGGGCCGGCCACCCGCCCGAGCTCGGCCAGGCGGACCGACAGCGGCTCGTCGATCAGGTCGCGCCCGTCGAGGTGCAGGAGGTCGAAGAAGTGGGGACGGACCGCCTCCGTGCGTTCGCCGTCGGCCGCCACCCGGCCGGCGGTGTCCTGGAAGGCTCGGGGCCGGCCCCGGTCGTCGAGCACCAGCGCCTCCCCGTCGAGCACGAGGTCGGTGGCCGGCAGCGCCCGGGTGATCGCCACCACCTCGGGCAGCCGGGCGGTGATGTCGTTGAGGTTGCGGGTGTAGACGACCACGTCCTCACCCCGGCGGTGGACCTGGATGCGGATGCCGTCGAGCTTCCACTCCACCGACGACTCGCCGAGGTCGGCCACGGCGGCGGCGGCCGTCTCGGCGGTGGAGGCGAGCATCGGCTGGAGCGGCCGGCCGACCTCGAGGGCCACCTCGTCCAGCCCGACCCGGCCCTCGACCAGGGCGATGCGGACCACCTCGTCGAGCCGTCCCCCGAGCATCACCGCCCGCCGCACGACGGTGGCGGGCACCTCGGCCGCCCGGGCGACGGCGTCGACCATGACCCCGGCCAGCGCACCCTGCCGCAGCTCTCCCCCGATCAGCCGGTTGAGGAAGGCGGCCTCGCCGGCGGTGGCCCGTCCGATCACGTCGGCCAGCAGCCGGGTCCGCGCCGCGGCCGACCCGGGTCCGGCCAGGCCGGCGAGGGTGGTCAGGGCGTCGTCGACCTCGGCCACCTCCAGGGTCGACTCGCCGGCCGGGGCGAGGCCGTCGGTGGCGCTGGCCAGGGTCCGGAAGCCGACCCCGATCCGACCCTGGCGGGGCTCGCCGACCAGGAACCCGACGGTGGCCTCGACCTCGCCGGCCGGGGTGCGGCGGAGCAGGTCGGCGAGCGCCTCGGCCTTGGCCGTCCGGGACGACGTGGCGCCCACCGCCTCGCCGGTGGCGACCACCTCCCCGAACCGCACCTGTCGGTTCTACCTCGGCGACGCCGGGAACCGTCGCGTCAGCGGTGGGTGCCGACCGTGTAGGCGGCGAGGGCGAGGGCGACCATCGTGCCCATCACGGCGAACATCACCTGGAGGGCGACCGACCGCACGTCGGCCCGGATCTCCTGGCGGAGGGTGGACACCTCGCCCCGCAGGGTGGCGATCTCCCCGCGCACCTCGGCGAACCCGGTGGTCATCTCGCCCCGGAGGGTGGCGGCCATCGCGCTCATCTCGCCGCGCAGGGCGGCCGACTCGGTGGCCATGTCGCTGCGGAGGGCGCCGATCTCGCTGCGCAGGGCGGCGGACTCGCTGGCGATCTCGGCCCGCAGGGCGGCGGACTCGCTGGCGATCTCGGCCCGCAGGGCGGCGGACTCGGTGGCCATCTCGGTGCGGACGGCCCGGAACTCCCCGGTCATCTTCTGGTCCAGCGCCTCGACCACCTCGGAGACGTGGGTGCGGGTGGCGAGGTCGTGCCACCCCATCGGCGGGACGGCGGTCATCAGCGTGGACGCGGCTTCGGGACCGAGCACCTCGTCGAGCCGAAGGTGGAGGGCATGGCGGGACTCCTCGGTGATGGTCACGGTGGGTGCTCCAGGTGGGTCGGGGCGAGCGGCGGGCGGGGGGAAGGAGCGGGGGAAGGTGGCTGGGCGCCGAACGCGGTGGCCCGTGGAGGCGATGACCTTGCCACCCCCTCCGTTCCTCGTCAAGCGTTTTCATCCATTTTGTGGTTGTTCAGGCCCTGCTCCATCCCAGCGCCGCGGATGGTGGGGCGACGCGGTGGCTCTGGCACGCTGGACGGCCGTGTTGCAGGTGAACGGCCTCCGGGTCGACGTGGGTGGGGTCACCCTGGTCGACGGCGTGAGCTTCACGGTCCGCGCCGGGGAGAAGGTCGGGCTGGTCGGCCGCAACGGCGCCGGCAAGACCTCGATGCTCAAGGTGCTGGGTGGTGCCCACGAGCCGGCGCGGGGCTCGGTCTCCCACAAGGGCGGCCTCGGCTACCTCCCCCAGGACCCCCGCCTCGACCTCGTCCCCGACGATGTCACCGCCCTGCGCCACGTGCTGTCCGGCCGCGGGTTCGACGAGGCCCTCGACCGCATCGCCAAGCTCGAGGTGGCGATGGCCGCCGACCCCACCGAGCGGGCGATCGACCGCTACACCCGGGCCATCGAGCGGTTCCGGATGGACGGCGGGTACGCGGCGGAGAGCGAGGTCCGTCGCCTGGCCGCCGGGATCGGCCTGGCCGACGAGAAGCTCGACCTGCCGCTCGGGGCGCTGTCGGGCGGCCAGCGGCGCCGGGTGGAGGTCGTCCGCATCCTCTTCGCCGGCAGCGACGTGCTCCTCCTCGACGAGCCCACCAACCACCTCGACGCCGACGCCAAGACCTGGATGCTCGACTTCCTCGGCGGCTACCGGGGCGCCCTCATCGTGATCAGCCACGACCTCGACCTGCTCGACGACGCCATCACCCGGGTGATCCACCTCGACCGCGGCGGCGACCTGACCACCGGCATCGTCCACGAGTACAAGGGCACCTACTCGCAGTACCTGTCGGCGCGGGAGGCCGACGAGGTGCGCCAGGCCAAGCAGATCGCCCAGCAGGCCAAAGAGATCGAGCGCCTCCAGACGATCGTCGACCGCTTCGGCGCCAAGGCCACCAAGGCGTCGATGGCCCACAGCATCGAGAAGCGCATCGAGAAGCTGAAGGACGCCGCGCCCGAGAGCCAGGTGGCCCGCAAGGTGCTCAAGCTCAAGCTCCCCGAGCCGCCCCACTGCGCCCGCACCGTCCTCGAAGCCCAGGGCCTGGCGGTCAGCTACCCGGGCCTCGACGTGTTCGAGGACGTCACCTTCGACGCCGGCCGCGGCGACCGCGTGCTGGTGATGGGCCTCAACGGCGCCGGCAAGACCAGCCTCCTGCGGGTGCTGGCCGGGATCACCGAGCCGGTGCTCGGCTCGTTCCGGTGGGGCATGGGCGTGTCGGTCGGGTACTACGCCCAGGAGCACGAGGGGATCCGGTCGGGGCGCAACCTGGTCGAGCACATGGCCGAGGCCGCGCCAGGCCTCGGCGAGGGCCAGCACCGCTCGCTGCTCGGCATGTTCGGGCTGGTGGGCGACAAGGTGTTCCAGGACGCGTCCACGCTCAGCGGCGGCGAGAAGACCAAGCTGGCGCTGGCGCAGCTCGTCGGCGGGCGTCACAACGTGCTGCTGCTCGACGAGCCCACCAACAACCTCGACCCCGGCTCCCGCACCGCGGTTGCCGACGCCCTCTCCGGCTGGGGCGGCACCCTGATCGTCGTCAGCCACGACGCCGAGTTCGTCGAGGCCCTCCAGCCCGACCGCGCCTTGCTGATGCCCGACGGCGACGTCGACCACTGGCACGACTCCTTCCTCGAGCTCGTCGCCCTCGCCTGACTCGAGCCTCGTTGCGGACGAAGTTGGCGGGGGCGGCGGAAATCGGTTGGCGATGGCGGGTTCGGGTGCTTGGATGGCGGGACCGAGGAAAGGAGGTGGTCCACATCAACGACTGTTCGCATGGGACTTCGGAGGTGGCCGGCCGCTGAGGCGGCTCGCTGGATCCACTCGGCGAAACCCCGCCGACCACCCGGCGGATCGGTGATCGGGAACTCGTCCCGCTCGATCGCTTCGGCGAACACCGACCCGCTGCTACCGGTACGACACGAGGGAGGCGCCACCCGGCGCCTCCCTCGTTCGCGTCCCGCCCCGTACCGGTCTCCCCGGCGCGGTAGGAAGACGGGGTGATCACCGAGATCGACGGGATCGAGGTCGGGCACTGGACCCACACCCGGGGGCGGACCGGGTGCACGGTCGTGCTGCTGCCGCCGGAGACCGAGGCGGCCGCCGAGGTGCGCGGGGGCGCGCCGGCCAGCCGGGAGCTCGACCTGTTGGCGCCCGGTCGACTCGTCGCCCACCCCGACGCGCTGGTGCTCACCGGCGGATCGGCCTTCGGGCTGGCGGCGGCCGACGGGGTGGCGGCGTGGCTGGCCGAGCGGGGCCGCGGGTTTCCCACCGCCCACGGGCCGGTGCCGATCGTCCCGGCCCTCGCCCTCTACGACCTCGGCGTGGGCGATCCGACCGTCCGGCCGGGGCCGGCCGAGGGGCGGGCCGCCTGCGACGGCGCCCGCGGCGGGCCGATGTCGCTCGGGCCTTCGGGCGCCGGGGCGGGCGCCACCGTCGGGAAGTGGCGCGGCCCTGACCACGTCCACGTCGGCGGGCTGGGTGGGGCCACCGTCCGCTCGGGCGACCTCCTGGTGTCGGCGCTCGTGGCGGTCAACGCCTTCGGTTCGATCGACCGCACCGGCCTGTTGGTCGACCGGGCCGTCGAGCTCGGCTGGCCGCCGGCGGGCAGCGGCGGTCCCGGCGCGTCGTTCGGCGACGAGGCCGGCTCCGCCGGTGGGGCCACCGGCGCCACGGGCACGAACACCACGATCGGGGTGATCGCCACCAACGCCCGGTTGGACCGCCTCGGCTGCCTCGCCCTCGCCCAGGGCGGCCACGATGGCCTGGCCCGCTCGATCGTCCCCGCCCACACCCGCGTCGACGGCGACGCCCTGTTCGCAGTGGCCACCGGCCAGGTCGACGCGGACGTCGACCACGCCCGCCTCCTCGCGGTGGCGGCGGTCGAACGAGCCGTCCGCTCCCTGGCCTGATCCGACGCCCGGCCGCTCAGCGCTCGCGGCGCATCGCTGCTCGGAGCGCCTCCACCGCGGCGTCGGGGTCTTCGACCTGGACGATGACGTGGCGGTAGCGCTCGTCGTGGAGCTCGATCACCAGGACCTTGGCAGCCCGGCCGGCCATCCAGAGGTCCTTCTCGCCTCGCGAGCGGAAGGTGCCGGCGGTCATCACGCCGGGGAGGTAGGTGCCGGGCATGCGCATGCCCTTGACCAGGCCCTTGCGGGGGGAGATGCCGACGTCGACCACCTTGGTGATCGGGACGTCGATGCCGTTGCTCAGCGCCCACAGGCGCATCAGGCCGACGGGCCGGACGAGGAGGCGGTCGTCAGGCGTGACGCCGATGGCGGCCAGGTTGGGGCCGGCCAGCGCGGTGGCGCTGATCGCCCCGAGGATCGCCACCGCGAGGGCGATCACGATCCCCCAGATCGGCGGCATCACGAAGCCGGCGACGGCGATCACCCACGGTGCGAGGGCGCCGGCCGACGGCAGGGTGGCGAGGGCGAGCACCGGACCGACGTCCTCAGCCCTTGGTGCCGAGGCCGACGGGGGTGGTGACCTCGGCGAAGAAGTCGTGGCCCTTGTCGTCGACGACGATGAACGCCGGGAAGTCTTCGACCTCGATCCGCCACACCGCCTCCATGCCGAGCTCGGGGTACTCGAGCACCTCGACCTTGCGGATGCAGTCCTGGGCCAGGCGGGCGGCGGGGCCGCCGATCGAGCCGAGGTAGAAGCCGCCGTGGGCGGCGCAGGCGTCGGTGACCTGCTGGGAGCGGTTGCCCTTGGCCAGCATGACCAGGCTCCCGCCGGCGGCCTGGAACGACTCGACGTAGCTGTCCATGCGGCCGGCGGTGGTGGGCCCGAAGCTGCCGGACGCGTAGCCCTCGGGGGTCTTGGCCGGGCCGGCGTAGTACACGGGGTGGTCCCGCAGGTACTGGGGCATCGGCTCGCCGGCGGCGAGGCGGTCGGCGATCTTGGCGTGGGCGATGTCGCGGGCCACCACCACCGTGCCGGTGAGCGAGAGGCGGGTCTTCACCGGGTACTTGGTGAGCTCGGCGCGGATCTCGTCCATCGGGCGGTTGAGGTCGATGCGGACCACGTCGCCGCCGAGATCGTCGGCGGTCACGTCGGGGAGGAACTGGGCGGGGTGGCGCTCGAGGTCTTCGAGGAACACGCCGTCGGCGGTGATCTTGGCGAGGGCCTGGCGGTCGGCCGAGCAGGAGACGGCGATGCCGATCGGGCAGGAGGCGCCGTGGCGGGGGAGGCGGATGACCCGCACGTCGTGGCAGAAGTACTTGCCGCCGAACTGGGCGCCGATGCCGAAGGCCTGGGTGAGGGCGAGGACCTCCTGCTCCATGTCGAGGTCCCGGAACCCGTGGCCCAGGGCCGATCCCTCGGTGGGCAGCGTGTCGAGGTACCGGGCCGAGGCGAGCTTGGCCGTCTCCAGCGCGGTCTCCGCCGACGTGCCGCCGATCACCACGGCCAGGTGGTACGGCGGGCAGGCCGAGGTGCCGAGCAGGCGGAGCTTCTCGTCGAGGAACTTCAGCAGGCCCTTCGGGTTGAGGACCGCCTTGGTCTCCTGGAACAGGTACGACTTGTTGGCCGACCCGCCGCCCTTGGCCATGAACAGGAACTTGTAGGCGCTGCCGTCGATCGCCGCGATCTTGATCTCGGCGGGGAGGTTGGTGCCGGTGTTCTTCTCGTCCCAGAGGGTGAGCGGCGCCATCTGCGAGTAGCGCAGGTTGTCGTGCTGGTAGGTCTCGTAGACGCCGCGGGCCAGCGCCTCCTCGTCGCCGCCGCCGGTGAGCACGAACTGGCCCTTCTTGGCCTTGATGATGGCGGTGCCGGTGTCCTGGCACATCGGGAGGATGCCGCCGGCGGAGATGTTGGCGTTCTTCAGCAGGTCGAGGGCGACGAAGCGGTCGTTGGCCGACGCCTCGGGGTCCTCCAGGATCCGGGCCAGCTGGGCGAGGTGACCCGAGCGCAGGAAGTGGGCGATGTCGTGCATCGCCTCGGCGGCCAGCGCGGTGAGGACCCGGGGCTCGACCTGCACGAAGGTGTGGCCGGCGGCCTCCACGGTGGACACGCCGTCGAGGTCGAGCTTCCGGTAGGTGGTGGCGTCGGGCCCGAGGGGCAGCAGCTCGGTGAACTCGAAGTCGGTCATCGCCGTCGAGGGTACGACCGCCACCAGACGACCGCCCAAGCGGGTCGACGGGGCTGGTTCTTGCACGGGCTCGACTGCGAGGCGGCGCCGCGCCCGTGCAGGTTGGCGTCGGGCGGGTTCTTGCACGGGCTGGGCTGCGGGGCGGCGTCGTGCTCGTGCAGGTTGGCGTCGGGTTGGTTCTTGCACGGGCTGGGCTGCGGGGCGGCGTCGTGCTCGCGCAGGTTGGCGTCGGGTTGGTGCTTGCACGGGCTGGGAGGCGGGGCGGCGTCATGCTCGTGCAGGTTCGGGTTGCTGGGCGGGTCGGGTAGACCGGCTGCCATGGGTGACGACGTGAGCGTGGGCAGCGGCGGCGGTTCGACCGAGGGCGGGTTCCGGGTCGAGCACGACACGATGGGGGAGGTGCGGGTGCCGGCGGCGGCGCGGTGGGGGGCGCAGACCCAGCGGGCGGTCGAGAACTTCCCGATCTCGGGGCGGCCGATCCATCGGGGTCTGATCCGGGCGCTCGGGCTGGTGAAGGCCGAGGCGGCGCGGGTGAACGCGGCGATGCCCGAGGTGGCCGCCGTCGACCCGCAGGTGGGCGAGGCGATCGCGGCGGCGGCCGAGCGGGTGGCGGCCGGCGAGCTCGACGACCAGTTCCCCGTCGACGTGTTCCAGACCGGCTCGGGCACGTCGTCGAACATGAACGCCAACGAGGTGATCGCCCACGTCGCCGGCGAGGCCCTGGGCGACCCCGGGAGCGTCCACCCCAACGACCAGGTGAACGCCAGCCAGTCGTCGAACGACGTGTTCCCGACCGCCATCCAGGTCGCCGCCGCCGAGGGGCTCCACCGCGACCTCCTGCCCGCGCTCGACCTGCTGGCCGGGACGCTGCGGGGCAAGGCGGTCGAGCTGGCCGACGTCGTGAAGGCCGGGCGGACCCACCTGATGGACGCGGTGCCGGTCACCCTCGGCCAGGAGCTCGACGGCTACGCCACCCAGGTCGACCACGCACGGGCCCGCCTGGCCGCCGCGCTGCCCCGCCTCGGCGAGCTGCCGATCGGCGGCACCGCGGTGGGCACCGGCATCAACGCGCCGCCCGGCTTCGGCGCCGAGGTGGCCCGGCGGCTGGCGGCCCGGACCGAGCTGCCGTTCGTGGAAGCCGTCGACCACCTCGCCGCCCAGGCCGCGCCGGACGCGCTGGTGGAGGTGTCGTCCCAGCTGCGCGGCGCGGCGGTGGCGCTGGTGAAGATCGCCAACGACCTGCGCTGGATGGCGTCGGGCCCCCGCACCGGGCTGGCCGAGATCCACCTGCCGGACCTCCAGCCCGGGTCGTCGATCATGCCCGGCAAGGTGAACCCGGTCCTGTGCGAGGCGGTCACCCAGGTGGCGGCCCAGGTGATCGGCAACGACGCCGCGGTGGCCTTCGGGGCCAGCCAGGGCAACTTCGAGCTCAACGTGTACCTGCCGATGATCGCCCGGAACGTGCTCGAGTCGATCGAGCTGCTCGGCAACGTGGCGGTGCTCTTCGCCTACCGCTGCGTGGCCGGGATCACCGCCGACGTCGAGCGCTGCCGGGCCAACGCCGAGGCGTCACCGGCCATCGCCACCTCGCTCAACCCGTTCCTCGGCTACGAGCGCACCGCGGCGTTGATCAAGGAGTCCCAGCGCACCGGGACGCCGATCCGCGACCTCGTCGCCGCCACCGGGGAGATCTCCGCCGCCGACCTCGATCGGGCCCTCGACGCCCTCGCCCTCACCCGCGGCGGCCTGCCGGGCTGATCCGTCGGGCCCGGGCGCTCGAACGTTGCGCCGAAACCCACCTGGGCGTCGGGTTTGCGCGCAAAGTTCGCAGATCTGCCGGTCCGGGCGCCCGGAACTTTGCGCCGAAACCCACCTGGGCGTCGGGTTTGCGCGCAAAGTTCGCAGGGGAGGGGCGCTTGGGGTCAGCCCTTGGCGGGGGAGCCGTCGAAGGCGCCGGGGTCGCCGGGGCCGGGGAGGTGGGGGTGGCTCCACGAGTTGACCTTGCCGACGAGGGCGCCCACGTGCTCCCACTCGGCGGGGTGCCAGCCCTCGGCCTTGCCGACGATGGCCAGGTCCTGGCGGACGTAGACGAGGGCGGGCAGGCGCTCGAGGCCGGCGGCGCCGACGAGGGCACGATTCGGGTCGGCGAAGGTGAGGAAGCGCTTGGCCCACGGGCCGAGGAACCGGGCCGCGTCCCGCTCGTCGGCGGTGACGGTCCAGGCCACCCGACAGTCGGCGCCCTGGAAGTTGGCGAGGACCCGGCCGGCGGTCTCCAGGAGCCAGGCGCTCTCGTGGGTGTAGGGGTCGAGCACCACGGTCAGGAGCTGGAAGGTGGTGAGCCACTCGTCGATCGGCCGGGGCTCGTCGCCCAGCGCGGTGAGGGCGAAGTCGTCCTTGAGCAGCGTGACCACGGGGGAGAAGGTAGTGGCCGCGCTGCGGGCGTCCGGAATCCCGGGCCCCCGCCGGGCCTCGATCGCCGGGTGGGGTCGGCGCCGTGGCTAGGTTCGCCGGCGGAACCCAACCGGGAGGCACCCATGGTCGACACGACCGGCTACCACGTCCTGCTCTTCCTGCACGTCCTGTCCATCATCGTGGCCTTCGCCCCGAACTTCGTGTGGCCGTTCGTGTCGGTGAAGTTGAAGAAGGAGGGCAAGCCGGTGGGACCCGCCATCGGCGACCTCGCCGCCGGCAACACGATGCGGGTCCACGGCCCCGCGCTGGTCCTGGCCGGCGTCTTCGGGTTCGGGCTGATCGGGATGAGCAAGCCCGAGGGCGCCACCGAGGCCGTCTTCAGCTTCAGCCAGGCGTGGGTGAGCGCCGGGATGCTGGTGTGGTTCCTGCTGCTCGGGGTGGTCTTCGGGATGATGGCGCCGGCCGAGAAGCGGGCCGCGGCCGGCGATGCCGGCGCCGAGAAGATCATCTCGATGGCCGGCGGGATCATGCACCTGCTGCTCGCCGTCGAGCTGTTCATCATGGTGTTCAAGCCCGGCTTCCCCTGACCGTTCCGGCGGCGGGCGCGGGGGAGCCCGGGCCCCCGCCCTGGGACCCGGGCTCCGGTCGTGGCTTCGATCAGCCGCCGGCGGCGGTGACGGCGAGGGCGGCCACGAGATCGATCTCGGAGGTGCCGGCCGCTCGGGCGTCGGCCCAGGCGCGGGCCTCGGCCGCGCTCGGGGGGCGGCCGAGGACGGCCCGGTACCAGCGGTCGGCCTGGACCCGTCGGGCCTCGTCGCCGGAGGTGACCTCCACCGCCAGCGTCCGGGGGTCGACGCCGGCGCCGAGGGCGTGGCTGGCGGCCTGGCGCTCGTCGACGGTGGGGGCCCGGTCGAGGGCGGCGGCGTAGAGGTCGACGACCCAGCGGTCGTCGTCGCCGGCCGCGGCGCGGGCCTCGGGCGAGGCGGCCAGCTCGGCCCGGAACGCCTCGGGCGACAGGCCGGCGCGGAGGCGCCCGGCCCAGTAGTCGCGGCCGTCGTCGTCGGCGGCGCGGTCGAGGTAGCGGGGGTAGTCGGAGGCCACCAGGCGGCGGGCGAACTCGGCGGAGGCGGCGATGGCCCGGGCGATGGCGTCCTCGGTGGCGCCGGCGGCGAGCCGTCCGGTCCAGGCGGCGAGACCGTCGGGATCGGGGCTGCGGCCGAGCAGCGAGCGGTACAGCGAGGCGACCAGCGGATCGCCGGGCGGGGGCGGCACCGTGGTGGCCGGCGGTTGGGGGACCAGGGTGACCGGGGTGCCCGGCGTGGTGCTGGTCCCCACGGTGCCCGGCGTCGAGGTGGCCGGCGTCGAGGTGGTGCTGGTCGTCGTCGACGACGTGCTGGTGGACGACGTGCTGGTCGTCGAGGTCGAGGTCGAGGTCGAGGTGCTGGTCGAGGTCGTCGTGCTGGTCGACGTGGACGTCGACGTGCTGGTGCTGGTCGACGTGTCGGGGGTGACCTCGAAGCACTCGCCCACGCCGGACACGTCCGAGCCCTTGCGGGCGGTGCCGTAGACGTCGGCGCCGGCGGTCAGCGGGCCCTGGACGGAGAAGGTGCCGTGGCCGGCCTGGTCGAGGGTGACCGTCGTGCTGGCCACCTGGGTGACGCCGGCGCCGCTCATCAGCTTCGAGCAGGGCGACCCGATCCCGCTGGTCGAGCTGGCCAGGGTGACGACGCGGGTCCCGTTGGCCTCGCCGTCGACCGTGCCGCTCACCGTGCCCGGCGCGCCGGCGGTGGCGCCGGTGATCACCGGGGGCTGGGGGGCGGACCCGGTCGGGATCGTGGTGGTCGAGGTGGTGCCGGCGGGCACGACGTGGAGGGTGAGGAAGCCCGAGTCGGAGCGACTGGAGCCCTGGTCGGTGGTGCCGCTGGCGGAGACCGAGGCCTGCACGTTGCCCTGGCTCACGCCTCGCAGGGTCACCCGGAACGTCCTCGACCCGCCGGAGGCCAGCGAGAACCCGGCGGTGGGTGGGGTGGGGTCGGGGCCGCCGGCGATCGAGTAGGCGAAGGCAGCGTTCGAGAACAGCGTGGGCTGGGAGAAGGTGATGCCGTCGATCGAGCCGGCGTCGCCGTTCGGCGCCGAGACCGTGACGTCCACATCGACGGTGGCGCCGACCTCGACGGTCACCTCGCCCGGGCTCACCGCCACGTCGAGCTGGGGTCGGCGCTGGAACACCGAGACCACGTCCAGGTCGTCGTTCGCCGGGGTGACCGACGGGGTGGCGAACTGCGCCTTGAGCGAGCGGACCGGGCCGCTGAGCGAGCCGATCGCCTTGTCGAAGGCGTAGACGTCCCAGGGCCCCGAGTCGTTCGGCAGGTAGCCGCTGAAGTTCGGGCCGCCGGAGAGGGTGCGGTTGGCGGCGATGACGCAGTCGGGCACGGGGACGGTGGCGGACTGCTGGTAGGCGAAGGCCCAGTCGTCGGGGAGGCAGGCGCTCACGTCGGGGTTGGTGCCGCTGCGGACCAGGAGCGCCACCGAGTCGGCGTCGAGGTCGTACTCGGAGCCGTCGGAGAACTGGGTCTCGATGGTGATCGGGTAGACGAGCGGCGGGGCGTAGAAGGCGTGGCCCTCGCCGCCGGTGGGGAAGCGGCCGGCGTAGTGGAGGGCGAAGATCGGTTGCCAGCGTTCGCCGCCGTCGCCGAACCCGAGGCCCACGTACCGGACCGTGCAGGTGAACTCGTTGGCCCCGCAGCCCGACACGACCTGGAACCCCCGGTCGAAGAAGGTGTCGAACTCCCACTTGACGCCGTGGTACGTGCAACCGAGGTCGCCGCACTGGATGGGCGTCGTGGTGTCCTCGGGGTCGGTGGACAGCGTGACCTCGTCGCCGATGTGCACCACGTGGTCGGTGATCGAGGAGATCGACGCGTAGGTCACCGAGGTCACCGGGCAGTCGTCGACCACCACCGGGCTGGTGGCGAGGCAGCCCTCCTTGGCCGGCGCAGGCGCAACGGCCTGGGCCGGCGGCGGGGCCGGGACGGCCAGGCCGAGGACCACGACCACGAGGGCGAGCGCGGCGACGCGCCCTCGGGGCCGACGGCGGGTGGCGAGGACCGGACGGGTGACCATGGCGGCCTCCTGGGGAGCGTGGGGTGCGACGGGCACCGGGGATCGAACCCGACGCGTGTCGACGGAGATCGTCGGTCCCATCGAGCGCGCGCTGCAACGGGGTCGATCGCGCGCGCCGCTGCGGCGACCACCGGTGACGGGCGGTGGGTCCTCGGGGTGCTTCGGTAGCGTCGGAGGGTGCATCCGATCGAGCGCCTCCGCGCCGTCGCCCGCGCCAGCGGCGCCCCCGCCGACCGGGTGGCCCACGAGGCGGCGGCCTCCCTGGCGGGGTTCGCCGACGATCCGGCGTCGCTGGTCACGGCGTGTCGACGGTTGGTGGAGCGCCACCCGGCCAACGGCCCGATCTGGTGGCTGTGCGCCCGCACGCTGGTGGCGGCCGAGCCGGCCGACGAGCCGTGGCGGTGCCTCGACCTGCTCGTGGCCGATCGGACCGAACGGGAGCTGGCCCACCTCCTGCCCGAGGGCGCCACGGTCGCGGTCGTCGGGTGGCCGGAGCGGCTGGAGTCCACCCTCGGGCCTCGAGGTGACGTGGAGGTCGAGGTGATCGACGTCGAGGGGGACGGGCCGGGCTTCGTGCGCGAGCTCGAGCGGTCCGGCGTGGTGGCCCGCGACGTGGGCGTGGCCGGGCTGGCGGCGACGGTCGCCGCCGCCGACCTCCTGCTGGTCGACCTGCGGGCCGCCGGCGCGGCCCGGGCGTTCGTGGCCCCGGGGAGCTGGGCCGCCGCCGCGGTGGCCCGCGCCGCCGGCGTGGCGGTGTGGGGCGTGGCCGGTGTGGGCCGGGTGCTGCCCGCCCGCCTGTGGTCAGCGGTCGAGCGCCGGGTGGACGAGGCCGAGGGCCGCGCCTGGTCGCCCGACCTCGAGGCGATGCCCACGGCGCTGCTCGACCGGGTCGCCACCGAGCGCGGCCTCGAACCGGTGGCCGAGGCGTTGGCCCGCAGCGACGCGCCCGACGCCCCCGAGCTCGCCCGCTGAGGGGACGGCGATGGCGCCCCAGGATCCGACCGCGCCCGGCCCCGGGGGCGACGACCGCCGGCGGGGCCGACGGCGTCGGCCGTCTCGGCGAGGCGCGGGCGACGAGGCCGGCCGGGGGTCGACCCGTCGTCGGCGGGAGGGACCGTCGGCCGAGGCCCGCCGCGCGGCTCGCCTCGCGGCCCGACCCGAGGTGCGCTACCCGGCCGAGCTGCCGATCGTCGACCGCCGCCAGGAGCTGCTCGACGCCGTTCGGGACCACCAGGTCGTGGTGGTGGCCGGCGAGACCGGGTCGGGCAAGAGCACCCAACTGCCCAAGCTGTGCCTGGAGCTCGGCCGGGGCATCGGCGGGATGATCGGCCACACCCAGCCCCGGCGGGTGGCGGCCCGCACGATCGCCGAGCGGGTGGCCGAGGAGCTCGGCACCGAGCTGGGCACGACGGTGGGCTACGCCGTGCGCTTCACCGACCGGGTCTCGCCGGCCACGTCGGTGAAGGTGATGACCGACGGCCTGCTCCTGGCCGAGATCCGCCACGATCGGGACCTGTCGGCCTACGACACGCTGATCGTCGACGAGGCCCACGAGCGCAGCCTCAACGTCGACTTCCTCCTCGGCTACCTCGCCCAGCTCCTGCCCCGCCGGCCCGACCTCAAGCTGATCGTCACCTCCGCCACCATCGACACCGCCCGGTTCGCGGCGCACTTCGGCGGCGCCCCGGTGATCGAGGTGAGCGGCCGGACCTTCCCGGTCGAGGTGCGCTACCGGCCCTTCGGCGGCCTGGTCGAGCGGCCCGGCCACGACGAGCCGGTGCTCGACGACCGCGACCAGGTCGACGCCATCGGCGATGCCGTGGCCGAGCTGTGGCGCGACGGCCCCGGCGACGTGCTGGTGTTCCTCTCCGGCGAGCGCGAGATCCGCGACGCCGCCGAGGCGCTCGAGGCGCGTGGCACCTGGCCCGACCTCGAGGTGCTGCCGTTGTTCGCCCGGCTCACCGCCGCCGAGCAGCACCGCATCTTCCAGCCGTCGCGGGGGCGGCGGGTGGTGTTGGCCACCAACGTGGCCGAGACGTCGTTGACCGTCCCCGGCGTGCGCTACGTGGTCGACACCGGCCTGGCCCGCATCTCCCGCTACAGCACCCGGCTCAAGGTGCAGCGCCTCCCGATCGAGGAGGTGTCGCAGGCTTCGGCCGACCAGCGGGCCGGTCGCTGCGGCCGCGTCGCCCCCGGCACCTGCATCCGCCTCTACGCCGAGGACGACTACCTCGCCCGCCCCCGCTTCACCGATCCCGAGGTGCTGCGGACCAACCTCGCCTCGGTCGTGCTGACGATGGCCGACCTCCGCCTCGGGCCCGTCGCCGACTTCCCGTTCCTCGATCCGCCCGACGCCCGGGCCGTGCGCGACGGCGTCGCCCTCCTCGAGGAGCTCGGCGCGCTCGCCGCCGCGGCGGACCGCGGCGGCGCCGAGCGCGTTGGCCCGCCGCGAGGCGACGACGGGCCGCGGCTGTCCCAGCTCGGGCGGCGGTTGGCGCGGCTGCCGGTCGACCCGCGCCTCGGGCGGATGATCCTCGAGGCCGACCGGGAGGGGTGCGTGGCCGAGGTGGTCGTGATCGCCGCCGCCCTCTCGATCCAGGACCCGCGCGAGCGCCCCACCGACCAGCGCCAGGCGGCCGACGAGGCCCATCGCCGGTTCCGGGTGCCCGGGTCGGACCCGCTCGCCCTCGTCGAGCTCTGGCGCCACCTGGCCGACCAGCGGCGGGAGCTGTCGTCCAACCAGTTCCGCAAGCGCTGCCGGGCCGAGTTCCTGAACTACCTGCGGGTGCGGGAGTGGCAGGACCTCGAGCGGCAGCTCCGGGCCGCGCTGCGCTCGGTCGACATCGTGGCCGGCACCACCCCGGCCTCCGCCGACCAGGTGCACCGGGCCCTGTTGTCCGGGCTGCTCTCCCACATCGGCATGCGCGACGACGAGGCCCGGGACTATCGCGGCGCCCGCCAGGTGCGCTTCGAGCTGGTCCGGTCCTCGGCGCTGGCCCGCACGCCGCCGCGCTGGGTGATGGCCGCCGAGCTGGTCGAGACCGACCGGCTGTGGGGCCGCACGGCGGCCACCATCCGGCCCGAGTGGGCGGAGGCCCTCGGCGGCCACCTGGTCAAGCGCAGCTACGGCGACCCCGAGTGGGATCCGCGAGCAGGCCGGGCGGTCACCGCCGAGCGGGTCACCCTCTACGGCCTGCCTCTGGTGAGCGGCCGTCGGGTGGGCTACGAACGCGTCGACCCCGACGAGGCCCGCGACCTCTTCCTCGCCCACGCGCTGGTGGCCGGCGCGTGGGAGGGCGGTCGGCACCGGTTCCTCGAGGACAACGCCGCGCTCCGCGACGAGGTCGAGCGCATGGCCGACCGGGTGCGCAGCTGGGACCTGCTCGACGAGGAGGTGCTGTTCCGCTTCTACGACGAGCGGGTCGGCGCCGACGTGGTGTCCGGCGGCCACTTCGATCGCTGGTGGAAGCGGGCCCGGCGCGACCACCCGAACCTGCTCACCCTCACCTGGGACGACGTGGCCCGCGGCGCCGACCTCGACCTCGACGGCCTCCCCGATACATGGACCCACGACGACCTCGTCCTCCCGCTCACCTACCGGTTCGAGCCGGGCGCCGACGACGACGGCGTGACCGTCCACGTGCCCCTGGCCGTGCTCAACCGGGTGGCCGACGCCGGGTTCGACTGGCACGTGCCCGGGCACCGGCGCGAGCAGGCCGAGGCGCTCCTGCGAGCGCTGCCCAAGGCCCGCCGGCGCGAGCTGGCGCCGTTCAACGAGGTGGTGCGGGCGGTGGCCGACACCGTGCGCGGCCTCGCCCCCGACGGCCGGTCCTTCGTCGAGGCGGTGGCCGACGAGGTGGCGGCGGCCACCGGCCTGCACCTCGCGCCGGCCGATCTCGACCCCCGCCAGCTCCCCGACCACCTGCGCCTGCGCATCTCGGTGGAGGACGGCGATCGCGTCGTGGCCGTCGGCACCGACGTCGGGGCGCTGCGGGACCTCGTGGGCGGGCGGGTGCGGGCCGCGGTCGCCGCCGCCGCGCCCACGATCGAGCGGTCCGGCATCCGGCGCTGGGACCTGGGCGAGCTGGCCGAGGTCGTCACCTCGCTGGTCGACGGCCACGAGGTGCGCGGCTACCCGGCCCTGCTCGACGACGGCGACGCCGCCGCCCTCCGGGTGTTCACCCAGCCCGAGATCGCCGAGCGCATCCACCCCACCGGCGTCCGCCGGCTGCTCCTCTGCTCGGTGCCGGTGGGCGTGCGCGGGCTCGACGGGGAGGTCCCGAACCGGGTCCGCCTCGCCCTCGCCGCGCTGAGCGCCTGGCCCGAGCTCGACGGCCTCGGCGTCGGTCGCCTCCTCCGCGATGTCATCACCGCCGCGGCCGACCACCTGGTGGCGGCCCGCCCGCCGGTGCGCTCGGCGGCGGCGTTCGACGCGCTGGTCCAGGCCGGCCGGGTCGACCTGCGCCGCTTCGCTTCAGACGCCCTGGCCGGCGCCGGCGCGGTGGTGCGGGCCGCCGCCGAGGCGCAGGCCCACCTCGATCGCCTGGTGGCGCCCTCGCTCGCCGGCCTGGTCGACGACGCCCGGGCCCACCTCGTCCGCCTCGTCGCCCCCGGGTTCGTCGGTCGCGCCGGGATCGATCGCCTCGC
>WBZU01000355.1_pt1 | contig 41601 bp, 34 predicted proteins | sample 5204311 | NCBI WGS metagenome assembly WBZU01 (sample SAMN12344359, study PRJNA552823) | activated sludge metagenome | biome: Activated sludge suspended growth; feature: Nitrification reactor; material: Wastewater; isolation source: activated sludge from nitrification reactor of wastewater...
TTTCGGTCATGGGAAACGCGAGCGCGAGGACGGTGAGCACGACGTAATACGAGGGAAACGTGCGTAAGATGCGGCGGAGGTAAAACCGGCGAAGGTCTTGCGAACCGGTGTGTTCGATCGAGCGCAACAGGATGGAGCCGATGAGAAAACCGCTCAGGACGAAGAAGAGATCCATGCCGAAAAAAATCGACGTGGAGAAGTCGACGAACGGTTTGTACAAAGGCACGTCGTTTTCACCCCAAAGGATCCACGACACGTGCCATTGGACGACGCTGATGATGCCCAAGACGCGCAGGCCGTGCAGCGACGGGTAACGATTGTCGAGAAGCTCGAGCGACAAGAATCGCGACAGCCGAGAAGGGGGCTTCTGTGATTCTGCGGCAAGGGCTGCGTCCGACATGAGGGCGCGCATCCTAATACGATTGGCGCATGGTACGTCCAGCGCCGAGATGAGGAATTCCGAGGTGCCTTTTTGCGGAGGCGAGTGGTATCAAGCGTGCCTGCAATGAAACCCTGGTCCGTGCTGCGAAGCCAAACCATTGTCGACCGGAAGTGGTTGACGGTCAAAGAACAACATATTGCGTTGCCTCACGGCGGTGAGATCGGCGAGTTTCACTTGATTGAATCTCCCGATTGGGCCTCGACGTTGGCCATTACCGAGACGGGTCGATTGGTGATGGTCGATCAATATCGGCATGGAGCCGCGCGGGTGAGCCGCGAACTTCCGGCAGGAATGATCGACCCCGGAGAAACCCCGGAACAAGCGGCACGGCGCGAGCTGGAAGAAGAAACAGGGTACGTCGCGGAACATTGGGAACATTTGTTGACGATCAATACGGAACCGGCCCGACACACGAATCGAGCGCATTTCTATTTTGCAAAAGGTGCGCGCCTGGCCGGGGACCAACGCGTCGAGCCGAGCGAGTTCATTCATGTGGCGTTGGTTGAGCCAAACGAGCTTCTGCGAGCGATCGCCGACGGAACCATCGTGCACGGGGTGCACGTAGGGGCGATCATGTTGGCGGTTGCCCGAGGTCTGGTGGGTGGACTTTGAAACGGGAGACGCGGAAAAGCGGCCGGCACTTTGTTGACTTCGCTCGAAAGTGCCCGGCACCTTGTTCGACACCGTGTTGACTTCGCCGCGTCCTCCCCGATCGGTGCCCGTTCGTCGCTACGGTTTCGCGTTTTTCTGCGTCATTGCCTGCGTTCTGACCGTGTTCATTCTGCGCGCACGCACCCCGGGCCCGCAGCCGAGCCATCGTTTGTCCCACCGGACCTCCGTTTTGGTTTTTCACCCGGCCAAACCCACCCCGTCCCCGTCACCACCTGCCCCGAAGAGCATCGTTGTCGCTTTCACGGGCGATATTTCAATTTCGCTGGGCGTCAGCCAAGTTCTCTCCGGCCACTCGCAGCCGCATTTTCCATTCGGTGATGTCGCCGAGCGCCTGCGTTCGTACGACTTGCTCGTCGGAAACCTCGAATGTGTCATTACCACGCTGGGCGAACCGATGATTCGGGAGCCGCTCATCGCCCCTGTGGAAACGCCGAAACTCCTCCTCGACGCCGGGTTTGACCTCGTTTCCATTGCCAACAATCATACGCTCGACATGTCCCGCGCGGGTTATTTGGAAATGCTCGCGAAACTCGATGCGGCCGGTTTGGCCCATTTCGGTTCCACGACCGCCGATCCGCAACGTGATCCCATCGTCATTCGTGAGGTTCAGGGGATTCGCATGGCCTTGATCGGTCATTTCAATCGCGAAGAAAAACGCGCCGTCGAAGACGTCGCCCGAGCCCGCGCCAAAGCCGATATCGTCATCGTGTTCGAACACTGGGGCGTCGAATATTCGCACGTGCCCGTCTTGCATCAACGTTTACTTGGACGAACCCTGATCGATGCCGGCGCCGACGCGGTCATCGGAGCGCACGCGCATATCGTGCATCCCATTGAAGTGTACAAGGATCGATTGATTGCTTATGGATTGGGGAATTTCGTTTTCTCGAGTATGGTGCGTCAAGGTACGCATACCGGAGCCGTTTTGGAACTCGAAATGGACCGCCGGGGGATTCTGTCACGTCGTTTTCGTGCTGTGCATATCGACGCTCGAGGCGCACCTCATTGGCACGGCGACGTCATGGACGAACCAATGCTCGACCCTCCCGGACCAAGGCCGCTCGGTCCACTTTGAAAACGACCGAAGCACGTCTTGCGAATCGTTTGGATTTCCTGTACCGATCGGAGAATGCAAAAAACTCGAATTTTCTTTTCCGTAGTCGGCGTTGCGATGGGTTTGGCAATTGCTTCGGGATGCGGCAGCGATCCTCCCAAAGGCAATGGTGGCAATGGTGGTGAAGGCGGCGAACCTTGGGGCGCCGGCGGCAGTGGCGGCGCTGGTGGTGCCGGTGCCACCTCCACGTCCAGCTCCACGAGCGGCAGCACGAGCAGCGGATCAATGAGCGGCAGCACGAGCAGCGGTTCGATGAGCGGTTCGTCGAGCAGCGGTTCGAGCGGCGGCGGCGAACCTCCTGCAATGAATGGAATGACCGCGGCCCACAATGCGGCGCGTGCAGCGGTGAATCCTCCGGCACCGACGCCCATTCCTCCGCTCACGTGGGACCCCGCCATTGCGGCCGTCGCTCAAGCTTATGCCGAAAACTGCGTTTTTCAGCATAGCAACAACCCATACGGAGAAAACCTTTATGCCACGACGGGAGGCGGAAGCCCGCAAGACGTCGTCGGTTCGTGGGTCTCGGAAGCCGCGAATTACAATTATTCCTCGAATTCGTGCAATGGTACGTGCGGCCATTACACGCAGGTCGTCTGGGCAAACTCGTTGGGTCTTGGTTGCGGCATGGCCGTGTGCAACAAGAATTCCCCGTTCGGTGGCGGATCGTGGGAGATCTGGGTTTGCAATTACGATCCGCCGGGGAACTTCATCGGCGAACGACCTTACTGAGGGATTTTCGCGCGCGTGAAATACGCGAATGGGAATCAGACGGTCGCGGCGAGGGCTCGAGCGAAATCGAGCCCCGTCACGACGCCCAAAAGATCGCCGTTGTCCATGGCGAACACGCGTCGCGCCCGCGCTTCGAATGCATGCGCCGCCGCGCGATACAACGGCGTCTGGACGTGTTGCATCACGAGCCCGTAATTCATCACATCTTCGACGCGCGTATTCGGCGACAAATCCCGCGCAGCGAGCGCTTCCACCTGCGTAAATGCTCCCACCGGATATCCGACTTCGTCAATGATGGCGATTCCCGTGACGCCCACGCGATCGAGGCGCGACGTGGCATCCGCAATCGTCGCCGTGATGGGCAATGTAATCACCGGATGCGACATCGCGTCTTTGACCGGCGTATCGATATGCAACGCTCGCACCGCCGCCAACACTTCTTCAATGCTGAATACACCGGCGACGCGACCTTGGTCTTCGACGTAAACCCGATGCACATGGTTATCCACCATCGCTCGCGCGGCATGCCCGACATGCGCGTCCGCTGCGACCGTGATGAGACCCGCACGCATGTGTTCCTTGGCAGGCTCCGCCGGCAGTTCGATCGCCTGAATTCCAGCCAGCGAGGCCGGTTGAAGACGACCCACGCGCAGCAAGTCCGTCATCGAAACGACTCCAAGCGCCCGGCCGTCACCATCGACGACAGGAACGGACGAAATTCGTTGGAGCACCAGCGTTTGGTAGATCTTGTCGAGGTGCGTGTCGGGACCGACCGACAACACGGGAGTCTTCATCAACGTTGAAACATGCAGCGGTGCTTGGATCATGAGTGCGGCTCCATGGCAAAAGGTCAGCCAAGCGGAGTGAGTGGCCCGGCATCTTATTGTTCGCCGCGACGAAAGCAACCGTTGCGTGCAGTCGGGATCCGTTTTCCCAAACCGCCGGCCTAACAGCCCGTTGATTTATCTGCTCGCACCCGAAATCGTCGGTCGACATCGCTCGAAATACCTGCGTATTCCTCGCTCCGTCGCCCTAGCTTTCGGGCGCTCGCGACGATAATTCAACGGGCTGCTAAAGGCTCACAGTATGCAACACGCGCTCGAACGACGCGGCAGCGACGGCTACCGTGACCGGAATCGTGAAGTTGTCGTCGAGACGAATCGTTGCCAACTCAATCAGCGCCCCCGCTGCACTGGCGACCGCGGCGATCGCCAACATCGCCGACAACGGCAGGGAATGAAACACGATCAAAAGGACAAACGCTGCGGCCATTCCCACCGCGAAAAACCCCAGCGTCCCTTCGAGCGATCGGTTTTTCCGGATCTTCGTCCGGCCAATGCGCCGACCAATGAATCCCGCCGCAGGATCGGCCAATCCAAGCACGACGACCCCCAGCTCAGCCGAACGTATCGGGGCGAAAAGCGCCAAACCCACGAGCGCCGTCAAGTACCACGTCGACGAATTGACCTTGTGCTCCTCTTCCGCGTGCGCAATGCGCGAAAAAAATCGCATCAAATGCACGTTTGCCGGAGGATGCACCCGGCGCAAAATTTCGAGCGACCACGCCGCGAGAGCCAACGTGCCACTCGCCGCCACGAGCCACTCGCGATGCGAAACGAGACGCAGCATCACAAGCGCCGCCGCCGCCGAAAGGACGTGAAACAAGCTGCGAGCGTAGTTCTCCGGACGACGTGGTTTCGTCGGCGTCTGCGGCCCGTCGCCCTCTTCAACCGTTATGACATTCAATCCCGGCTCGTACACGGCGCGAGCATCTTACACACCGCGCACCGTGTCCAATTTCAGGTTCATGTCATTTTCACGAACCAGCACCGGCCGCCGATACACCGTTGATGCACACGTAATGACACGTTGCGCCAAACGCGGAACTTGCCGCTGCACCAGTATTGCAAAAATCCGCGAACACGACGTGCATCGGACTTCCGCGGGCGCTCGCGACGATCATTCAACGGGCTGTTGAGCCCGAGAGGCGAAAAATTCGCCATTGGTTTGTCTTTTTGATTCTCGTCATCGAGGCTGCGTCAGGCGCCGCGAGCTATTTTTTTCGTAGGCGTGCGGGGCGTCGGAGGAATCGATCCACTGGCGACGCGCGGGTTGCCCCCGTCGTCTTGATGCAGACGTTCGAGAATGGCGTTGGCGATCAAATTCAATTCGAGGCTCTTCGACAACATCACCGGGGCGCGCGTTCGTCCGGGATCCTCCGGCGACCCGGCTCGAGGCCGCGGAGGCCCGGCCCCATCATCCAATACGATCACGGGCAAACCATTGGGACATTTGGTTTGCACGAGCCCGAGCACTCGCAAAAAGTAACGACGCTCCACCACCACGATATCCACCCGCACATCGTCGAGCCCCAGATATTGGGCGGCTTGGTCGGCATTTTCGAGCGTAATCACATCACAATGATGGCCGACGCGCAGCGTTTGAGAAAGCGTTTGGCGAAAAATACCATTGTGTTCAACCAACAGAATGCGCCAAGGCTTCGGCGTGGACGCACCATTCGACGTCCGCGCGCCCGTCAATGCTCTGGCCCGACCAATCAAATACGCCTTCGAATGTGGTTTGCCCACGAAATCATCCGCGCCGATTCCAAGACTCTGCAACATCGATGTGAAGCGATTGTCACTCGACAAAATCATGACGGGCAATTTTTCAAATACAGGATTCGTCCGAACTTCCTGCAAAAAATCAATTCCGTGACCATCTGGTAACATCAAATCCAGAATCATCAGATCCACTGGATTCTGTGTGCTTGCGCGCTTTAATGCCCGCCTTGCCGCATCGAGCGTAGGGACACCCGTCACTCGAAACCCCGCATCACGAAGTTCGGCGGCAAGAACCATCCGTACCGTTGGACTGTCGTCAACGAGCAAGACATGAGCGCTTGGTATCGTAGGCAGTCTTCCGTCGGGCATCGAGGAACCCCTTTCGTCCAAGATACATAATGCGCCCGGATTGCCAAAGGCTTTTTTGTCGTAAGTGAAAGTTTTCTCCCCCCAAGCTTGGGCGCCAACGTAATAACGAATTCGATTTCACCGGCAATGCTCCACACAGCGAAGGAAACAACGAAACCGTCATTTATTCGACGGTTCGCAATGCTTTGTCCAGTGTCGTTGCTGAATCTCGTCGAGCCGCTACATGCACATCGGGGTTGTCAAGGGTTTGGCTCGTGATTTTTTTGTCTTGTGTCGACCCGGTCAAGGTCGGGAGAATCATCGCGAGTTTGGCACGTTTATTCTTGCATCGTGTTGAGCCTGTGCGTATTCGATAGCTGTTATGCGGTTGTTCAAGAAAATCGTTCCCGTCGCGTTTTCCGTCCTCGTTTGGGGGCATCGGGACGCGCTTGCCGAACCTCCACCGTCGGATGCGCCCGCAAATCCCCAACCAGCCGCTCCGACGACGCCCGCGGAAACGTCAACGATAGGGACAACCCCCGCCGATTCACCTCCGGTTGCCAATCCTCCTGCGGTTGAATCACCATTGCCGGAAAAACCCCCGGAAACACCTCCCGAACCAGCCGTCACGGCTTCTGCGGAAAAAGGTCTTCCTCGTCTGCATATCGAGGCCAATCGATTTTCCGTGCGCCTTTTGCGTATCGAGCGGGTCATGTCGGATGATGCGGGCGAGGGCATTCTTGCGAAAACCATCTGCACCGCGCCGTGTGATCAAGTCATCGACGGTCGACGGCGACAAACCTTTTTCTTCGGGGCCGAGGGAATGGTTCCATCCCGCGGATTTCGCGTGGCGACCTTGCGAGGCAATATCGTCGCGCGCGTCGATGGCGGCAGTATTGTTGCGCGACAAACGGGTTTCTTGCTCGGAGGGTTTGGCGGGGCCGCGATGCTTGGTGGAGCAACGATGCTCGGCGTCGGTTACGGCCTTGATGGCACGCATTTGTCCGCCGAAGGAAAAATCGTCGAAGGACCGAATCCGAACCTGACGACCGGAGGTTTCATCACCTTGGGCGTCGGAACGGCGTTGGTGACGACCGCCGTGATTTTGGTCCTGACGGCAAAAACAAAAATTACGCTCTTCCAAGCCGACGATTCGACGGCTCGAGTTTCGCTCGAAATGGGGCGATTACGGTTTTGATGGCGGGCAGTTGAGCGGAAAGTTCAGAACGTGACGCCGACGCCGAATGAACCGAGGATCGAAATGGCGCCCGCCTTGTCGTAAAAGGTCACGCCGATATCCTGAATGCCGGGGTTCTTCGATTGCGCAATGATCGTAATGGGATCCGCGGTGGCCACGCCGATCCCGATTCCACCCGACAAGGAAAAACCTCCGTCTCCAAAGACGGTGGTATTTCCAATCGAACCGCCGAAGATCCATGAACTGACGTTTTGCGTGACCGGCGCGACGGGTTGAACCGGATGAGTCAACGTCGCATCGAAACTCTCATACCCCGCGTGCGCCTTGAGCCAAAAACCTCGCAATGGTCGCCCCTCGAAATACACGCCGATATCACTGCCGAGAGCCCAACCGCTCGCATCGAGGTTTTCCGTGGAAGTCCCGAAAATATACGAAGGCGAGAGCTGAATCGACAACGGCCCGACGATCGCGACTTCACCCTCGAAGCTCAATCGCCGCATCAACAAATCGAAAGCATTGAAGCGCACCGACCAACGACAACACTTGGCGGCCGGAGGTGGCGGAGGAGGCGGCGGTCCCGCACTCGGTCCACCTTGAGGATATTGGCCTTGAGGATATTGGCCTTGAGGATATTGGCCTTGTGGGTATTGGCCTTGAGGATATTGGCCTTGCGGGTATTGGCCTTGAGGATATTGGCCTTGTGGGTATTGGCCTTGCGGGTATTGGCCTTGTGGGTATTGGCCCTGCGGATATTGTCCGGGTTGAACTTGTCCTTGAGGGTATTGCCCTTGCGGATATTGATTTTGTTGCGGGTATTGGCCCTGGGGATATTGGTTTTGCTGCGGGTATTGCCCTTGCGGGTATTGTCCGGGCTGAACTTGTCCCTGAGGGTATTGCCCCGGCTGAGGCTGGGCGGGATTGGGCTGCTGTGGATAGGCCTGTGGCGGCGGATAACCCGGTTGCGGGGTCGTCGGTTGAGGAACCGGCGCCGGCTGCTGCGCCCACGTGATCGTGGTCGTCGTCAGCGTTGAGAGAAGAGCCAAGCATGCAAACCAGGGCGATCGTCGTGCCATCGCCGCTCACTTTAACGCTCGGGAACGCACCGCGCCAACCCTCGAAAGTGGTACGCGTGCGATTCCGGTGTGGCGATCGAGCGACGAACCATTCCCTGGTTCGACCTTTGGGTTTTCGAGTCGCCTTTGGCGCTCGACGCCCCAAACCCCTGCTAGCTTCGACGTCCGATGAGCTCCGCCCCGATCGAACCGACTTCGAGCCCCGAGTCTTCGTCTGCCGACGTGGCCAAAGTGCCGACCACGTCCGAACTCGACTCCGCCCTCGCCGAACTCCACGACCACGCACGCGCGTTTGCCCGCATGCCTCCGCGCGACAAAGCGCGCCTGCTGCGCGAAGTGCTCGGTCGAACGATCGCCGCCGCGCCGCGTATGGTCGCCCTGAGCTGCCTGGCCAAGGCCATTGACCCGGCGAGCGCTCTCGCCGGTGAAGAGTGGTTCGGCGGCCCCGTGACCATCGTCAATCACATCGCTGCGCTCGCCGCTTCCCTCGACGACATCGCCAAACGAGGTGCACCGCGATTGCCCTTCGGCAGCGTGCGGGAACACGACGGCCACGTCGACGTGCAGGCTTTCCCGATGCGTGGCTCGGACGCTCGCCTGCTCGCGGGTTTTTCCTGTGACGTTCGTCTCGCCAAAGGCACGCAAAAACGCGACGTACGCGCGCAACAAGCCGCGTTTTACCAAGTACGCGATCCCGAAGGCGCCGTCTCGCTCGTCCTCGGCGCGGGCAACGTCGCGAGCATTCCCGCCATGGACACGCTGCACGAACTGTTCGTCGAAGGCCGCGTCGTCATCCTCAAGATGAGCCCCGTCAACGAGTACCTCGCGCCCGTCTTGAACGACATGTTCGCTCCGCTCGTGAGCGCCGGGTTTGTCCGGATCGTCTGCGGCGATGGCCACGTCGGTGCCTACTTGACGCAGCACCAAGCCGTTTCGCACATCCACATCACCGGATCCCAACACACCCACGACACGATCGTGTGGGGCAAACCCGGCGCTGAACAAGACGAACGAAAACGACGCAACGAACCCCTGCTCGGTAAAACCATCACCTCGGAGCTCGGCAACATCAGCCCCGTCATCGTCGTTCCGTTCCTGTTTTCCGAACGCGAACTCTGGTTCCAAGCGCGCAACATCGCCACGCAGATCGTCAACAACGCTTCGTTCAACTGCAACGCCGCCAAGATGCTCGTCCTGCCGCGGCGCTGGGCCCAACGTGATCGGTTTGTCGCGGAACTCTGCCGCGCGCTCGAACAAATTCGCCCGCGCAAAGCGTACTACCCGGGCGCGCTCGACAGGCACGCGACACTCACGCACGGACGCGACCACGTGCGCCGGATCGGCTCGTATGGCCCGGACGAACTACCGTGGACCTTGATCGAGCATCTCGATCCGCTGCGTCAAGACGAACCTTTGTTCTCGACGGAGCCGTTTTGTGCTCTGATCAGCGAAGTCTCCGTCGGTTCGGATGATCCCGTCGAATTCCTCGAAGCGGCGACGAAGTTCTGCAACGACACGTTGTGGGGAACCCTCTCCGCCGCGATCGTTTGTCATGGCGTACTCGAAGATGATCCGGTGGTTGGTCGTGCTCTCGAGCAAGCGATCGACGAACTGCGGTATGGTGCCGTCGCGGTGAATCATTGGCCGGCGTTTGTCTACGGAACGGTCACGGCGCCGTGGGGAGGACATCCCAGTGCAACTTTGGCGAACGTGCAGAGCGGCCAAGGGTTCGTCCACAACACGCTGATGCTCGGCAACATCGAAAAGGCGATTTTCCGCGGGCCTCTCGTGAGTTTCCCTCGACCGCCGCTCTTCTTCGATCACCGCAAAATGCACGTCGTGGCCGAGCGCTTGATGCATTACAACGCCGATCCCGGCTGGCTCCGTCTGCCGAGCGTCGCTTCGGCAGCGATGCGCGGGTGAGCCGCTGAGCTGGGCTTCGCCCAGACCCACGAGGGCTCCTCGCCCTCGACCCCGCAAGGGCCCAGGCCCTTGACCCGGGTATTGGTTTGTCCTGTGGACAAACCAAACACGGTTCAGGAGGCAATAGCAGCCTGTACCCTTTTGATTTGGCCGCGCAGCGGACAAAACAATATTGGTCCAGCGCTCGCTGGTCCGGGTCCAGGGGCGGATAGCCCCTGGTCGGGTCTGGGGTGAAGCCCCAGTGAACTGGTTACAGTTACCGGCGCGGCTGAATGATTTGCACGCCGCGTTCTTTGCCGGATTCGTGCATCATTTCTTCGACCTGCTCCGACAAACCCGGCTGCTCGTCCGGATCGTCGAAATCCCAACGAGCAGCTTCTTGGGCTTGTTTCGTATTTGCGGCGTTGCACGGCGCCGTCACTTTGCGCGGTAAGTACGTGAAGGGCGTGTAGTCCGGCGTGCTCGTGAAGGCATCGAGCGGCAACAGCGCGCTCCGAATCGACTCGTTGTTGTACGGAATTCCGAAAATATGCGCCACGAGCTTGTAAATGCTCGCCATATCGTAATGCCCGTGGCTCGTGTATTTGCGACGAATCCACGGGGACACCATCCACATCACCGTCCGGTGCAAATCCACGTGATCCGCCCCGTCTTGCGGATCGTCCTCCGTCACGATCATCAACGTGTCTTTCCAATTCGGGCTATGGGAAAGCGCATCGGCCAGCATTCCGGTCGCCTCGTCGTTCACGGCGATCATTACTTCAGGAGCGGGAGCGCCGGCACTTCCGCCTACGGTATGATCATTCGGCTGAACCGCATACGTGAACGGCTTCAGATTACACAGCAAGCGAATGCGCCCGGCGAGGTAACACGATTTCTCGATATCCGGCAGCTCGCTCGAATAAATGAGCCCCGGGTATTTGGGATCGAGGCCCTTTGGAGCATTGCCGACGATTTCGCCCATGTTGTCGTAATCGACGCCATTGTTTCCGAGCCAATGAAAAATCGTTCCTTCCTCGGGCGATGATTGCTTGCTCGTCGACGGCTCCGTCGGCGGACGAGTCCCGCGTCCCCAGGTTGAAAGCCAGGTTCGTTCCACGTAATCGTTTGTCCGGCCATACACCGTCCAAATGTGGCCTTGGAGCGATTGTTCCGCGTCCGTGTAGAAATTGTCGAAGTTCGTGAAGGTTCCGGCGATGGCGCGTGCGTTTTGCCAAACCGCATCTTGCGTCGCCACATCCGGCGCCATGATCAGCTTCGGATCGCCGTCACCCAAATCCGTCCGATCGCCCATCACCGAATCGTAGGTCTTGTTTTCGCGCACCACCAAAATCACGTGTTTGATGATTTTCGACGGCCCGTCGGTATTGGTCGCGGGAATGGGAAAATCGTCGGCTCCCGCCGGACATGTAATCGTCGGCGCGCCGGGAAGTTTGTCGATATTGCGTCCCGTTTCGACGACTTTCGTATGCGCGGCGAGGTTCGCGAGTTCCGCGGCCGGAACGCGTTGCACGCTGCCCCGCATCATGTCCGTGATATTGCCTTGGGACCAATCGAGGTCCGACAAATCCGCGCCGACACCGTGGCCTTTGCCATTGATGATGACGAGCGAACCATCGTTGTCGACCATCACGCCCGTCGGCCACCACGCCGTCGATATCGATCCCGCCTGCGTAATCGTCGGCGGTGTGCCCATGTTCACGTCATACACGCCCACTGCATTGATTCCCGCGAGCGTCGCATAAAGCCGTTTGTTTGTCGCATCAAACGCCAGCGTGCTCGGAGAAGCTCCCCGCGGCGCCATGGCGTCGAAGATCGGCACGCGCGATTCCATCGTCATCGTCGCGCGATTGACGATCGCAATCGAGTCGCCGTGCGCTTCGGCCACCGCCATGTATGTTTCGTCGAGAAAAACCACCTGCGCCGGACTCTTGGCCATCGCCAACGAACGCTTGGGCGCATTGCTCCCCACTTCGAGCTCCAGCAGCTTCGATCCATTTTGGTCCGTCGCGTAAAACGTGTTTCCGATGGGATCGAATGGATCGACACGCAGGTCGAAAACAGCGAAAGAACCCGTGGCAATCGTTCCCACCTTGGTCCCGTAGTCCGCGTCTTCCAGAGAAATCACCTGGAACTCGCTCGCATATTGCGACGGCGCCACGACAAGTCGCTTCCCATCGCCGCTCACCGCCATCGCTCCCGAATACCAAGGATTCTTGCCCGACATGCCCAGCGTGATGTCCCGCGCCGCCGCTCGCGTCGCTTTCCCCGTCATCGTGTCGATGTCGAACGCATACACCATCCCGTCGCCTCCGCCCGACGCCAACGCCCGGTTCGGGGCAATCCATACGAGGCCGTAATAAAGTGCCGTGGGGCTCGGAAACTCCAGGTAACTCGCCACCGGCGCAGCGCCCGAAGCAAGTTTGTCCAGGTCGATCACGCGCAACGCGTTGTCTTTGATGCCGCCGTCCGACACCAACGCCAGCCGTGAACCGGGCACCGCCATGATGTTCATCGGGAACGTTCCGACGAGGTCGGGTTCGTCGAAAAGAACTTCTCGTCCCACCGGAGCGATCCGGTGACCGTCCGGCAAGACAAACACGCCTCCGGCGCCCGCTCCGGCCTTCGCCGCCGCTTCGCCCGTCGCATCGCTCGCCGTGCATTTGCCCGCGACGGGCGCGGGGTACGTCCCGTCAAACGATTCACAGGTGGCTTCGTGGGGAAGTTTGTTCCACTCGCCCAGGGTGGGGCAGGCGAACGGAGTCGCCGGTTCGTTGCATTCGCCGCACAAGAAAGCGCACGACTTGGGCAGGTCCGTCATGATGTCGTCGACGGTTCCGACGTTGATCGGCGGAGGCTTGTTGTCGACGGGTTTGTCCTCGCATCCGATGGCGACAAACGCCGCACACACCACGGAGGCCAAAGATGCACGTGTACGAAGCGAACGAGCGAAGCGAGCAACCATGATCGAAGGTTATCATGGTCGAGACGGCGAAAGCTCAGCGCATCATCGCGACCGCGACCAGAATTCCGAGCGCAAAGAATGCGGCGACGACCCACGGCACGGGATTGAATGACGCTTTCGGTGGCTCGGATCGAACCAACGTCGGTGCGGGGTCCGGAGTTGCCAACGCGCAAAGCACCACGCCTGCGCTCGCGCCCGGACCAACCCGCGCCTCCACGTGCAGCTGCGCGATCGCGTCTTGCGCATGCCCGAACGGCCGCGAGAGACGCAGCACGACCACGCCCTCCATCACGCGTGGAAGCCGCACACGTATCGATCGCGCTTGCTCGTCGCCATCGATGCGATGTCCACCGCGTCGACGACAACCGTCGCATCCGCCTCCGTCGCAACGCGCGCAAACGACGCGTGCCGGCACCGAAATGAGGATCTCCGCTCCGACCCACTCGGCCGGAATCACGATCGCATGGCGACCTCGTGGCTGCGCACATGCATCCAGTGCGGAACTGTCCACGACTCGGCCAAGCGCCTGCGCCATGGTTCATCACTAGCCCCAACGATTGCGTTTGGGAAGTAGTCACCAATAGCCGAAATAGGCCGCTTGCTCGCCCGACCCGCACCTCGTGAGTAGACTCCGCGGCCATGAAGTCGAAGCTTATTTTCGCGCAGTTCTTTGGTGCCCTGACGATCATCGCGGCTGCGTGCGGCGGCAAAGTCGTCGTCGATGCTCCCGGTGACGGAGGTGCCGGCGGAACGGGTCAAGGCGGCTCGGGTTTGTCCTCATCAAACGGATCGACTTCGGGTGGCCCGACGTCGACGTCGAGCAGTTCGTCCGGTCAACCCTCGCCATGCGACCTGCAAAATGATTGCGCCGCATGCGTCAATTGCGCCGTGGACCTCGTTTGTCCCGACGACTGGGCCAAGTGTCAGGCGCAACCTTCCTGTGCGAACCTCGTGATTTGTTTGCCGAGCTGCGCGGCCGACCAAGCTTGCATCACCAAGTGCCTGACGGCGTTTCCGGATGGAATCGACCTCTACAACCAGACGGCGTTGTGCGTGATGTGCCAAGGTTGCTTCAACGATTGCAACGGTTTGGCCAAGGGATGTTTCTAAGGAAAAACTAGCGCTGTCGTCGCCGGAAAAACGCGTCGATCGCCCCTTGATGCGCCGGGCCTCCCCACAGCTCCGCGAACACCGCCCGCTCCAGATCGATCGAACCATTTCGTCGCGCTTGGCGCACCGCGATGAGCGCTCGCTTCTGTGCGGCCACGACGGTCCGCGCGTTCTTCGCGATCATCGCCGCCCGTTCGAGCGCCCGTCCGAGCGCCCGACCCGTCGGTACGACCTCGCCGACAAGACCGATTCGCTGCGCTTCCGTCGCCTCGATTTCTTCGGCTGTGAACAAAAGTCGTGATGCTTCTTGAGGGCCCACGCGCTCCATGAGACGCGTCATGCCTCCCCACGCCGGGGACAAACCCATCCGAGCATGCCGAAACGCGAGCTTGGCATGGTTTTCCATGACAACCATGTCGCACAGCAAAATCAGCTCGCATCCGCCTCCGTAGACATCACCGCCCACCGCGGCGATCACCGGCAGTTCACCCGCCTCGAGCACGAGCAGCGGCGCGTACATGTCGAGCACCGGCCCGGGACCTCCGCCGTCTCGAACATGACCCGCGATTTCGTTCAGGTCGCCGCCCGAGACAAACGCTTCGGCGCCCGTCGCCGTCAGCACGATCGCGCGTGCGGATGGATCGGCCGCGGCTTCCGTCGCCGCTTCCGCCAAGCGCTTGGCCAAGGCGGCATCGATCGCGTTGCGTGTTCCCGGACGATCGATTGTCAAGACAACCGTGGCGTCCGACCGCTCGACCCGCAGACTCACGTCGATTCTCCGCGAATGCGTCCGTTGCTGCGTGAACTTCGCGGCGGCGTGCGTTCGTCTTTGATGACGTTGTCGATGCGCACGTCCAGCTCGCGCTGCGTGATGCGACCCTGTTCCGCGACAAACTTCTCCGCGTACTCGATGATCGCCCCGGCCACATCCACACCGCTCGCCCGCTCGATGCCTTCCAAGCCCGGCGATGAATTGATCTCGAGAAGTTTGGGCTTTTTCTTGGCTTCCAACATGTCCACGCCGGCCACTTCGAGCCCCATCACTTTGGCTGCACGAATCGCCGCGTTGCGATACGCAGGCTTGAGCTTCACGCGATTGCCTTTGCCCCCGCGATGCAAATTCGAGCGGAATTCGCCGGGTTTGGCCACGCGACGCATCGACGCGATGACCTTTCCGCCCACGACGATCACCCGAATGTCCCGCCCCTTCGACTCGCGGACGTACTCCTGAAGCACGATGTCCTGGCCCATCGCCCAGAGCGTTTCGAGCAGCGAATGCACCGCTTGCGGCGTCTCCGCGATCATCGTCCCGATGCCTTGCGTGCCTTGTTGCAGCTTCACGATCGCGGGACAACCCACGATGTTCAGCGCCGAATCCACGCCCGCGGGGCTGCGTGCACAGATCGTCGTCGGCACTTCGATGTGCTTGCGGTTGAGCAGCTGCAGGGCACGGAGTTTGTCTCGGCTACGCGCGATCGACACGGCGCTGTTGAGCACCGGGATGCCCATCAGATCGAATTGTCGCACCACGGCGAGGCCGTAATTCGTAATGCTCGCGCCGATACGCGGGATGACCAGGTCAAACTTCGCGATGGCGTTTCCTTCGTGAAGCAGACTTGGTCGGCCTTTCGACACGACGATCTGCAGGTCCAAAGGATCGAAGACCGTCACATCATGACCACGCGAACGCGCAGCCAAAACAAGGCGACTGGTCGAGTACAGCGTTGGGTTTCGCGAAAGAATGAGGAGCCGCATCCGAATTGAGGGCCGCACACTAGCAGAGTCCCGGGACACCACACGCGCGTTCACCGACCCGGACGTTTACCTACATCGGAGCCTCTTGCATCCGGAAATGTTTCGTGTACGAATCAACTTCCCTTCGCGCGACAAAACGCGCCCAAATCAGGAGATGTAACGTCATGTGGCAGCCTTTCACCGAGGAACACGAGCAATTCCGAAAGACGGTCCGATCGTTTGCGGAGAAGGAACTGGCTCCGCATGCCGACCAATGGGAATCGGACGAAGTTTTTCCGAATTGGGTTTTCAAACGAGCCGGTGAACTTGGCATTATCGGCGCGCATTTCCCGGAAGAACACGGGGGAATGGGCCTGGATTATTGGTTCAGTGCGGCCAAAGCCGAAGAATTGCCGCGCTCGCGTTTGGCCGGTGTCGTCATGGGGCTGCTCGTCCAAAGCGACATGGCCACGCCCGTCATCAGCGATTTGGGAACGAAAGAGCAAATTGAGGAAGTCCTGAAACCCGTGCTCGCCGGCGATAAAGTGATTTCGCTCGGCGTCAGTGAACCCGGCGCGGGAAGCGATGTTGCGGGTATTCGCACATTTGCTCGAAAAGACGGCGACGATTACGTCATCAGCGGTCAAAAGACCTTCATCACGAACGGCACGCGCGCCGATTACATCACGTTATTGGCGAAAACCACGCCCGATCGCGGCGCTCATGGTTGCTCGTTTTTCCTGGTACCGACGAACCTGCCGGGGTTTTCCGTATCGAAAAAGCTGAAAAAAATCGGCAACAAATCTTCGGATACCGCCGAGCTTTTCCTCGAAGACGTCCGCATTCCGAAGCGTTATCTGCTCGGCGAAGAAAATCAGGGATTCATGTACCTGATGCAAAATTTCCAAAGCGAACGCCTCATCGCCGCCGTCAGCGCCATTGCGGGAGCCTTCTACACGCTCGATTACAGCGTCAATTACGGTCGAGAGCGCGTGGCTTTCGGCAAACCCATCATCAAACGCGAAGTTTGGCAGCACAAATTCGTGGATCTCTACACCCGCGCCGAAGCGGCCAAAGCCTTCGTTTATCAATGCGTCGACCGGTACAACGACGAACGCTACGTCAAAAAAGGCCCCGTCAGCTTCGATACCGTCAAATACATCTCCATGGCCAAAGTCCTCGTGGGCGACGTTTCGAGCGACGTCATGGATACGTGCCTCCAATTCCACGGCGGCTGGGGTTACATTGAAGACTTCCCCATCGCTCGCGCTTGGCGTGACCAACGTTTGTTCCGAATTGGCGGCGGGACTACAGAAACCATGAAGTACTACATCGCCAAGCTCATGGGCTTCTAGAAGCGGTGCGCTGACGTACCAAAAAAATCGAAAAAAGTTCGAGACAAGTTCCGAGATTCGCTGTAGAACCTCCCCCCTCTCGGAACGACCGGGGCTGTAGCTCAGTTGGGAGAGCGTCTGACTGGCAGTCAGAAGGTCAGGGGTTCGATTCCCCTCAGCTCCACAAAAGAACCAGAGTAAGTAGAAGGCGTCGCGAAAACCGCGGCGCCTTTTGCGTTTCGAAGCTCATGACCTCGCCTCGGTTCTGGAAGTTTGTCCTGCTGCTCTACGTGATCGTCCTCGGAATGATCTCCGCGGCGGCGTACATGAAGCGCCTGCATATTCCTTTGTTCATCAACAAATGGAATTTGGACAAACTCATCCATTTCGTCCTCTTGGGAGGCGCATCGTTTCTCGCGCGACGCTCCACACCGCACGCGCGAGGGCCGCTTTTCGACCTGCCGACGGGGCCGTTTGTCGTGGGCGTACTCGCCACCATGGACGAATGCGTGCAGGCGTTTTCACCCGTGCGCACGTTCAGCTTCGCCGACATGGCCGCGAACCTCGGCGGCGTGATCGTCTTCGGATGGCTGGCCCGTTCCAAAGACGAAAAAGCTTTGACGACAAAAAGTTTGAGCTGAAAGATTTCACCACACCTCGACGCAGCCCTGGGAGTGGTTTGATTTTTTGGCGTTTGCGGCGGGGCCCCGCTGTTTGAGCCCCGGAGCGGCGAGTTCGGGGGGCCGCGACGCCAAACAAATCGAACCCTCCCGGGCGGACAAACCAGGACGTGCGGTCTTTCCGATCAACGGCGACTTACAGCGTCGCGATGTCCTGCGTGGCCGCTTTGACGATGTCCTTTGCGTAGCGCTCGATCGCCGACGCATCTTCACCTTCGACCATCACCCGCAGCTTCGGCTCGGTGCCGCTCCAACGCACGAGCACGCGTCCGTTCGACCCCAACGTTTTTTCGACCTTCTCGATCGCGACGCGCATCTTCACCATCGCTTCGATGGGCACGCGCCGCGGGAACGTCGCGTTCTCCAAGATTTGCGGCACCCGCTGCATCGCGCTCGACGCCAGCTCCGACAGCGGCTTTCCAGACTCGAGCATGATCGCGAGCACCTTGAGCGCCGCGACGATGCCGTCTCCCGTCGTGGCGTGATCGAGAAAAATCAGATGCCCCGATTGTTCACCGCCGAAGGAATATCCGCCCCCGCGCATCGCTTCGACGACGTAACGATCGCCCACGTTCGTCCGGACGACCCGCCCGCCTTCTTCCGCGATCGCTCGTTCGAGACCCAGGTTGGACATGACCGTGCTGACGAGCGTTCGTTTCGGTAGTTTGTCCTGACGAATCAGGCTTCGAGCGACGAGCGCCATGATCGCATCGCCGTCGACGACCTGGCCTTTTTCGTCGACCATGATCACGCGATCGGCATCTCCGTCGAGCGCGATGCCGAGCGACGCTTGTCGGCGGAGCACTTCGTTCACGACGTGCTCGGGATGGAGCGCTCCCGCATCGCGGTTGATGTTGCGTCCGTTTGGACGAACTCCCAGCGGATGAACTTCGGCGCCGAGCTCGGTGAAGACGGCGGGCGCGACGCGATAGGCGGCGCCGTGTGCGGCATCGACGACGATGTGGAGTCCTTCGAGCGACAGGTGGCTCGGGAACGTGTTCTTGCAGAAGACGACGTATCGACCGCGGGCATCTTCGAGGCGCGTGGCTCCGCCGATCGAGCTTCCGGTCACGCGCATCTCGTCGAGCGTGTCGGAGTCCATGAGGCGCTCGATTTCGGCTTCGTCGGCGTCGGGCAATTTGAATCCGTCCGGGCCGAAGATCTTGATGCCGTTGTCGCCGTACGGGTTGTGGCTGGCGCTGATGACGATGCCCGCATCGGCGCGCATGCTGCGCGTCAGTTGCGCGACCGCGGGCGTGGGGATGGGCCCGCTCAACATCACGTGTCCGCCCATGGCGCAGATGCCCGAGGCGATGGCGGTCTCGAACATGTACCCGGACAAGCGCGTGTCTTTGCCGATGACGACTCGGACCTTGCGGGTTTTACCGCGATGAGCGACAAACGCGACGGCGCGTCCGAGGCGCAGCGCCATTTCGGGGGTCATCGGCGGCTCGTTTGCTGTTCCGCGAACACCGTCCGTGCCGAACAGCTTGCGTGTGCTGCTCTGGGGTTGTTCCACCGGGGCGTCTTTCTTCTGGGTCTTCTTCGTCGATGCCACGCCGTCACGCTAATCGGGGACGGGCCCGAGCGTTAGCCCGTTTGCGGCTCAGTTCGTCTGTTTTGCGGACGGCGAAGGTTTTGATGCCCGACCCATCCGTTGCGTTGTCACATTGGTCTTCGGCGGCAACGATTGGGGCACGACGCTTTGGGCGGATGCGATGCGTTCGAGGGCCCCGTGTTGCGCATGTCAATCCATTGATGGTTATGTGCGCGTTGCGGTTGTCTAACGCACTGAATTGAAAGCAATTTCGCGTCAATTGTAACGGAGAAGCCTTGACCGTCCTCGATGCATCAAGGCTACCATCGCCTGCACAGGATTTTCACGCTCCGGCTTTTGGGTTTGTCTTATGCGAACTAAGAATGATTTCGTTCGATGTGGTTTGTTTTTTTCGTACGGGGTTTTGGCGACGTTTGGGGGCATTGTCGGGGGAGCGCGGGCCGATGAAACGGTGCCTCCCGCCGCGCCGACCGATGCTCCTGCCGAAGCTCCGCCAATTCCCGCCGGGAATGAGCAAAATGGCGTACAAGCGGCCGAAACGCCGGTCGTGGAAGCGCCGCCGCCTTCAACCGAAGTGACGGTGCGTGGAAAAGGTTCGGAAGCGAAGCGTCGTCGAGAATCCGCGGAGACGGTGAAGGTTGTCGACACCATTTATGCCAAGCAGCAATCGCGAGATTTGGGCGATGTGTTGTCGAGCGTCGAAGGCGTTGCGGTTCGGCGTACCGGCGGATTGGGTTCGGCCACGAGTTTTTCGCTCAATGGTTTGTACGACAAGCAAATCCGCATTTTTTTCGACGGCATACCTGCCGATGTGGCCAATTCGCCATTCGGTGTTTCCGCCATACCGGTGAGTTTGATCAGTGGTATCGAGATTTATCGGGGTGTCGTTCCCATTCGGTTTGGCGCGGATGCTCTCGGCGGGGCCGTGAATTTGGTCCCGATCAAGCTCGAGGATTCCAACGTTTATGTTTCGTATCAGCGCGGATCATTCGGGACCCATCGCGCGGCGATCGTCGGGAAATACCAGCATCAGCCGAGCGGATTTTTTGCTACGGCCAATGGCGTTTTCGATCGCTCGCGAAATGATTATCTCATCGACGTCGAAGTGGCCGATAAATCCGGACGCAAGTCTCCTCGAACCGTGCGTCGGTTTCACGATGTTTATCAATCGTATGGCGGCGCATTGACCGTGGGTTTTCTCGACAAACGCTGGGCCAAGCGTTTGTCCCTTCAGATTTTTGGTTACGATTTCGAAAAAGAAATTCAGCACGACGTATTGATGGCGCGACCCATCGGCGAGGCGACGTACTCCGCTTCGTCGGCCGGCGGAACGCTCCGCTGGGACCATGATTTCAACAAGCGTATTTCCACGCAATTCGTCGGCAATTATGCGCACCAAAACATCCGTTTCCTCGATACGTCGAAATGGATTTACAATTGGCTCGGCGAACGAGTGGCCAAACGAGCCGTTCCGGGGGAGCTCGACGGACCGCATGATGCCACGATTTGGCAAAATTCGTTTTTGGGTCGAGGAATCGTGGAATGGCGAATGCGGCCCGAGCATTTGTTGCGCGTGGCCACGACGGGGCGCTTGATTGCGCGAACGGGAACGGAAAAAGCCATCAAGGGATCGGACGGAATCGATTTATTGGCCGGAGCGCGGGATCTCGGGACCCTGATCTCGGGCGTCGAATATGAACTCAATGCGCTGGACATGCGTCCTGCGGAAACTCGAGCGGACAGGCCCGTTCGACCCGACGAGGACGACCGGCTCCAAAACATTTTTGCGCTCAAACATTATTACTACAAAGTCGATGCGGACAACGTGAAGTCGGGTTTCAGTTTGGATTCGTTTCACACGTCCGGACAACGATTCGGTATCGGTGACAGTCTTCGATTTCGAGTGCATAAAAAGGTCAGCCTCAAGGCTTCGTACGAATTGGCGACGCGCGTGCCGGACGTCGAAGAGTTTTTCGGAGATTCGCTGTACATCCAGCCGAACATTCGTCTGAAACCCGAACTCAGCCATAATGCGAACGTGGGCGTATTCGTCGAGACGCGCAAGACGCCCGCGGGCAATTTCACGCTCGAAGCGGATGGCTTTTTGCGCGAAGTTCAGGATCAAATCGTGGCGCTCGCGGATGCCAAAGGCATTCAATACGACAACATCGGGGGCACGAGCGTCAAAGGCTTTGAAGGATCGTTGCAATGGATTTCACCTGGAAACTGGTTGATTCTCAATGGCAACTTGACGTGGCAAGATCTGCGCAACGTGTCGACATCGGGCAAGTTCGAAGAATTCAATGGTGAACGAATTCCGAACAAGCCGTGGATTTTCGCCAATTGGGGCGGGCGATTTCAATGGAAGAAATTGCTCACGAGCGACGATATGCTCGCGCCTTATTACAGCGGACGATTCGTGCATTGGTTCTACCGCACGTGGGAGAGCATCGGCGATCCCAATTTCAAGGCGGTCGTGCCGACGCAAATTGCGCATACGCTCGGTCTGACGTACTCGAATTCGGCGCCTTCGCGGACGAGCGTCACGTTCGAAGTCGACAACCTGACCGATACCAAGCTCTTTGATTACTTCGGTGTGCAGAAACCTGGTCGATCCGTCTCCGTCAAGGTGACGGGTGAATTGTGAGAAATGAGGAGGTTGTTGTGAATAGGCGAATGTTTGGTATGCAGGCGTCGTTTTTCGCGTGCGCGCTTTCGATGCTTTCGCTCGGGCTTTTCGGCTGTGATCCCGAGCCGACGCAGAGCAACACGGGTGGCTCGGGAAACACGGGTAATACGGGTAATTCCGGTGGCTCGGGTGGCTCCGGTGGTGATGGTACGGGTGGAATGGGTGGAATGGGTGGATCGGGCGGTGGAAGTGCCGCGTCCCCCATGTATGCGATTTCGACGATTATCTTCTCCGCCGATCTGAAAATGCGGCAGGAATTCGTGAAGTTTTCGAATGGTCTCACGACCGGCAGTGTTATCGATGATTCACTCAGCATCGAATTTCCCGCGGCCAATCCGACGCTTTGGCCTTCGACGAAGCTGGGTGAATTCTTCATTGCGGATTCGAGCAATGGGGATCTCAGCAAATACACCGTGGACGCCGCAGGCAAAATCGTAAAGGGTGCGACGCTCGGTATGTCCGGCATCGGCGTGGCCGCGACCTACTGGCCGCTCATGGTGACCCATTCCGACACGGAAGCGTTTTTCTTCGATGAAATTACGCTCCAAGGCATCATCATCAATCCCAAGGATATGACGATTACGTCGAACGTCGACTTGAGCGGGCAATTCAATCCGACGGAAGGAGCTACGACGTATACGGTTTGGCGTGAACGTGCACCGATCAAGATCGGCAACAAATACTTCGCGAGCTTCAAATACTTCGAGCGCATGTTGCAAGAAACCTTGTACGCCCGCTCGGGTATGCTCGTGATCGACGCCGATGCGAAGACGTTCAAAGCGTACGAAACGACGGCGTGCGGCGGCCTCTTCCATACGGTGCTCGGAGCCGACGGAAAGATTTACGCCGCATCCGGAGCTGCGGCCGCGGCAGGTCATTTCAACAAACAAGCCGGTTCGACCCCCGCGTGTCTCGTACGTTTCGACCCGACGACGATGAAATGGGACGACGCGTTCAAGGTCGATCTGACGACGGTTGCGGGATCGGGCAAGTTTGTCGGAGCTATTTTTGCGCCCGATCAAAAAGAAGGCACCGTCTACATGCGCGTGCTCAAGGATGCAATGGCGCCGATGGGCCTCACGGCATTGCAATTGACCGCCGCGCCTCTTTGGGACACGTACAAACTCGATAAACTGAACGGCCCCACGATGGCGACGAAGATCGACGGTCTGAAGTCCGCCGGCGGCATTCCGTACCCGTTCTACATCGACGGCAAGTCGTACACGACCGGCGTGAATCTCTCAGCCATGCCCAACCAAAGCTGGATCGTCGACTTCACGAGCGATCCGCCCACCGAACAGCTCGCAATGCCCGGCTGGGGTTATTTCGCCATTCGCATTCGATGATCACGCCCTCGGCCGTTCGGCTCGCATGCGCCGGACGGCCACCCTTCCCACCACGTATCCAATCGTGAACAAATGCCACGCCCGGAGGCCGCTTTTTTCGCCTCGATAGACGGGTTTGACCATGACTTCAACGATGCGATACCCGTGACGCGACAAGGTCCCGATCAAATCGTTCGGATATCCATAACGCGGCCACAGTCCTTCACGCAAAATGCAATCCATCGCGCGCGCACCAATGGCCGTATACCCGCATTGACTATCCGAAAGCGCCGGCAATCCGGCGGCATGTCGAGTCGCCCAGGCGAGCGTCGCCGTGCCCACGAGTCGATGCAATGGCATTTCGCGCCAAACCGATGCATGCCGCAAGCGGTCGCCTTTGACGTAATCCGCTTCGCCTCGGACGATCGGGGCGACGAGCGCGGGTAGATCATCGGGATCCATTTGGCCGTCGCCGGCCATGACCACCGCAATGTCCGCTCCGAGCGCCCGAGCCTCCGCATAACCGCGAAGGATCGCCGCGCCGACACCCTGATTCGTTTCATGTCGAACGAGTTTGACCCGGGCATCATCGATGTCGCGCACGCGCGCCGACGTTTGATCATCGCTGGCGTCATCGATGACGATGATGTGCGCAGCAACCGGTGGGACACGCCGTACGGTCTCTCCAATCCGTTCTTCCTCGCGAAACGCTGGAATGACGACGGCGATGGTTGGGGGAGGGGAGTTCGATGACCTTTCGTTCATGCGCGTATGGTTTGGCGAGACAAGTGTGGGGCAACAAAAAAAACCGGGCGACCATGGGCCGCCCGGTTTGTCTCAAGGGAACGGAATCAGAATCAGGCGAGCGGGTTCTCCCAGTCGTCCTCAGCCGTGATGCCACCCTCGTTCCACGTCCAGATGATCTTCTGGTACGTGAAGGAAACCTCTTCGTACTCGGCGTACTTCATGAGTTCGGGGTTGCGGTTGTTCGGCATGCGGAAGTTGATCGACGCGATGTTGGCATTGACGAGACGAACCGTGTAGTGGTTGACCTCGGTGCCGACGCCTTGCTGCGCCTTCACTTGCGGCGTGTAGAAGTCGAGCTTCCACTCGGGAACGTTCTCGTTGTTGACGAGCACGTTGTAGAGGAGCGGCGAGGACTTATCGAGTTCCTTCGTAATGACAAACGGCTTGTGCATGCGCTTGCCGGTGGGCAAACCGCTGGCCGGATCGCGCGGGCTGATGATTTCGTGCGAAACCGCAATGACCATGATCGAGCCTTCGCGACCTTTTTGCGTCACGGAGCCCTTGATTTCGCCTTGCTTCTGCCCCTTCAAACGGAGATACGCATTGAGAGCCATGTCGATTACCTCTTTCGACCAACTTCACCGGCCTCTGGACTCAGTCAACACCTCATTGTGCGCTGGCAGTTGACGGCTGGTTGGATGGCGAGCCGTTTGGCCCGCCGAACGTCCTGCTCGAAACCGAAGCCGCGAGAGGATTGAATATGTGTTCGCTCGGTTGAGCCCCGGCGTCAAGCGCTATTTTGGAGGTCTGAAATCAGCGCGGAATCAGCTCAAGAACGATATTTGCGACCACCCGAGAGCTGATCGGCGAAAGCCACGAGGTCCTGCTCCTTTTTGAGCAATGCACCCAGAAACGGCAGCTGTTGTTCCAGACGAACTTCGCCGATCCCCGCTTGTCGAAGCACGGTGATCCAATCGATGAGCTCGCTGGTCGACGGGCGTTTACGCAAGCGCGACATGTTGCGTACTTCGTAAAACACCGAAAGCACCTGATCGATCAAAGCCCGCGGCAAGTCCGGATGATGCACGTTCACGATTTGCTTCATGAACTCCCGCTCGGGAAAGTCGATGAAGTGAAAGACGCAACGACGTAAAAACGCATCGGGCAACTCTTTCTCGTTGTTGCTCGTGATGATGACGATCGGTCGTTCCTTCGCGATGTACTCGTCACCCGTTTCGACGACGCGAAAACGCATGCGGTCGAGCTCGTGCAATAAGTCATTGGGAAATTCGAGGTCCGCTTTGTCGACTTCGTCAATCAGCAAAACCACACGTTTGTCCGAAGCGAGCGCCCGGCCCATGGGCCCGAGTTTGATGTAGCGGCGAATGTCACGAACGTCGCCGTCACCGAAACGCGAATCATACAGACGCTGCACGGTGTCGTAGACGTAGAGCCCATCCTGCGCCCGCGTCGTGCTCTTGACGTGCCACGTGATGAGGTCCGTTTCGAGACCTTCGGCAATGGCTTCGGCGAGCAGAGTTTTTCCCGTCCCGGGTTCGCCCTTGACGAGCAAAGGGCGTTCGAGCGCCAACGCGCAGTTGACGGCGGCTTCGAGGGCATCGTTGGTGAGGTATCGGATGGTGCCGCGAAATCGACGAAACTCGTTCATGGCGCGCACCGTAGCACAAGAGAAATTCGAACGTGAAGGCGCGAGCTTCAACCGGGCCGACAACGTCGGGAGGTGCCGCGTCGCACGCGCCGGCTACACGAGCCGAATCGTTTTGCCAATCGCCTCTTCGTCGTAACCGCCGAGCGCGATCACATCGGGGTTTTCCGGCGTTTCATACGGAATGTCCGCGCCCGGAACGTCTTTCACTTTGCCTTCTCGAACGGCCGCATAAAGACCTTTGGCATCGCGTTCGGCACAGCGCTCGGCGGGCACGTGCACGTACACTTCGATGTACCGGGCCGCTACTTTGCGCGCATGATCCCGATACTCGCGCCGATGGGCCGTCGCCGGTACGATCACCACGAGGCCCTGCGCGGCGAAAAGCGCCGCCATGTTGGCCAGCGTTTCATAAAAATCCAGGCGAGCCTGTTCGTCATAACCAACCGGCGGCTTCATCGTCGCTCGAACGGCATCACCGTCGAGGAGCAGCACGGGACGTTTGGCATGTACGAACCGCATGCGCAGGCGCTCGGCGAATGACGATTTTCCCGATGACGGTCTTCCTGTAATCCATACGACGACCCCCCCGGAACTCATACGAATAACCTTTCTGCATCCTCGGGATCGAATTCGGGCGCATCGAGTGCTCGTTCGACAAACCCGAGTAACGCGTCTCGTGTCGTTGGTCGAATCGAAGGATACCAACGCGGATTGGCCATGACCAAAGCGCGCCAGGCAAGAAATGGAGCCGCCACGGAAAAAAGTTCCCGGTCCCCCGTTTGCTCCAAATACGTCCGGAAAAACAATTTCCAAAGTTTGCCCAGCGCGGATGTCCACGAGCCCGGGGCTTCGAGCGCAAAAAAGACGTAATTGAGGGCCAAACACACGACGTCGTCCGCCGGATCGCCCAATGAACCTCGGCTCGTGTCGAGCAATACGGGCTCATCGTCCGCGCCGAAAAGAACATTGAACGGATGAAAGTCGCCGTGCGTCCGGCAAAGCCGCCCCGTGCGGTATTTCAATCGCGATCGCCATTCCAAACAACGCTTCTCGATATTGAACAATCGCGCCGGCGGAGCCATCGGGACATCATCGGGATAACCATCCACGAGCCCGAAAATGCCTTCGCCGCTGCCGAGCAAATCACGAATGGCGCGACGATAAAGCGCCGGAGCGTCGCGTTTGTCGGAATGTATTCGGGCCAAAAGCAAGGCCAACGCGCGGGTGCGAGGTTCGTCGTGGTCGGACAATTTTCCCTGATGCGCGATACGCCGAATGTCTTCGGCATACACGTGACCTTCGACGAATTCCGTAATCAGGTAAAACTCGCCGCTCGAACGAAGCGATACGCAACGCCCGTCCGTCGTTATGGCTCCGACGTCGATCGCTTGGACGTGCCGGGGAATCGCGGCGAACGTGTCATAAGACAGAAGCATGTTCGCCGCGCGATCCGAACGGCGATCGTGACCGAATTCGTCGGGTTTCGCCGTATGCACACAAAGCTCACGCCGCTCGCCGTCGGCCGATTTCAAAACAATGCGCAAAGGTACGCCATATCCAATGGCCTTTTCCGTACCCGCGGCGTCTTGAACGTCGGCATCCGGTCCAAGCGGCGTGATGCTCTCGACTTGGCTATGAGGGGCGATCTCAGCGCAAAGATCGATAAACGCTTGTTGATTCACCACCGCATCGCTCATGGGCCACCCGTCGTTTCGAGCCGGCTGCGAAGGTCTACTTTGCGTTGCACGCGTCCGCGAGCGCTCGAAGCGCATCCACGGTCGTAAACACCCCGATGACGTGATCATTTTCCATGACCACCGCCGAACCATAACGATGCTCGGCCATCTCCCGCGCCACATCACCAAGCCGCGCCGACTTGCTCACCGCATACGGACTCGGCGTCATCGCATCGTCGACACGAACCTTCGTCGCATCCACGTCTTTCAGGTTTTCAATGAAGGCGAGGTCCCGGTCGGACAACATGCCCACCAAATGACCTCGATTGAGCACCGGAAGGTGACGAATGTGATGATCGCGCATGACGTGGTGCGCGTGGCTGAGAGGTTGGTCATACCCGATCGAGTGCGGGCTGGGCGTCATGTAGTCGGCAATGATCTTGTCCTTCATGGGGTCCTCGGACGACCACGCTAGCAAGAGTTTGGCCAAGCGTCATTTGCTGGATCTCACCGCCGAACAGAGGCGCGAATTTTGCGCCGTCGTGCATATTGTGCGCCCGGGCCGATGGACGCCAAAGGGGTCGCGATCCAAGACCAACAACGAACTCCCTGCGTTTGGCGCGCAAGAATCGCGTCGAGACGCCGGCGCGAACGCCGGCACGACTTCTGCCCAGGAACCTGACGTCGCGATTCGTAGGAGACCATCATGACCATGCAACAGAAGCCGTACACGATCGTTGTCGGAATCGATTTCTCGGAAGCCAGTGATCATGCGCTCGATGAAGCCTTGAGTTTGTCGGTGGCTCGACATGCCGAACTGCACGTGCTCTATGTCGACGATCACTTCCGAGCGCCTGAAGGCGGGCGCGAAGCGGCGGAAGCGACCTTGTCCCGGATCGAGCATCACGCGGTCGCACGCATGGAAGAAGTCGGCCGTCGTTCCGGACAAACCTTGTCGTTCCGAAAACTCTATTCGCACTTCCGCCTCGGCGCCCCCGCCGAACAACTCGTGCAGCTCGCCTCGGACCTCGACGCCGATCTCGTCGTCGTCGGAACGCATGGCCGCAGCGGCCTGCAACGCCTCGTGCTCGGCTCCGCAGCCGAACGCGTCGTGCGCCTGGCGCGATGCCCCGTGTGGATCGTGCGCCCCAAAGACCACGAAGGCCTCGGCAAAGTCCCCGAAATCGAGCCGCCTTGTAAGGATTGTCTTGCCAAACGCGCGGAAACGGGCGGCGCCTCGTTCTGGTGCGATCGCCACTCGGAACATCACGTTCGAGCCCACACGCACCATCATGGTGGCGGCGGTGGACAAGGTATCTCGGGAACGACCGCCACCCCGACGTGATTCGCGGCTTGCACGTCTTCATCAAGACCCGCGCCGACTCGATGTCGGTGCGGGTTTTTTCTTACCGACCGCGCCGCGTCGACTCGACACTCGACACCATGCTCGAAATTTTCGTCGCCAATGCCACATAATCGAGCGGCTTGACGAAAACATGAGGCTTCGGATCGAGCGATTTCAAGCGACGCGAAACCTGATCGGGATATCCCGTGACAAAGAAGATGGGTATGGTCGGTGAACGCTCTCGCGCATAACGAGCGACCGCAAAACCGTCGACGTGCGGCATTCGAACATCCGTGACCAAGATGTCCGGAATCGCGAATTGCCGCATGAGTTCGATTCCCTCGTCGCCATCATGCGCCACGGTGACTTCGTGACCGTCTTCGCGAAGCATCTGCGCGAAAATTGCAGTGGCACGTAGTTCGTCATCAACGATCAAAATGCGTTTCTTTTCATTTTCGCGCCCCGGCATGAAGAACCATTATGCAATTGTTGAGCCAAGTTTGTTCCGTGTCGAAGTCGACATTGACCGTAGCACCACGCCAAACTCTCGCGCGGACACGTGCATCCGCAAAGGCGCCAAGGCATTGAGAGCACGTATACATGCATCACCATTGCGACTTTGCGTCATGGCCATGGATATTCGTCTCCCGGCTCGCATGGATGCATCGCCCGTCGGCACGGACTAAATCCGCCGATTCGAAGATATCGGCTTCGATTCGTTTGCCGCGCCCTTCGCCGCAAAACCCCGGTCGAAAGTAATGGGCCTCAGATCAACTTCCGGGCTTCTTTTCTTTGGAGACGATACCGTATTCGTGGAGACGGTATTGAATCGTCCGGACGCTGATATCCAGCATTTCCGCAGCTCGCGTCGTCGAACCGTTGGTCGCTTCGAGCGTCGTGAGAATGGCAAAACGCTCGATTTCGGCCATGGTCGCCCCGGGAATCCGCACCGCACCTTTGGGCATCGGCGCGACGTCGATCGGCAAGTCGCCTTCGTCCAATATCGTGTCTTCGCATAACACGACGGCTCGTTCGATGGCATTCTCGAGTTCCCGGACGTTGCCCGGCCAGCGATGGGCCAGCAATTTGGCCCGGGCGCGATCGCTATACCCGTCAATGCGTTTTTTGTTTTCCCCGGCAAACCGACGCAAGAAGTGATCGGCCAGTAAAACCACATCGCCGCCACGCAATCGCAGCGGCGGCATTTCAATGTGCACGACGTTCAGACGATAATACAAGTCTTCCCGGAAACGTCCGTCTTGTACGTCTTTCGCCAAATCGCGATTGGTCGCCGCGACGAGCCGCACGTCGACTTCAATGGGTTCGTTACCGCCGACCCGCTCGAATGTACGTTCCTGTAAAACGCGCAAAAGTTTCACTTGGGTCGCCGCGGGGATTTCCCCGACTTCGTCCAGGAAAAGCGTGCCGCCGTGGGCTTGTTCGAATCGTCCGAGGCGCCGTTTGTCCGCTCCCGTGAACGCTCCACGTTCGTGCCCGAAGAGCTCGCTCTCGAGGAGGCTCTCGGCGAGCGCCGCGCAATGCAGCGTAATGAAAGGACCCGCTTGACGCGGGCTTTTCTTGTGAATGGCTTTGGCCAATTCGCCTTTGCCGGTGCCGCTTTCTCCCGTAATCAACACCGTGGCTCGAGCGCCCGCGACTTGTCGCGCGACGCGATACACTTTTTGTAATGCGGGGCTGGCACCAATCAGCCCTTCGAATCCTTCGCCGTCCCGCTCGCGTAATTGACGCCGCAGGTTTTCAGCCTCGACGCGCAGGTTTGCCCGTTCGATCGACCGTTCGATCGATAAAATCAACGCATCGAAATCAACGGGTTTGGTGAGAAAATCATCCGCGCCCACACGCATCGCTTGAACGGCCGTCGCGACTTCTCCAAATGCCGTGACGACGATGACCGGGACGTCTTGATACATCGCTCGGAGCTTCTGCAAGAGCTCCATGCCGTCCATTTTCGGCATTTTCAGATCGGTCACGACGACGTCCGGCGGATGCTCCGTCGCGATTTGCAGCGCGCTCACTCCGTCCGCAGCAGCATCGACGGCATAATCTTCCTGCCGCAAAAGCTTTTCCAAACCCGAACGAGCATTGGGTTCGTCGTCGACAATCAGGACGCGAGCTTTGGGTTTGTTAGGGGCTTTCACTTCCGTCATGATGAATTACGCTCCACGGGAGGTCGTCGGCGCTTTTTCCGACTCGTCGGCCGAGTTGAGATGAATGGGGAGGTTGATTCGAAAAATGGTTTTACCGCTTTGACTTTCGACGTCGATCGTGCCGCCGTGATCGGTCACGATACGGTGGACAATCGATAAACCGAGCCCCGTGCCATTGGGTTTTGTCGAGAAAAACGGATCGAAAATCGGAGCTTCCGGATCGGAGAGGCCGGGGCCGTTGTCTTCCACTTCAATGACGGACTGTCGCGGACGTCGCCTGGCCCGCAACACGACCGTCGCATCGGTCACGCCCGCGAGCGCTTCAATCGCATTTTGCAAAAGATTCAACAAAACTTGCTCGATTTTGGCCCCGTCCACATCGAGAACGATGTCGTAGGTCGGCAAGTCGAGGTTGAGTCGAACATTTTGTTTCGAAGCCGCCGGGGCGATGAGATTCACGGCTCGATCACAAATGCTCCGCAACGACGTCGGTTTCAAATCCAAAGGGTTCGGCCGGGCGAAATCCAAAAATTCGCTGACCAAATCCCCGAGACGCTTGATCTCCTCCGTGACGATGCGAATGGCTTCGAGCTGCTCTTGTCCGGCACCTTTTTTCTGCAATCCCCGCTCGAGGAACGTGGCGTGAAGTCGCGCGCCATTTAATGGATTGCGGATCTCGTGCGCCAACCCCGCAGCCAATGTGCCGACCGCCGCAAGCTTCTCCGATTGGCGCACCCGCGCCGCCAAAGCTTGTTCATCCGTCGTGTCCCGCCCCATCGCAAAAAGCACGACGTCGTCTCCTTGTCCCGGAGCATACGCAAGTTGCCAACGAACGTCGCGCATTTTGCTTGTACGCGTACAAAGCACGCTGTCTACCTCGTGCACCTTCGGCGGAGGCTCTTGCGCCGCCAAGATCGATCGGATCAACGACCCCTGCTCCTCTTGCAGCGGTGCCGCGATCAGCGTTTCGACAAACGGTTTGTCCAGGACCTCTTCCCGCCCGAGTCCCGTCACGTTCTCCGCATGGCGATTGAACAAACGAATACGCCCGTCGTTGTCGATTCCGACAAACATGACCCGCGCCAGCTCCACGGCCGTGACATAACGATGCTCGGTTCTGCGTAACGCCTGATCAAGCTCGGCCCGCTCGAACCGATTCTTCTGGCGAAGTCGCGCCACCAAGTGGTCGTGGTAGCTCTCCAACATGACGCCGAGATCAATGTCGATCGCTCGATGCAGAGCTTCTCGACATGCCGCCGCATCGTCGCCCATCGTTTCATCGGCGATTCGGATGAGCGCAATACGAATCAGCGCCATCGCTCCGAACATGTAGCGCTGCGGCAAACCAATCATGACGTGAATGCGCCCGATTTTTGCCGTATCCGCGAAATACGCGGCGTCGTGCGGTCCCGTGCACAAGCGCTCCAGCCACTTGACGAGGGACCGCTGAAGTCGAGCTATCTGCTCTTCGCCCGTGAAGACGTCATGCGCTCCTTCGTGCTCGCGGATGCGATCGTAAAACTCGATGGCGATGCGTTCGAAATGCGGCGCCGCCTTCGGCCGAAAAACGCGCAAAATCTGCGTATCGTTTGAGCTGAAACGAACATAACGCAGCAGCTCCGTGGCAATGTCTTCGCGCGAAATCGAGCGCCCGGACGACTCCCCGTACATACTCAGCGACTCTCCGAACCGTCTACGTTGCCGGTGATCGCTTCACCAAGCGCCGATAGTTCACGGCCCAAAAGAGCCACGAGGTCATCCGCCGTCACGATGCCCGTCACCCGTCCGTCCGCATCGATGATGGGCAAACGACGCACACCATGTTCGCGCATGATCCGCACAGCCGTTTCAAAGCCGTCCGTCCGTAAAACCGTCGCCGCATCGTACGTGACGATGCCCGCTACCTGTTCACGCCGCGGATCGAGCCCTTCCGCGACGACCCGCAACACGATGTCCCGATCGGTCAAGATGCCCACGGGACGTCCATCACGGATCACCACCACACAACCCACTCGCTCGGTGCGCATGAGGTTCGCAACGTCGAACACGGTGTCGTCAAGGTTCGCCGTGACGACCCGACGTTCAAAACGTCCGAGCCCGAGGGAAAGAGTCGCGAGTGTCGGTGACGTCGAGTGTTGTGTTGTTTTCATCGGCTGAGCATGTCCTTCCGCGCTCGTAGCATCGCGTCCTTGCCAACTGCACACGAGGTACGAATCTCGTGCAGACAATCCGATGCAATGTCCACAGGATTGACAGCTCGCCACGTCGACGTCCACGCCTCGCCGCGCGCAATGCACGGTTGATTCGCCATGCGCACCGGTGCGTATCGACAAACGCCGCACATGGGCGGGATCGGAACTCATGACGTCACCGCATCCGAAGGTTCAACGTCCACACGCGATTCATCGTCCTGCGTCCGCACCGTGAGGACCGGACAATCCGCCTGCCGAACCACTCGTTCGGCCACACTTCCCATCACCAATCGCTCGAAGCCTTTGCGACCATGCGTTCCCATCACGATCAGGTCGCACTTGTCCTCGTTCGCAATCTCCAAAATCACCCGGCTCGGATCCCCCGCCTGCATCCGCTGATGCACTTGCCCCACGCCCGCACGCTGAAGCTTCTCCGCCAAGTGTCCAAGCGCCCGCCGCGCACGCGTCTCGACAAACTCGTGCAACGACGTGCTCGTTCCGTTCTGCATCGTCACGGCGAGTTCCGGAATGACGAACCCTTGCCAAGCCGGAGGTTCGTCCACGTGCAGCAGCTCGATGCTCGCGCCGTACGTCGTGGCCAGCTTCACCGCCAGGTCACAAGCCGCATGCGAGCAATCCGAAAAGTCCGTGGGCACCAGGATCCGGTGGAAGGTCGTCATCGTGAGTTGCTCGTCATGCAACCCGTGGGCCTTCGTTCGGTTCAACCCAAGATCCGCTGAATTTCTCGATGGAAGCGCCGTGTTGACCCTTCTGGAGCAAAGGGGCGGCGACTTGGTGGCGCAACGTTTGCGCCACCGCGCAGCGTTTGCGTGTCGACTTCAGTCGATGGAGGGTGTCACGCCAAGCTCGGTCAGGACGTTATCGGCGCCATCCACGTCCAAAATCCATTGCACATAGCGGAAGTCGACGTGGATGGTCCGCGTGATCTCCGGCAAGAAGACCACATCCGACGCCATGCTCTCGTAATTGCCGTCGAACGCGAGGCCCACGAGCTCGCCCTTGGCGTTGATGGTCGGTGAACCCGAATTGCCGCCCGTGATGTCGAGGTCGCTCAAGAAGTCGGCGGGCACTTCACCAAGCTCCGCGCTCACGTACTTGCCAAACTTCTTGGCTCGAGCTGCTTCGACAAACTTTGCGGGCACGGCGAAAGGTTCCTTGTCGGTCACCTTCGCGACCATCTCGGACAACGTCGTGAACGGTCGATACTCGGGGGCCTCCGGCTTCGGACGATATCCGCGCACGGTGCCGTACGTGACGCGCAACGTGCCGTTGGCATCCGGAGCGAGCACGCTCCCGCGCATGAGTTGCAACGCTTCGAAGTACCGCGGATGCAGCAGGCTCATCGTGCCCACGTAGGCTTTTTCGCGGTTCTCGGCGGCATCGACGATCGGCTTCAAGGTCACGGCCAAGCGGATCAACGCATCTGAACTCTTGGCCAGGTCCGCTTTCTTCGCCGTTTGGAACAGCTTGATGCGTGTCTTCTCGTCCTCGAGTTTCGTCTTGTCGTAAAGGTCGACGAGCGTCTTGTCGATCGATGCTCGGTCGAGTTTTTTGCCCAAGATGGTCGAAACGAACGCGGGGCGATCGGCATCGGGGAGTTTGGCCAGACGCTCGAGGGACAAGCCCAGCAACGCGTGATCGATCGCTCGGTCGTACGACTTCGTCATGCGGGCGAGGCGTTGTTCGATGCGCTTCCAGTTGCGCTCTTGAAACATCGGGTCGCGCGCGGCATCGGGTTTGTCTCGTTCCTCCGCCATCCGGACGATCATCAACGCTGCGGAGAGCATGTCGGCGCTTCCGGAGATGACTTCGATGGCTCGGTCTTCTTCGCGCGTCTTTTTCTTCTCCGCCGACGCTTTGGCCATTTGGCTCATCACGTCGCCGAACCGCTTCTTGCGCTCGGGGTCCGCGTCGATCCACGTGGCGAGCGCGGCATCTTCTTTCTCGCGTTGCGCCGCGACGCCTCCTTTGCCCAGCCCTTCGGACAAACCGCGCGTCTTCGTGAGCCCGTTGCCGAAATAACCCACCTTCGGCTGCGTCTTCACCTCCAGCTTCGGTTGCTGCTTGGCCAGCGCTTCGAGAGCCGCGATGGACTGTTCGAGCGCGGTGATGCGCCGCGGGTAATCCCATTCGAGCCGTTCTCGGACTTCGAGGGCCGTGTCGAGACGGTTTGTCTTTCCTGGATATCCCGCGACCAGAACGAAATCTCCGGCGGCGAGCGGTTTCGAGGCTGTGGGCAGGTAGTGTCGAGGTTTGTAAGGAACGTTGGTCGCGGCGTTATCGGCGGGCTTCTGATCCGGTCCAACATACGCGCGAAGGAACGCAAAGTCGCCGGTATGTCGAGGCCAACGCCAGTTGTCGATTTCGCCTCCGAAGTCCCCGACGCCCTCGGGCGGTGCATACACCATGCGGACGTCACGCAGTTCGAGCTGTTCGATCAGCAAATATTGCGCGCCCCCAAAGTAGCTCTTCACCGAACAACGTATCTGTGGACGTCCTTTTTCACACGAGGACACGAGGTTCTTTTCACGTTCCTCGAGTTTGTCGAAACGAGCGCGGTCGGAGGTGAGTTTGTCCAAGTCGGCGCGTATCTCCGACGTTACGTCTTTGAACGATTGCGTGATGAACACTCGGCTCGTCGGGCCCACCCATTTTTCATCGGCCCGCGTTTTGGCGTGGTAACCCGTCTTTCCAAGGTTTTGGCCTTCGGGCGAAATGAACTGCAACATGCCTTCGACGCAGTGATGGTTTGTCACGATCAGACCATCGGCTGAGACAAACGACGCGGAACATCCTCCCAGGCTCACGACGGCATCGAGCGGAGCGGCGGTCGGATCCGTCAAGACTTTGGGATCCAGATCGAATCCCGCGGCTTTCAGTGGTTCCTGGTGGGTTGCAAGTTGCCCTGGGACCCACATGCCTCCGGGATTCATGAACCGCGGTTTCGTAACGGTCGGTGTACCGGCCGCCGTCGACGTGGTGTTCGCCGGGGTTGTTGCCGTGGGGTTTGCCGCCGCAGGACGAGCTGGAGCTTCGCCGGAGCAGGCTGTTGTGAGCGCCGAGATGGCGACGAGAGCAAGCGTGGAGCTGGAGGTCATGAGACGACGCATGCGCCGCCTTTAGCATCTTTGCGCGCCAGTGCAGAGTCCTGTTGACGTCGTGGCCCGTGCGCGGTGATTCTGCACGATATGCGCACCTTGACCGTTGCTCTTGCTTCTTCGGTTTTGTTCGTCGGTCTCTTCTTCTTCGGCTGCACGGATGGAGCGACAAACAGTGGCTCCTCGGCCGCGTCGAATTCGAACGGCGTCGGTGGTGGCGGCGCTGCGCCGCCGGCGTGTAATGGCAATCAGCCGGATGGATTCTGCAACTACATGGGAGACAATCCCGAAACGTGCGAATGCGCCGATTGTTCCACCGAGGCCGCTTGCGGCATGCGCTGCACCGACGATGGAACATGCAACTTCGCCGACGACGCGGAAGATTGCACCTGCGCCGATTGCTACTTCAAAGTCGCTCAATGTCCTCCGGCGAGCGTCGGTTGCGACGGCGATCCCGACGGCACGTGTGATCTCGATGAAGATTGCGTTTGTCCGGATTGCACCAACACGACTCGCTGCACCATGAACTGCAACGACAACGGTTCATGTGTTCCGTACCTCGAAGGTTGTTCCTGCACCGACTGCAAGATCGAAAAAGCATGCGGCGGTAACGGATCGTCGAGTTCTTCGGCTTCGTCGAGTTCTTCGGCATCTTCCAGCTCGTCGGCATCCTCGTCTTCGTCTTCATCGGGAGCCGGTGGAGCGGGAGGCGGAGGTGGAGCCGGAGGTGCAGGCGGCGCAGGCGGTGCAGGTGGAGCGGACGGCGGCATCTGATCGTCGTTTCGTCAATACATTTTTTCGTCAAATACAATTCTTCGCGGATGCTCACTCGATCTCGTAAATCGGGTGCGAGGCATCTCATCACGTGCGCGTAAGCAGTGACGTGATTGCGCTCGGGGTATTTTATTTCGTTCTGCGTGAAATCATCATAAGGCATGCGGCACATAAATTCGTCTTTTCGAGCGATTTGCTCGATTCCGTCGCCGGCTCGTCGTGATATAGGTGGAACGTTGCCTATGACTTTCCAAGTCGCAAGGTGCGGCTTGGACAACGAACGAGGTCGCTCATGGCGCGAACGCGAAGACGACTCGATAAAAAATGGTCGATGGGTTTGGTGACCCTTGCCGTAGCCGGCGCGGGTACACTGGGCTTTACTGGGTGCAGCTCCGACGACAGCGGAGATGCGTGTGTATCGGATCAGATGTATTTCGCTCAGAAGGTCTGGGCGCCGGTACTCGCGGTCAAGTGCATCGGTTGTCATAACCCGCAAGGTGCGGCGAGCAATTCGAGCTTGGTATTGCGTAGCAGTACCGAGGCCGGATTTCTCGACACGAACTACGAAATACTCAAAGCCGCCTCTTCTTTGGAGCAGGACGGCATTTCGCAATTGTTGGCCATGCCGACAGGTGGGACTGCTTCCCGCAAGCATCCGGGTGGTGCCGTCATTGAAAAAGGCAGTGACGATTACGCGGCGCTCGAAGAGCTCACCAATCGTTTCGGCGAGCCGTCTTCTTGTGAGACGAACCTGAACGCGGTTTTCGCCGGCGTGCAAATGTCGACGCCGACGGAGACGTTGCGCAAGGCATCGTTGTCGCTCGTCGGTCGTTTGCCCACGGACGCCGAAGTCGCGGCGGTCGAAAAAGGCGGCCTCGGAGCGCTCGATCCGATTCTCGATAAAATGATGACCGAAGAGGCTTTCTATACGCGCCTCAAGGAAATCTACAACGACGTCTTTTTGACGGATCGTTATATCGAGAACGAAGATGCGGTCAATTTGCTCAACGACGTCGATTACTACTCGCCGAAGTGGTACAACGAAACGAGTTTCTATACTGACGCATCATTGATTGAGAAATACGGTGCGCGGAACTTCGACGACCTGTACAACCGTCTTCGTTCCTGGACGAACCGGGGCGTGGCGCGTGAACCGCTCGAATTGATTGCCCACGTCGTGCGTGAGAATCGTCCTTTCACGGAGATCCTCACGGCCGATTACATCATGGTCAATCCGTTCTCGGCACATGCGTACCTGTTGCCGGACACGACATTCAAGAACGATGCCGATCCGAATGAATACGTGGAAGCGAAGATTCCGACGATTCCGCACGCCGGCATTCTCACGTCGCCGATGTTCTTGAATCGTTATCCGACGACGGAGACGAACCGCAATCGCGCTCGTGCCCGCCGCGTCTACGAATTCTTCCTCGGTACGGACATTCTGAAGACGGCCGAACAGCCGATTGATCAGACGATCATCACGGAAGTCAATCCGACGATGAATGCGCGGCAATGTACGGTTTGTCATGAAGCGATCGATCCCATTGCGGGTTCGTTCCGGCAATTCGACGATCGCGCGCGGTACGATCCGATGAAACCGGCGCTCGACGATATGCGTCCGCCGGGGTTTGGCTCGGAAAAGGTTCCGTACGAAAAACTGCCGCAAGCCTTGCAATGGCTCGCGCCTCGCGTCGCGTCCGATCCGCGGTTTGCCTTGTCCGCCGTGTACACGATCTTCACGGGTATGACCGGACAACCGCCGCCGATTGCTCCGTCCGATCGTACGTCGCCCGATTTCGACAAGGAATTCGAAGCGTACTTGGCGATCTATTCGGAATTCAGCAAGATCGCGCATGAATTCCACGACAGCAACTTCGACCTCAAGGTGATCTTCAAGAAGATCATCCATTCGCCGTATTACCGCGCCAAGAACTCGCAGCCCCTCACGGACGATCAAAAGTCCAAATTGGGGTCGCTCGGGATGGGTCGGTTCATCACGCCGGAACAGCTCCACCGCAAAGTCTGGGCCGTCACGGGTTATCCGTGGCGTCCGCGCGCATTCGAAGACGGCGGCTGGTCCAACGATTACCTCCTCAATCGGGATCAATATCGCATGCTTTACGGCGGTATCGATTCCAATGACGTGACCAAACGCGTGACGAACCCGAACGGCATCATGGCCAATATCGCCGAGCGTATGGCCAATGAAATGGCTTGTCGCGTCGTACCGCGCGAATTCTGGAAACCGGTCGAAGAACGCGCCTTGTTCCCGCATGTCGAGCTCACGTTCGAACCCGAGGACAAGAATGGATTCCCGGTCGAACCGGCCGTCGCCGCCATCAAGAAGCAAATCAAACACCTGCACGAACGGATCCTCGGCGAAAAACTCCCCGATGGACATCCCGAGATCGAGCGCACGTATCAGCTCTTCCTCGAAACCTATCGTGAAGGTGTCAAAGGTATGAGCGATCCCATGCAGGAAGCGAAATACCCCGAGCAGCTCGAAGGCCCGTGCCGCGTCGAAAACGACTTCTGGACCCGCGCTCCGTTGCCCGATGAGGACAAACTGACCCAGGATCCCAATTACGTCATTCGTTCGTGGATGACGGTCACTTCGTACCTGCTGTCGGACTACCAATTCCTTTACGAGTAGGAGAGCCCATGGATCGACGAGATTTCCTTAAATTGACATCCGCGGCGGGGCTCGGAGTTGCCGCTGCCAACATGCCTTTCGCCTCGAAAGCCAACGCCGGTGCGCCTTATACCGGACCGCTTTATGTGACGATGCATGCCAGCGGCGGTTGGGACGTGACGAGCTTCTGTGATCCGAAAGGTTCCACGGGGCCCGATGATCCCAGTCCGATGAACCATTACCTCGCGACGGAGATCGGTACGGCCGCGAGCAGCAAAAATGGGATGCGTTATGCTCCCTCCGACGGCAACAAAGCGTTTTTCGACAAATACGCCAAGGACCTCATGGTCCTCAATGGCGTCGATACGTCGACGAACAGCCACGACGTCGGTACGCGCGTGACTTGGTCGGGTACGCTCACCGAAAACAAAGCCTCCTTCGCGGCGCTCGTCGCTGCGAGTGCCGGTGAAGCGCAACCGATGTCGTATATCTCGTATGGTGGTTACGACGTCACGGCCGGAACGGTCGCGGTGACCCGCGTCGGTAATTTGGAAGCAATTCGCAAGATTGCCTTTCCAAACACCATCGACCCGCTCTACGACCAAGACAAGACGCCGTATTTCACCGACGAAACGGCGGCTCGTATTGCGGCGACCCGGGATGCTCGGCACCAAGCTTATGCGGCCAAGCAAAACCTCCCGCGTCTGCAACAATCCATGGGTATGCTCTATACGGCTCGTTCGGGCCAAAATGAGCTGAAGAAACTGACGGAATACCTGCCCGCGCAGCTCGAGAATTCGAATCTGCGTCGTCAGGTGCAAATTGCGCTCGCCGCTTATCGCGCAGGTATTTGCGTGAGCGTCAATTTGACCTCCGGTGGTTTCGATACCCACGGCAACAACGATCAAGGTCAATTCCCCTCATTGGCCAATATCACCGACGCCATGGATTACCTGGTCGAGGAGTCCAAGGCCTTCGGGATCTGGGGCAATGTCGTGATCGTCATGGGTTCGGACTTCGGCCGCACGCCGGGGTACAACAAGGGTGACGGCAAAGACCATTGGTCCATTACGAGCATGCTGCTCATGGGCAAAGGTATTCCGGGAGATACGGTGATTGGCAAGACAACCGATCGTCATAATCCCATGAATATCGATCCCAATACGTTGCAACCGGTGGAAGGCGGCGGTTTGCGCCTCAAGCCGGGCCACGTGCACCGCGCATTGCGCCGTTTGGCCGGGATTGACCAAAGCGAGTTGGCGATTCGTTTCCCGATCAAGGAAAAGGAAGAGCTGCCGCTTTTCGGTTGATCGTTGACCCATAACGAGAAAAACCCCCGCCGGTCACGAGCCTGCGGGGGTTTTGTTTTTTGATGTGTGGTCGACGCAAGCTCGAGGCGCGACGAAAAAAGCTCCGATGTTGATATCGTGCGTGAATATCCGCCCGCCGTCGGGCAACAGAGGGCCTCATGCGATCCAGCCGGCGACGATTGTACCGATTCGGTTTTCCGCTCTTGGTCCTCTCCGCTTCGTGCAGCAGCACGATCACGTGGGCTCCCACGGACGACGCAGGCGTCGCCGGCTCGGGCGACATGGGCGGTTCCGGCGGCTCGGGCGGTTTTGGAGGGGCCGGAGGCTCGGGAGGGTCTGGAACTTCCACCGCAAGCAGTAGTTCGTCAGGCGTAACGAGCTCCTCGGGCACGGGCGGGATGGGCGGCGGAAGCAGTTCGTCATCAACGGGAAGCTCGTCGTCATCAACGGGAAGCTCGTCGTCGTCAACGGGAAGCTCGTCGTCATCAACGGGAAGCTCGTCGTCATC
>WBZU01000356.1_pt1 | contig 41420 bp, 39 predicted proteins | sample 5204311 | NCBI WGS metagenome assembly WBZU01 (sample SAMN12344359, study PRJNA552823) | activated sludge metagenome | biome: Activated sludge suspended growth; feature: Nitrification reactor; material: Wastewater; isolation source: activated sludge from nitrification reactor of wastewater...
GGAGGACAGCACAGATCAGTTTATTCAGCTGAAAAAACAAAACAGCACATTTCAGAAAAATTTCCCGGAGTAAATATAATCCTACATCATATTCAGATTGAGAAAGGCATTAACATCGATTAAGGACAGTCAGATAAAAACAGATTCAGCTGCGAGACAAATAATTCTTGAAAAAAAAACCTTCAGGCTGCATCTGATCTCTCAGGCATTTTACGGGTTATCATTCGGAATCCTGATGCTGCAGGATGTAATACTGAAGAAGTCGCTGCTTGCTTCGGACTTTCAGGTGACAATGCTCATCTTCCTTACAAGTTCAGCTTTTTTATTTTCAATATACGGGACTGAAATTATAAACCGCTCGAACAATCAATCCCGGACGATCATAACCATGGCGGTATTCAGCAGATTGTTTCTGCTGATAATTCCTTTCTTCGAGACACCAAACTTTTTTATTTTCTGCATCTCCGCAATGAGCTATACTGATTCCCTGATCAGACCTTCATGGAACACAGTCTTCAAGCATAATTATTCCGACGAAAAAAGAAGCGTTCTTTATTCTTATGCTTCAAGTTTATACACAATCATAGTACTTGTCGTTACAACTTTTCTCGGATACATACTTGATATGAATTATCAATTATACAAAGTATTTTATCCTTTGGCCGCGATATTCGATATCATAGCATATATCAACCTTGCTAAAATGATAAAGATGGGAAAGATATTTGATGAGACTAAAAATAAATTCACAGGAATAATTTCTGTAAAACTAATAAAGGATATTCTGATACTCCCCATAAGAAATCTCTTCAGGATATTTAAAGAGAACAAGCCTTTCTTCAGGTTTGAACTAAATTTTTTCATGTATGGAATGGCATTCATGATCGCGAGCCCTGCAGTTCCTATCTTTCTTGTCGAAACTTTAAAGCTTGATTATGCTCCTATTTCAGTCGCAAAAGGCTTAGTATTCTATACAGCGACTATACTTTTCACACCTGTTATGGGAAAGCTACACGGAACAGGTAACCCGACAAAGTTCTGCGGTTATTTATTTCTTTCGCTAATAATGTATCCATTGCTTATGCTGTCAATAAAGTATTTCGGAGTTGATAATCATTTTATTTCTCCGGAAACTTTGCTTTACATTACTTTCTTTTTCTTTGGGATTGCAATGAGCGGCGTAACCCTCTCCTGGAATTTAAGTTCAATTTACTATGCTCCTCCGCTGCAGGTTGCAAATTACCAGGCTGTTCATATTACACTTACAGGAGTCCGCGGATTATTCGCCCCTTTCATTGGCTACTTTATTTTAAAATTAGTTTCTATCGAAGCAACATTCATTGTCTCAGCAGCATTCTTTCTTCTAGCAGGAGTAATGATGCTGAGGGAAAGTAAAAAATAAATTGAAATCGGTTTTACTAAAAAATAATACTTCCTTTCATTCCCCTTTCTACTTCAACTTTCAACTTCTCAATAAGTATTAATACTCACATAAATAATGTGTTCCCCTCTATTAAACTTAAATTACATTTTCTATAATTTTGTATTGTAAAATTAACACGGAGTTTGCTGAAAATCCGTTGAGCCCAAAGAGTAAGCAATAACATACAATAATTATAATCATGGCAAAAACATCAAAAAGATTTATTGCAGACTGGAGAAAGGTAAAGTCTCTCTTCATAACACACTTCATACCTAACTGGGAAGATCCGGGCTGGGGACAATACGGAGAGCTGGCTTTGGCTGATGCAGTAAAGCAGCTGAGCAGGGTTGTAGCTGACAAAAAACTTTCCGGTAAAGTTCTGGAACTGTCAAAAAAGATGGCGAAAGAAGCCTCAGGTGGAATGATCAACGGCTGGGAAGACGGTGATGATATTTGTCCGATCTGGTGGCCGTTTCCTTTTCCACCGGTACCCGGACCGGGTCCGTTTCCGTGGAAAGAAATTGTTTCGGCAGAGCAAATACAGATTGCAAATATACTGACTCAGATCTCCGGCCTGACAATGAGTAAAGAGTTCAATAATGCATTAAAATCTGTTGCGGTGGAAATAGTAAGAGGTGCAGCTGGTAAACTCGCAGATGATTTCGAAAGATGCGGAACTGTTCCGAGACCCAGACCTAAGATCAAATAATTTTCTTTGCGTGAAAGTGCCGCCCTGAGCCTCTAATCAGGGCGGTACTTTTAATTTCCAGCTAACCTTTAACAGATCATGAATAATAAAATAAGTGGTTATACTATTGAAATAATAAGCGTATTAATATTTATAACTTCGCTTGCTGTCACTTATTATTTTAATTTATAGGAAAAAGGACTTCACATAGCAGCATAACTTAACATTAATTCAATTTACATAATATAAGATTTATTGCCATGTAAATTTCCTTAGATCGGTTTTCATTTTAAGTAAAACAGCTGATCAGAATATATGAACAGTGTTATTTTCTTTCCACAACTACTGCTGTCCCGTAAGCAAGCACTTCAGTTACTCCCGCTGCTATTTCATTTGCGTCATAACGCATTCCAATAATGGCATTTGCGCCTACTTCCTCTGCATGCTGTACCATAAGGTCAAAAGCATCTGCTCTGGTCTTTTCACAAAGTTCAGTATAAAGTGTAATATCACCGCCTACAAGAGTTTGAAATCCGGCGCCGATATTTGCAAATATGTTTCTGGACCTTACGATAATTCCTCTTACTACACCGAGGTTTTTTGTGATAGTACATCCTTCAAAATTAAAGGCTGTTGTAATAAAGCTTTTATCCATATTATATATTTGTGATTATATGTTTTTACAAAGATAAATAATTCTTTTTGTAGATTCTATTGTATCTATTCACAGTAATATTTGTACTTCATAGCTGAGATAATACTGAGCTTTATGAAAATTAATTTATATTTAATAAGATCAGCATGATTGGATTGAATTATTTTATCTTTCAATATTGAATTTAAGATTGAGTTCAGTATATATAACTGATTTTAAAATATATATATGCTATCTTTTCAAAAATTTAATCAGCAAATGCTTTCCGACAGTTTCGGCAGAATACATAACTACCTTCGAATATCAGTTACAGATGCCTGTAATCTCGGCTGCTTATACTGCATGCCCGATGGAGAGAATCATGTTATATCAAAAAAAAATCTGATGAATGCTGATGAAATCGAAAAGACAGCTTCCTTATTTGCAAGTCTCGGGGTTAACAAGATCCGTCTGACAGGAGGCGAACCTCTTTTCCGGAAAGATATTAAAACGATAATTCATAAGTTATCCGGGCTGCCGGTGGATCTTTCAATTTCTACAAACGCTTTCTTTGCAGATAAATATATTGAAGATTTTATAAAAGCAGAAATGAAATCTGTAAATGTAAGTCTTGATTCTTTAAAGAAAGAAGAATTTAACTTTCTGACGAAGAGAGATCATTTCAGCAAAATACTTTCAAACATATATCTGCTTCTTGAGAACGGCTTAAATGTAAAGGTTAATATTGTTGTTATGAAAGGCATCAATGATCATTCAATTACTGACTTCATCGAATGGACAAGAGATCATCAACTGGAAGTCAGGTTCATTGAATTCATGCCTTTTGACAGGAATCACTGGAATATTGAAAAGGTATTTTCATATAAAAACATACTGGAGCTGATAGAAACTAAATACAGTTTTCATAAAATTCAGGATTCCTTCAATGACACTTCAAGAAAATACAGAGCAGACGGACATCGCGGAACATTCGGGATCATAAGCACTATCACGGATCCTTTCTGTACAGGCTGCAACAGGCTGCGGCTAACTTCAGACGGAAAACTTAAGAACTGCCTGTTCTCTGCAGATGAAACAGATCTTCTTACTCCTTTGCGAAACGGTATTGATATTATTCCTCTTATACATTCCACTTTGAAATTAAAAAAAGAAGAACGTGGTGGTCAGTTTGAAACAGGAAATATCATCAACAGAAGCATGGTTAGCATAGGAGGATAAATGGAATTTGAATTTTTCAAAATACTACCTCTGGTTTTTCTGATTGCTGCATTATACTCTTCTGTCGGACACGGAGGAGCAAGCGGTTATCTTGCTCTGATGAGCCTGCTCGGAATCAGCTCTTTATATATGAGAAGCTCAGCGCTGATACTGAACCTGTTTGTTTCTGCAATTGCTTTTTATCAGTTTTATAAAGCAGGTTATTTTAGATGGAGGCTCTTTTACACTTTCGCTGTAGCTTCTGTTCCGATGGCATTCATAGGAGCAAAGATTAATCTTGATCCTGTCTGGTATAACAGAATTCTCGGTTTGTTTTTAATAATAGCTGCTTTAAGGCTTACAGGTATTTTTAATTTTAATAATTCAGATAATATAAAAGAACTTCCAGTTCCCACAGGATTATTCATAGGCGCTGTTTTAGGTCTGCTTTCCGGAATGATCGGCATCGGAGGAGGTATCATTCTCAGTCCGGTTATACTTTTATTCGGCTGGGGAAACATAAAAGAAACTGCTGCAGTCTCGGCATTATTTATTTTTGTTAATTCACTCTCGGGATTGTTTGGATTGGGAATCTTACAACTGAATTTGAGCAGTTCGTTTATCTGGTGGATTATAGCCGCAGCAGCCGGAGGTATCCTGGGCTCATTATGGGGAAGCAGGTTTGCAAAGAGCATTATTTTAAAAAACGTTCTGGCTCTTGTGATATTAGTTGCAGCTTTTAAACTTATAGTGATCTGATGATATCCGTAGAAGAAGCAAAAAGCATTCTGATAGAAAATACAGTTAAGCAGGATAAGACCTGTACAAGATCATTAGAAAAATGTTCCGGGTATTTTACTTCTTCGGATATTTTTTCATCTTTTGATCTTCCTCCATTTGATCAGTCAAATGTGGACGGATATGCAGCTGCTTATTCAAAAGTTAATTCAAGAAAGGTTACAAATGAAATCAAGGCAGGAGACAATCCGAAATATATAATAAAATCCGGTGAAGCAGCAAGGATATTCACCGGGGCAGTAGTTCCGAAAGGAACTGATTTTATAGTAATGCAGGAGAATGTTATCCGGAATCAGAACCGGATAATTCTGAATGAACTTGAAATTAAAAAGGGTAATTTTATCCGTCCAAAAGGATCTCAGATCAAAAAAGGTGAACTTGCGGTAGCAGCTAATACATTTGTAACCCCGGCTGTTGCGGGATTTATAGCCGCATTGGGATTTGATAAGCTAAAGGTTTTCAAAAAGCCAGAGATAAGTCTTATAATTACAGGAAATGAAATTCAGACTCCGGGATTTAAATTAAGACCAGGTATGGTTTATGATTCGAATTCTTATATGATAAGATCCGCTTTGGAAAAAATGGGTCTTAAGATCAGAAAAACAATTTTCATAAAAGACATTAAGAGCATTTTAAAAAAACAAACGGAAGAATTAATTAATGAGTCCGATTTAATTCTCATTTCAGGCGGAGTTTCAGTAGGTATGTATGATTTCGTAAATGAAGTGCTTGAAGAACTCGGAATCAGAAAATTTTTTTATAAAGTTGCTCAGCGTCCGGGCAAGCCTTTATATTTCGGAAAGGCTGATAACTCTTATGTTTTCGGGCTGCCGGGAAATCCTGCATCAGTTTTTACATGCTTTTATGAATATGTTTACCCGCTGTTAAGAAAGCTTCAGGGATTCAGTGATCACTTTCTTCCGGCTTTAAAATTACAGTCTGAAAATGAAATAAATAAATCCTTTAACCTGGGAAATTTTCTTAAAGCAAGAGCAACCGGCAACGGTGTAGAATCCCTCGAAGGACAGGCATCATACATATTAAGGACATTTGCCGAAGCTGACTGTTTAATATATCTTCCGGCGGATAAGTCTAAAGTAAAAAAAGGGGAAGATGTTGAAGTTCATCTTTTACCTTAATCAGGAATAATATTTGCAGTAATATCCGGGAGAAAAAAATACATTTAATAAAAAATAATTTTATGAAAGCGAATTGCTGAGAATATGGAAATAAAACTAAAGTACTTTGGGATCCTGTCTGAAATTACAGGTACTGATGAATTGATTTATGCCGAAGCATCTGATACTGATAATCTTGCCGGTGAATTCAAAATCAATTATCCTGAAACTAATAACCTTTGTTACAGAATTGCAGTCAATCATAAGATCATCAACGGGAATACCCGATTGAATGATGGTGACGAAGTTGCATTCCTTCCTCCTTTTTCGGGAGGCTGATCATTTTTTAAAAAGTGTAATTACTTTTTTCAGTTCAATGATCTTCAAGTAATTAATAAGAGCCAGAGATAATGATATAAATACCAGATCGATTATCAGCTTATTAATTAATCCTGTATTCAGTTCGTTAACGACAAAATAGCATAAAGCGAATACCAAAACTGTCAAAAATACCAGCTTTATTATTTTTGCCCAGTCATATTGTATTTTATATATCTTTTGTGAATAGAAATAAATAATTATGAACATTATAGAATAAGTAAACAGGGTAGAAACAGCAGCTCCCATAATGTCAAACATTGGTATAAGAATAATATTTAGAACTGTATTTGATATTACTCCTGCCAGAGTGATGTAAAGAATAGATCTTGTGTTATTCGTAAAGAAAGGAGCCGCATTCAGAGTCGAATATACTCCTGATACAAAGTAAGCTGCAAGTATCACCGGGACGATCTTCAGTCCTGACCAGTAATCAGTATTCAGAAATTCAATCCCGAAAAAAGATATTTTTACTAGCAATTCTGTGAGTACTGAAAATATCAGAAAAAGAAATGACCCCGTAAATATAAAGTTAGTGAAGATAGAGGATATTATTCTTTTATTGTCAGGATCAGAATTTAGATTAAGGAAATATGGTGTCCAGGAAAATTTGAATGAAGCTATCAGAAAACTCATTACAGAAGCCAGTCTGTAGTTTGCAGAGTAGATTCCCACAAGACTTTCATCAAAATAATATTTAAGAAAAAATCTGTCGGACACATCAATGAAAAGAACAAAGAATCCAATGAAAATAAATTTATTCCCGAATGACAGCATTTCTTTTAATTTATGAAATGAAATATTCGGCGTTAGGAATTTTCTGGTCAGAGCCAGTCCGAGAATAAAAGTAAAGCAAACAGAAATAATATAGCTGTAAAATATTGATTCAACTCCTTTCTTTAAAATTACAATGAAAAGGATGTTGCAGATTATATTCACAATGAAAGTTAGAAAATTTATGAACGCATAAGTTTTTGATTCAAGCTTAGCCCTGAAGAATAGCAGCGGGAATCTGTAAACAGTATCAACAAGAAGAAATATACTGAGTATTTTAATTAAAAAAATACTTTCATCTTTTTCGGTAAAGTCCAGCAGTGATGCAATATTCCCGGCACATACAAATAAAGCCGCCGAAAAGATAAGAGATGTCACGCTTAGCAGAACTAAAGTTGAGGAATAAATTACAGATTTCGATTCGTCATCCTTCGCATCTATAAAATATTTCATGAATGCAGTCTCCATTCCGAACATATAAATTACCCCGAGGACAAGTGACAGAGACTGGACAAGCGTGATCAAGCCGATCTGCTCAGGAGGGAAGTATTTTGTGTAAAGTGGAAGGAGAAGGAAACCCACGGATTTGTTAAGCATTATTCCCAGGCCATAGATCACCGTCTGCGAGAACAGTTCTTTAATGTGAGATTTGTTCTCCATCCTGTATAATGTTAGTTTTTTTGTAATACTCCTGCAGCTTTTTATTGACAGAATCAAAAGAATGATATTTCTCTACCCAGAGTCTGCCTGAAATGCCGATCTCATTTCTCAGAATCTCATTGTCAATGAGACGGATAATATTTTCTCCTAATGTATCAATTGTTGAATGAACAAACGGATTTTCCCGTATGAAGGTTAGATACTCATCAGTGAATTCAGTAAAGGTCGGAACTCCCATTGACAGATTTTCAATTGAATTTTTTCCGTAACCTGTTCCTCCCATTTCTCCCCCAACCTGATCAATGGCAAGATCGCAGCCGCTTTTTATTTCCAGCACTTTATTTCTGTCCATGTTTTCGATAAGTATAAACTCGATCTGTCTCTGCTTATCTATTTCATTTATAACTTTCAATATTTTATCCGTTCCCTTGAATTTCCGGTTGGTAGGTGAATGTATGATCTTAATTTTTTTGTTTTTCTTTTTTCTTATATCATATTCACTGACATCAAAAGGGAAAAATATATAATTGATATTCTTATGAATCGAAAGATGATCGAATTCAACTGTAAGGTTCAGATCGCTCATCTCATCAAGTTCCCTGAAAACTCCCCTTGTTCTGAGATCGCTTCCGTAATAGCAGCATACTATCTTTTTCCCTCTTTTCTTTATTTCGCCGGCAAATCTGAGATCCCTGTAAAGATCCATACCTCCGTCAAAATGGTAAATATCATAGCTGAACAGATCGTATTTTTTTATAATATTATTTATTGCAGGTCTGTTTGAAATATCTCTGAATTTAAAAAATAACTTCTCGGCAATATTTTTTGGCTGATTGTACTTAAGCTCGTTTGAGGATAATCCGATCTTGGAATCCCTCCATAGCTTAGCTCTCTTACCGGTAGGAAGATTAAAACCAAGACAGATATCTTCTTCAAAGTTAATTGTATTTATATATAAGGTCAGCAGTCTGGATTCAGTACCGGTACTTCTGTGCATTTTCACAAAATCTAAAGGCATTCCGGCAAAGTTCTGAGGCGCTATGTGAAGGATTTTTCTGGACAATAATATATTTTTGAAGTGTAAATTATTTAATTAGATTGTCATATAAAATACAATTATATTTTTTATAAATGATATTTCACATAGTTAATCAGAAAGACTGGGAGAAAATATCGGATGAGAATTTTTACAGACCTGATTCATTGATAAAAGAAGGTTTCATTCACTGCTCGACTTTGGAAAAGATTCCCAAAGTTTTAAGTAATTTTTTTATGGGTCAGAAAGATCTGATACTCATCAGCATAAATGAATCAAAAGTATTTTCTGATATCATTTGGGAGGATCTATACGGACATGATTTTGAATTTCCCCACATATACGGTGAACTTAATTTAGATGCAGTTATAAAAATCACGTTGCTTAAAACAGATAATGACGGCAGATTTATTATTCCTCAGGATATTTAGCTGTTCATGAGTCTTAGAATATTTCCGGAAAAAATAAGCTCTTTATCCGAAGCTGGAATTTCAAGACTTTCAATTATCGGAATGTAAGTAAGAGGCAGACCGAGATTATAATCACTTCCGAAGATTACTTTTTCAGCTCCCACAGTGTTTACAACTTTATTTACGAAATAAAACTCACGAACAGATTCTGTACCGAGATAAACATTCTTATATTTTTTATCCTTTATAGCTTTAGCGCATTCCAGATATAGAGAAGGCTGATCTCCTCCCAGGTGAGCAAGAATGAGCATTAAATCAGGATATTTTTCCGCAAGCTCAAGTGGATATTTATATCCTGCGATCTCCTGCCATCTACCGCAGTGGACTACTACCGGTTTCTTTTTTTCCGAAGCCATCCTAATATACTTATCATAAGAAGCATCGGTGATCCTTGTTCTTTGAATCGAAGGATGAACTTTGAACAGAGAGATACAGTCTATATTCCTCTCCAAAAACGAATCCAGTTTTTTATCTTTTGGATTAATCCAGGCTTTGAAATAGAATTTGAAATCAGGATTATTATAAGTTTCGGAAAACAACTCCTCATTGTCAGTTGCATCAGCGGGCATACAGACAGCTGCACTGACACCGGAACTTTTCATTACTCCGATTGCCTGTGCAACCGTTGATTCATAATTAAAAAATATTTCACTCCATTTACCTATGTGTATGTGAGCATCAATGATCATTTTAGATTCTTTCCTTTAAGATTTTTTTTATACCACTGAAAAGTTTTCAGTATACCTTCATTCAGATCAACTTTCGGATAAAACCCAAGAAGCTCCTTGGCTTTTTCTATGCTTGGTATTCTAAGCTCGACATCTACATAATTTTTAGGAACATAAATTATCTTCGAACGTGATTTACAAAGAAAAACGATTTTTTCCGCCAGGGAAGAAATGGTAATTGTTCCTTTTGGATTTCCAATGTTTATGATCTCACCTATGGCTTTTTTATTTGTAAGACATCTTTCAATACCATCCATCATGTCCTCAATATAGCACCATGATCTGATCTGATCACCATCTCCGTGTATTTCAATATTTTTATTTCTCACAACATTTTTAATGAATATCTGAATTGCTCCTTCACCTACCTGTCCGGGTCCGTAAATATTGAAAGGTCTTATTGTTACTACCGGATATCCGTGCTGCTTATAATAGCTGTGCACAAAATGTTCACCGGCAACTTTACTAATGGAATAAGTCCATCTTCCCTCACCTACAGGCGCGAAGTTTGTGTTTGACTTCTCATTTGATTTATATGCATAAGCACCTAGAACTTCGCTTGTGGAAAAATCCAGAAACCTTTCAAGCCGGTCCGAATATTTTTCAAGCGCTTTAAGCAGATTCAAAGTGCCGTTAATATTTACATCAAGTGTTTTGACAGGATTTATAATCACAGTATCAATTCCTGCGATTGCAGCAAGATGAACTACTATCTGCGGTTTGAAATCCTCGCATTGTTTTCTTAACGCATCATAATTAAGTATATCATCTCTAACTATCTTCAGATTATCAGATCTTATTTTTTTATTGCTAAGAGAATCCCTTGAGAAATTATCATAAACAAGTATCTCATTATTGTTAATTAATTTTTCTGCTAGTGTACTGCCAATAAAACCGGCACCTCCGGTCAGTAATATCCTTTTATTTTTAATATTCAATTATTTAAGTGTTGTTTAATGTTAATTCAAATGTTTTTCGGAGATATCCGTTTGCTAGGAATTTTTTTTTAAATGCGAATAATCCGTCAATCAGTTTTCCATTAGTATCTGATGTACCGATATCATAATATATATATCCGTTATCTTTTGACCATTCTATAGATTTGTAAAGAATATATTCAGATACTGCATCTGCTTTATATTTATCATCTCCGGCCAGATAGAAGTTTAGTATCATATCCTTGTTGATGCAGAAAAGAACACACACAGCTGCTAATTCTGCTCCTAAATACGCAGTAAAGAGTATAATTTCCTTAATCAGATGATTCTTCAGATAAATTAATTCTTCCATTGAATGTGTCGGATTCACGTTCTTCAATTCCCTGTTTTCAAGGAGTATTTTATAAAATTCTCTGAAATTGTTTTCATCGATCATTCCCTCTATAATTCTTACATCAATTTTATCGGAAGATTTTTTAATCGATCGTTTTTTTGTCTCCGAGATCTTCTTAAACTCAAACTCATTCAGATCAATAATATTTGATATCGAAATGTTTGTTACACGGAATCCTGATTTGATCAGCGAATATTCAGTTTCTTCATTAGGCATTTTATTATAAAGGAAGGGAGGGTTTTTGATTGTACATGTCTGAATATTGTTACCGCAAAGATATTTTTTAAAACTGTCAATTATTTCTAAATAATTCAGCAGGTCTATTTTTTTCTTCCACAAAAATCCTCCAAAGCTCACACCGTCACAGGAAAAATACGTTTTGTTTCCGTTAATATTTTTATCGCAGCCTATTATTACTGCAAGAATCTTCTTTGATTCCGCTTCTCTGAACTTAAGATGATGCCAATTCATATTTTTACCGAAAACATCATTATATGAATTGAATCTGTGATCAAAGAAAAGATTGTACTGATTCCTCAGAAATTCTTTCCATTCTATATCATTTTCTATGTCAGTAGATCGAATAACTTCAATCATTGTCTTTTTTCATAAAGTTCATATCCGGTCTTTTTAAAACTCATTTTGTAAAAATCCGGCACAATTAAATCCGAATTAAAATCAGAAGCCCTGTTGATTCCGTCCTTCTCAATAAGAATAAAATAATCTGTGTCTTCTATTGTTTTCAATTTATTTTTAACCGAATCAAAATCATTTCCGCTATTTATGAGCTCAAACTTAAATTCCGGATTATCCCAGTTAAGATTTAATCCGTTAAAATAATAACTGAACTGAGGATTGAATCTGTAATTGCTGCTTACATAGACTATCTCCTTCTTTCCGCTATTATCAATGTATTTTTTTATTTCAGATAATTTAAAACCATTTACCCAAACAGGTGTAAAAAAAAGATAATAAATGTTGATTCCAAAGAAGAAAATTAATATAAAGATATAATATGTTTTTTTTAGTTCAATTATCTTTGCTGACTGACGGCTTATCAGAAAAAAAATTATTACTGCTGAGAGAATATAAACAAAAATCAGGAGAGTATTTCCGTTCTTTAAAAAAAATTTAATCTCCGGTCTTACGGATTCAGTTGCAAACCAGAAAATATTCAGAAAGGTAATAAATATTAATAATACTTTCATCTTTATGTTTTCATTGTTAATATCTTTCAGAAACAGCGGTATGATAAAAGCTCCGGGTACAAGTATCATCAGCACATAGACTTCGAGCTTTGTCTTGAAAAAAGTTAATATCAGCAGCCCGGTAACAAACCAGACATTAACAAAAATCTTCTGCCAGTTAAGTTTTTTAAAGTTATTAAGATCCCTTAACAAAGCCGGGAATATAAGAATACTGAACGGGAGTATAGAGAACAGATAATTAACATGATACAGATATCCGGAATTTTTTTCATTCATCTCAACTCCTTCAATGGCTCTATCAATGATATGAAACTTAAAAAAGAAATCCGTAAACTCCGGACCGGATTTTATAAACATATATAAATGCCATGGTAAAGCAATCAATATTCCGATAACTGTTAAATTTATTATATCCTTTAATCTGATATTGAACTTATCCTTTATGATCAGATAACTCAGGAACAAAATCAAAGGTATATAAAGACCGACTAGAATTTTTGTCATAAGACAGCATCCGAAAGCTATTCCGCCATATAAAAGATATTTGAATTTTAAAGTGTCATTGTAACGAAAGATCATGTAAAACGAGAGCAGTATAAAAAAAGTATATGGAATATCAAACTGAAACCTCTGGGAAAAGACCGTGAAGATAATATTACTGCAGAATATTATTGCCGCATAAAACCCTGTGGATAAGGAGAAAAGATCTTTACCTATCTGAAGTATAAGCAGAATAGACAAAAGGGAAAAAGTGAATACTATAAGTTTCAGAACAATTGAATTGACCCCGAAAAGCAGTGTTGCAAAGTAACCAATCCAAATGAGCAGAGGAGGATGTGAAGCTGAATAAAATCTTCCTACCGAATGAGAGCTCTGATCAATGAAATCTCCGTTGTTATGAATTGAAAGAACCCGTGTTGCATACATACCTTCATCCCAGGGCTGAATATCGGAAGTCAGGAGAGAAGGCAATTTCACAATGCATAAAAAAACAACGAGAAAAAAATATAGTTTATATAAATTTTTCCCGTTGTTTAAAAAATTTTCGAGCTTAATAAAATAAGATGACATATCATCACTTAAGATAATATCAGAAATTTATCCCGAGTGAAATAGTATTACCGGTTCCGAATTCACTCACTGAAGGAATAAATGCATAGTCAAGATTGAGGGTTTTATATTTAAAACCAACACCTGTAGTGAGTCCCCTGTTTTCATATGACGACTGATATCCCAGTCTCAGAAAAACAAATTCCTTGTAGCCAGCTTCACCGCCTGTATAGACGTGGAAAGCTCCTCCGTCAAAGACCTTAAATCCTTCAAGTGCAATATTATAACTGAATTCATTCATGGAATTTTTATAACTTCCTCCAAACCGAATAAGCGTTGGAAGTTTGGAAGATGCATTTTTTAAATCATTCATCGAACCTACATTTGAAACAACAAGGGCAAGATTGAGATTATCTTTCGAATAATTCGAACCGAAGTCAAAAGCAAAACCGGAAGCATCATCAACATAAATTTTCTCAAACAAATACTTTCCTGTTATGCCCATTGAAAAATTCGGAGTGATCTTATAACCGAATGAAACGCCCGTTGATAGATTTCTTGTATCAAAATTATCAATTACTGCCCCCGGATTATTTCTTATCTGAATACCGGAAACACTGGTAGTAAAAAAGCCTACACCCATAGCTATTTTATCACTTAGCGGATACTTAATAGCAATGAAATCCGTAGTAAGATCCTGGGCAGACATATTGTGCATTAGTGTCAGATTGCTTTTGTTACCGAAATTAAGTCTTGCAGGATTGTAGATGTAAGCGGTTGCATCATCAGCAACTGATGAATATGCATCACCCATAGCAATAGCCCTCGCGCTTGCTCCGAATTTCAGAAATGAAAGACCGGTACTTCCCGCTCCGTCATTCTGAGCTGAGAGATTCCCGTTTATAACAATAAAAAGGATTAATATTGAAACTGATAATATTCTGCTTAACTTCATATTTATTTGAATTTAAAAACTATTCCGATATTCTGTATCGGATCATGTGTAAATGGTTCTAATTGAAAAGAATAATCGATACCCAAATTAATATTTTTAGATAAATTCTTATTAAGTCCGAGGCCGAATGTCGGTTCAAGATTTCCGGTAAAATCATCTGTCGAAAGATCTATTCTGTCAAGTCCTGCCCGGAATTTTACCTGGCTGATAATATTCGCTTCGAATCCGATTCTGAATACGGTATTATCATTACTTTCAGGTATTACTCCGCTTGTATCAGCCGAAAATGCCGGATTAAAAAATTGCTGCAGTGCTATTGTCCCTATTCCGATATTTTTCGGTAATAAATATGTTGCCCCAACTTCAAGAAGCTTCGGAAATTTATCAGTTGTAGTATTACCGAGACTGCCGTAAAGATCAGATGTCTGCCATTCGTATTTTGCCCCGATGTCTTTATAAGTTAGACCGAAAGCAAGATTGTTATTTGCTTTATATATTCCCCCGAGGTCAAGAGCGAACGATGTTGCAGTCACATCTGTAAATAGTTTTGCATAATAGAGTTTAAAGCCAACACCCAAAGAAATTTTTTCATTAATTATAAAAGCAGTTCCAAGATAGAATTCATTTTCAAAAGTAGTAAAAGTTCCGATCTGCTTTGTGTCATTGTCTCTTCCGTCAATGTCTGTCACACCGGAATTTATCCATGCAACAGTTATACCCGCGCCGCCCTGTTCCTGCTGTGGAAGTTTTATTTTTTTCGTGAATCCTACGAAATTCAGCTTTCTGTCGAGGCTTAAAAAAGTATATCCGAGATTTACAAGTCCTTCTTCCTGAAAAGTTGCAAGAGCAGGATTATAAAATCCGTTTATATCTCCGAAGGCATCTGAAACCACTGCATTACCCATAGAAATTCCGCGAGCCGTAAAACCCATTCTGGAAAATGCGCCTGCATAGCTTCCAAGCTGAGCTTTACCTGTATTTATAATACAGGCAAACAGAAACAATATAATTATAAATTTTTTCAAATCTTAAGTAGGTAAACTTTTTAATTCAAAAACTAAGTCTTGTATTAAATTTATTTCAATCCTTAATCAGGCAGATCAATCCATTCCAGTGTATATTATTGCAGTAATATTATTTTTCCCCAAACTGGATCATCATCATCAAACTCAACTCTGTAGAAATATACTCCGTTTGCTGTAATCGCACCCTGATCATTTTTTCCGTCCCATGATGTGAAAAGCACATCAGTTCCGCTTCGGGTTGCATTCTGTATGACCGTCCTTACGGGATTCATTCCGAAATCATAAATATTAATTGTGATCTTCGTAACAGATTTCGTGCTCTTATAATATATCCTGGTGATTTCATCATCAGGTGAAAATGGATTCGGTGCTGCATAAGTTTTAATATCAGATGAAAGATTTATCGGTGTGATCTCTCTTAAGATTGTCCATTTTCCTATCCAAGGCTGACCATATTCTATAGTGCTCAACAAGCCGTCGGCACTGCCGAAATATATTGAATCACCCACATGATTACCAGTATAGAAGCTGGATGTCCTTAGCTGATCCTTTGTCCGTTCATCATAAATGATTCCGGGTTTTGCCCAGTTAAATATTCCGAAATTGCTTCTCCATAAGCCTTCATTAGTAAATCCGTATATAATTGAATCCTTGAAGGAGACTCCGTTTGGCGTATAATCATCAAGAGTACTGAACCAGTTTGTTCCGCCATTGGAAGTGTAGCTCAGTGCATTGTATTCAAGATTACTTTCCGCGCGTCTTGTAGCTCCCCAGACAATTTCTTTTCCGCCGAATCTCTGTACTTCCAGATTTACCACGAAATTTCCTGATATGCCGTTTCCTGTTCCCAAAGAATCAGTATTATTGAAATCATAATTTCTCCAGTTGACTCCCCAGCTTGTTGACTTATTTATTCCGTTTGCCGTGCCTACATACAATGTTGAATCATTTACGGCGGTGATCGAGAAAACTCTTTGATTAAGATTATCTCTTGGATTTAATGCGAATGTATATCCTGTTGTATTAATGTTAATGCTGTCGAGATTATCCGGCGGAAGCAGAACTCTCTGCCAGGTAGCCCCGTAATCAGTGCTTTTTCTTAATCCGCCTGCAAATGAACAGATCCAGATTGTATAATTGCTAAGGTCATTTTGTGTTTTTGTAATAGCAATGTCATAGGATAGATTCTGCTGTCTTACAACTACCGGTAACGAATACAGAACATTAGATCCGTATGTAATTGTAGAATCTCCCCTTTCATCCACGGGCTGCGGATATGAAGACCAGCTGACTCCGTGATCAGTAGAAACTTTTATGCCTGTGCCTGTTGGAACTGACGATCCGTTTATTTCCTGACTCACGGCAGTTGCAACTGCAAGTACGTTTCTGTTTATATTAAATCCTGAAATATCATCATTCCCGAAAGGAGAAAGTCCAGCATAAGAAAGAAAGCTGGAAAGATTATCTACTGACTTCATTATACCGCTGCCGGTTGCAAACCAGATAGTATCGCCGTTCAGCAGAATATCAGTAATAAAATTACTTATCGGAGTTGCTGAATAAACAGGTACTACTGTTTCGGCAACTGAGGAATTCCTGTTATTCTTTATATCAAAATTCCTGAATTCATTTACTGATATTTTATAACTGTCAGGACTGTAAATATTCTGAGCTAAAGAAAAACCTGCGGTAAATAATATTAAAAATAAATATTTCATTTTTTATGGATAAACAAATTTTATGCTGTCTGTAACCGGCGCGCTTAACAGATTAGAATTATCTCTTGCCGTAAATGTATATTTAAAATATCCGTATGATGTCGGATCAGAACTGGCTCTAACATAGTTGGAAAATAAAAACTGGCCGTTCCCGTTATTGAACATAGGGATCGGCGGAAAGACTACTCCGTTTGGTCTGGTAGTAACAAAGGTAACATCTTTTATGTCGCATATTCCGTCAGGGTCCGTAACATTTACTGATATGGTTAGCAATGTTGAATCAAGTGCCGGTCTTACTACGCTGTCAGGCAGATCGGTAGATGAAATGACAGGAGGCTGAACAGCTGAATTTACTACTCTAACATTCGAAGTAATAAGATTACTGTAAAGCTGTGAATTATTCTGAGCAAGATATTCAATAGTATAATTTCCAACAATCAAACATTCAATATTATTAATATTTACTGTTCCGGTATATCTGCTGTCGTTAGAATTTGAATCAGGAGGAACTCCGTTATTCAGCATATTAAACTGACCTGCAATGCTACCGTCAGGAAATTTAACAGTGCATATAACATTATTGATCGGTGATCCGTCATTTGTATTTACCGAAACTGCTACAATGAAATTTATAAGCGGGCTTGAAGATGTAGTAATTACTGTATCCTTTGACTGATACGGGTTTAAAATAACCGGCGCTGAAATTGATGGATCAATGACAGAAGTATCATCTTCTTCACAGGAATAAAAAATATTCGCAGTAATCATTAAAATAATTACTGCGAACAAAAATCGAAATTTACTGAGAATTTTAATTATGCTTACTTTTAATTATATATGAGTATATATATTCTATAGAATTATATTGAAGAGTTTATGATAAGAATTTTAACCTTTGTTTATTTTCTGATAGTTTTTTTTACATCCGGATAAATTGTAAAGCCGACATTCAGACTAAACATTCCGATATATCTTTTGAAACCAGGTCCCGGAGTTTCGCTTCCGTCATTCAAGCTCTGCGGCTGATTTTTTGATGCAGCAACTGTATTATTATCATTGAATAAATTTGTCAGATTATATTTTCCCGAAACGCTAATTCCATAATTCTTTTTTGAGCTGTTTATTACAAATTCAAGACCTGCTTTAATTTCCATTCCCACTCTGAAAGATGATTCAAATGTTCGTGAGTAATTCAAAGTATCCGCGGCATCATTAGGATTCGGAGAGTATTTTCCCGAAATAAAGTTACCTGTAAATCCTGCTCCGTAAAAGCTTCTGAATCCGTAAGTTCCATAAAATAAATATTCATATCCGGCATCAATGGTAACAAAATCGAAACTTGTTTCATTTGCGCTTGAGCTTCCTTCAAAATCAGAATTTGTCATTCCTTTATAATCCACACCCAGAAATATTCTGTCATTTCGTTTCTGCCCGGGGCTGTATTTACCTTCCAGAAAAGCACCCCATCCCCATCTCATTCCGTAATTGTTTTTCAGAACTTCGCTTTGAAGTTCATAGTTAGCCCTTCCGTATGCGTCATTAGTAGCCAGAACCCATGCCGGACCAAAAGATATGGCCCATTTAGGTTTTGAATAAGTATAGTATACGTTTTTGGTTGTTGTCTGTGCATTAGAATTCTGATTTGAAAATGCAATGATAACAATGAGTAGTGAAAGAGTAAATAATATTCTTTTCATTAATGTTCCTTTCTGATATATGAAATTTTACAGGTTTAATTTGAGGTCAAATTAGTATTTTGGGATAAAACAATCAAGTATATATTAATTTGAAATCAAATTCTTTAAAATAAATTAACTCAATGCTTTTAAATGGATAAAACTTTAACGCATCTGTTTACGGATCATATAATGAAAACCGGGATGTCCAAAGAAACATTTTTTACAAAGGTAGATGACGAATATATACCCTTCAGCAATAAGGATTTGATTCATCAGATTTATAATGTAATAAATTTTTTCCGTGAGCATAATTTAAAAGATGGAGATAAAGTAGCTATAATATCTGAAAATTGTACTCAATGGGTTGCAGTTGATTTTGCATGCATGTTCATGAAACTCATATCTATTCCCATTTACACTTCACAGTCACTTTTGCAGATCGAATATATACTTGATAATTCTGAATCGGCTATCTGCTTTGTCTCTAACACAAATCTGTTAAGCAAAGTAATGCAGCTTAAGAGTAATCTCCCTTGTCTGAAAGACGTTGTTGCCTTCAATAATACTGATACTTCGAAATACGAAAATGAGCAGATCAGTTTGTTTTCAGAAATAATTAACAGGCATGATTTTATATCCGAAAAAAAAATTACTGATCTCTTAATTGAGCTGTCAGAAAAAATTTCGGACAGCGATATACTTACTATGATCTATACTTCAGGAACGACGGGCATTCCGAAAGGAGTGATGCTTACACATAAGAACATTTATTCAAATATCACAGCGTGTCAGAAAGTACTGGTCATAGATGATAAAGATACTTTTCTTTCTTACCTTCCTTATTCACATTCTTATGAGAGAACAACCGGATATTATCTTCCGTTGTTTTGCGGAGCGAAAATTTATTACGCACAGAACATAGATACTATTGCAAAACAGTTAACCGAAACCAATCCTACAATAGTCATTACAGTCCCCCGTCTGCTCGATAAGATTTACAACAAGCTGAATAACAGCACTGAAGAAATGAAAGATGGTTTACAGAAAAAAATATTTTCCTGGGCAATTGATATTGCAAGGTGCGGTAATATAAATTTAAAGAAGAGCCTGAAATGGAAAGCGGCTGATAAGCTTGTATACAAAAAAATCAGGGATAAGACCGGTGGAAGGATAAGATTTTTTGTTTCCGGGGGCGGAGCGCTTAACAAATCAATTGGGGATTTTTTTGAAATGACGGGGATTGAAATACTGGAAGGTTACGGTATGACAGAAACATCTCCGGTCATAACTGTTAACCCGCCGCATAAAAACAAATATGGCACTGTCGGACTGCCGCTTTCCGGGGTAGAAGTAAGGCTCTCGGAGGAAAATGAAATACTTGTAAAGGGTGATCTTGTTATGAAAGGATATTATAAAGATGAACCTGCAACAAATGAAACAATAAAAGACGGTTGGCTATATACAGGCGACCTAGGACATTTTGACAGTGATGGTTATCTGATGATCACTGACAGAAAAAAATCTCTGATGAAAACTTCAGGAGGCAAGTATGTATCACCTACACAGATTGAAGATTTAATATTAAGTCTGCAGTATGTTGAAAATGCAATGGTAATCGGTAACGAGAGGATGTATATCACAGCTATTATGACAGCAGATAAAAACGGAATGATAAAATTTGCAGAAAGAAATAATATTTCATTCGGTACTTTTTCCGAACTGTTAAGTAACCGAACATTATTGAAGCTGATACAAAAAGATATTGACAGGCTGCAGAAGGATCTTGCAAATTATGAACGGATACGGAAATTCACTCTGGTTGAAAATCATTTCAGCATAGAAGGAGGAGAACTTACACCGACATTAAAAGTAAAGAGAAAATTTGTTGAAGAGAAATTTAAAGATGAAATTGACAATATGTATCTGAAGATCTGAATTTTATTCAGTTTGTAAAATTTAATCTATGTCATATGATTTTCTGTCTCATAAAATTTTATCAAATATTTATTAGCTCAGAATAATTTTCGTATTTTAAAATTCCAGTTTAGTTACAAATTTTTCATTAAAATTAAAGAAAAAATAATTTATATTAAAACATGCTAGAATCATACATACCAATAATTATAATACTTGTTATCTCGGTATTATTTGCAGTTACAAATGTAAAATTATCTTCTTTGCTTGGACCATCAAGACCGAACAAAGAAAAAATGTCAACTTATGAAAGCGGCGTCGAGCCGGTGGGAACAGCCCATGACAGATTCTCAGTAAAATTTTATATGGTTGCGGTTTTATTTATTTTATTTGACATAGAAGTTGTCTTTTTATACCCGTGGGCAGTTTCTTTTATTAATCTTGATCATGTTAAAATGGTCTATTCATTTGCAAGCGTTATAGTTTTTGTAGTAATACTTCTTGTAGGATATATTTATGTAATCAAAAAAGGAGCTTTAAAATGGGATTAGAGGAAAAATTATCCAAAGACGGATTTGTCACTTCAAAGATCGACGATCTGATTAAATGGTCAAGAAAAAATGCTTTATGGCCAATGCCAATGGGAATCTCTTGCTGCGCTATAGAAATGATGGCAGCTGCAGGACCGAGATTTGATATTTCAAGATTCGGAAGTGAAGTATTCAGATTTTCACCAAGACAATCAGACGTAATGATAGTAGCGGGAACCACAACCTATAAAATGGCTCAGGTGGTCAGAAAAATCTATGATCAGATGCCTGAACCAAAATGGGTGATCGCAATGGGTGCCTGCACTTCAAGCGGAGGTATGTACAGAACCTATTCTGTAGTTCAGGGAATAGATCAGTTCTTACCTGTAGATGTATATGTTGCGGGATGTCCTCCCAGACCTGATAATTTATTAAAGGCATTAATGGTACTTCAGGAAAAAATTCAAAACGGCAATGAAGGAAGTTTTTCTGTTAACTAAAATTTTTTTAAAAAAAATATTTTTTAATTAAAAAAGGAGAAATCATGAAAAAAATATTGTACGTTTTAATATTTACTCTCTTTGTTGCTGTCAATGCAGCAAATTCACAGCCTGTAGTCTGGACAGAAGGTTTTGAAACCACCCTTCCTAATAATGTTCCGGCGGGATGGTCATACTGGGACAATACAGGTTTTAACAGCGGACCGGACACCAACTGGACAGTAAGGGACTCAGGGTCTACTGTACCTGGTGTAAATGTATTAAGAACAGCTGTCCCTTACCTTGGACACAGGTCAGCGGGAGTAAGCTGGCTCACTGGAACAAACGGAACTGATGATCTTGCTGATGCCTGGTTAGTATCCAGAAAAATCAGGAATGTTCCTTCAGACGGATTAATTCAATTCTGGGGAACCGGAGGAACACCGACATTAAGCGATAGTTTACAGGTATGGGTAAGCACTACTGATTCCACCCCGGCTTCTTTTTTAGCAAATCCAAATAATCACATTGAAACAATACCATTTCCCCCGAATCCTGTCTATGCTTCATATTCGGATTACTATATTGATCTTGTTCCTTATGCCGGACAAAATGTATTTATAGGTTTCAGATATTATCAGGATGTTTCAGTTAATGGGGTTTTTGTACAAATAGATGAAGTTAGTTTATATGGAACAGTCGGAATTACTCAGAATGGCACCACTATTCCTGATAATTTTGTCCTTCATCAAAATTATCCAAATCCCTTTAACCCAACTACAAAAATTAATTTTGAACTTTCAAAAAGCACCAATGTAAAACTGACAGTATATAATTCGATCGGTCAGATAGTAATGAACATCTTTGAAGGATTCAAATCTGCCGGTTCCTATCAGGCAGAATTTAACGGAAGCTCATTATCAAGCGGAACATATTATTACAGACTCGATACGGATTATTTTACTGAAACTAAGAAAATGCAGATGATAAAATAGTTTTAAAAAATAATATTTACTTTTGAAAACCCGCATTTAAAAGGCGGGTTTTTTGTTGTTTAAAATATAATTTTTATTGAGTAAGTTCATTCAAATAAAAAAATGAGCGAAGATAAATTAAACCTTCTGAAATCCAGACTAACTAATTTCAAAATAGAATACACAGATATTAATGGCACTCCGGCTCTATACATTAATAAAGAAGATATTCTTGAAGTCTGTAAAATTTTAAAGGAAGATGAATCACTAAAATTCAACTCCTGTGTAGATGCGGTAAGTGTTGACCGGTTTGAAAAGAAAAACCGCTTTGAGATGATTTATAATCTCGTTTCAATTGATAACAATGAGCGGCTTTTTATTAAAATAAAATTAGACAGTAAAAATCCTGAAATGGAAAGTTTAATACCTGTCTGGAAATCTGCTAACTGGTACGAAAGAGAAGCATATGATCTGATGGGAATTAACTTTTTAAATCATCCTGACCTTAGAAGAATGTATATGCCGGAAAATTACGAATATCATCCGCTGAGAAAAGATTTCCCTCTTATGGGAATACCGGATTCTATTCCGCTTCCGAATAAATAAGTTCTTTAAGTTTGTTTAGTTTGTTATGTTTGTTAAATATTCTTTATTCAATACTATACTTCTAATCTAATACGGAACACCCAATACTAAAAAAATTATGTCCCATACTATTTCTCAGGATCCGGAAATAAAAAGATCAAAAATAATAGAAGCCCTTGAATCTGAAGATCTAAGTGTCTCGTTTTCAGATGCACTTGATAATGAAATGGTTCTAAATATGGGACCGCAGCATCCGGCGACTCACGGAGTTTTACGTTTGCTGATAAGTCTTGACGGCGAAACGGTAAAGAAGTGCATACCTGAGCTCGGATACCTTCACAGAGGTTATGAAAAACTCGCTGAGGCCTGTACATATCATGAATTCATCCCTCATACCGACAGACTGGATTACTTATCACCTATGGCGAATAATGTTGGTTATGCGCTAGCAGTGGAGAAACTGATTCATCTTGAGATTCCTGAAAGAGGACAATACATAAGGGTAATCATAGCTGAGCTTGCACGCATACAGTCTCATCTTCTTGCTATAGGAGCTATGGTTATGGATGTTGGCGCATTAACACCTTTCCTTTGGGCTATAAGAGAGAGGGAAAAGATACTTGATCTTTATGATGTTATTTGCGGAGCAAGATTCACAACATCTTATACTAGGATCGGAGGAGTTGCTCAGGATATTTCTGATGCAGCACTGGCATCCACTAAAACATTTGTCGATGAATTCACGGCAAACTTAAATGAAGTAAGAGACCTTGTAGAACGTAATAAAATATTTATTGAAAGATGTGAAGGTATAGGTTATTTGTCAAAAGAAGATTCTATTGAGCTTGGTCTCACAGGTCCCTTGCTGAGAGCCTGCGGAGTTTCGAGAGACCTAAGGATAAATGAACCATATCTTATATATGACAAACTTGATTTCAATATTCCTACTTATACTGACAGTGACTGTCTTGCCAGATATTATGTCCGTATGGAAGAGCTTATAGAATCAACAAAGATAATAAAACAATGTCTCGAAAAAATACCTTCAGGTGCTCACAATGCTCTTCAGACAAAAAAGGTATTACCTAAAAAGGAAAGAGTATATACTAAGATGGAAGAGCTGATTCACGATTTTATGATCATCAATTTCGGTGTTAATCCTCCGAAAGGAGAATCGTATTCTGCCATAGAAGCTTCCAAAGGTGAGTTAGGTTTTTATTTTATTAGTGACGGAAGCGGTCATCCGTGGAGACTGAAGATACGTTCACCGAGCTTCTGTAACTTACAGGCGCTTGCACCTATGATGAAAGACTGTATGATATCTGATACTGTAGTTATAATAGGAAGCGTAGATCCGGTAATGGGTGAAGCAGATAAATAAAAATTTCAAAATACATATTACGAGTTACATGTCACAAGTTACGATTGTTTTAAGTTTGTAAAATTCCTAAAATTTCGATTTTATTTTTAACTAAAATTTAAAATCAAAGATCTAAAATCAAAAATCCAAATAATGCATAGTGAAAATTATACACCACTCTTTGACGAAAGTGAATTAAAGATGGTTCAGCATCATATATCAAAATATCCGAAACCAATGGCAGCTGTAATGCCTTTACTCTGGATGATTCAGAATAAATACGGATGGATTTCTGTTGAATCAATGAAATATGTCGGTGAACTTCTAAATCTGCCTGCTGATCATGTCCTCGGTGTAGCGACCTTTTATACAATGTATTTCAAGAAACCGATGGGAAAATTTCATCTGCAGATATGCACTAATGTATCCTGCATGCTGTGCGGCGGTTATGAAATATTCAATCACATTTCAAAAAAGCTTGGTATAAAAAATAAGGAAATTACTGCAGACGGTATGTTTTCAATCGAAGAAGTTGAATGCCTGGGAAGCTGCGGCACAGCTCCAATGCTGCAGATTAACAATAAGGAGTATTATGAAAATTTATCAAAAGACGGAGTCGATCAGCTGCTGGATAAACTAAGATCGAATGGTTAAATGATTTCTTTGTTTTTTATAAAAAGAATTGTACGTTAATATTGTATATTACCTCAAAAAATTTTCTTTAATAAAATATTTAATGGAAAAAATAATTTTAAAAGATATTCCCGATCTCGATAATATAAAAGTCTATATTGCCCAGGGTGGTTATTCGGCTTTGAAAAAATCTGTTACGAAAATGTCTCCCGATGAAGTAATTGAAGAGGTTAAAAAGTCCGGACTGAAAGGCAGAGGCGGCGCGTGTTTCCCCACGGGAATGAAATGGTCATTCATGCCAAAAGGTAATGAGAAGCCGAAGTTTCTTTGCTGCAACGGGGATGAAAGCGAACCTGGAAGTTTTAAGGACAGAGAAATTTTTGAAAAGAATCCGCATCAGTTTATAGAAGGCGCTTTGATTGCTGCTTATGCAATGGGGATCGGAGCTGTTTATGTATATATTAGAGGTGAATACTGGAAGTGGATAAATATAATGGAAGACTGCGTTGCTGATGCATATAAAAACGGATTTATAGGAAAGAATATTTTCGGATCCGAATTTTCAGTTGATATGTATGTGCATATGGGTGCAGGTGCTTATATATGCGGAGAAGAATCATCACTGATGAATTCTCTTGAAGGCAAACGCGGATATCCGAGAATAAAGCCTCCGTTTCCTGCTGCTGTCGGCGTATGGGGAAATCCAACTACTATAAATAATATCGAGACACTTGCAAATGTACCTCCTATCATTAATAAAGGAGGCGAATGGTTCAGTAAGATAGGTGATCCCAGACAGCCCGGAACACTTTTATTCGGAGTAAGCGGTCACGTAAATAAGCCGGGTGTATATGAGCTGCCTACGGGGATTCCTCTGATCGAACTGATCAACGATCACTGCGGCGGAGTGAAAAACGGCAAGGAAATAAAAATGGTGATTCCCGGCGGATCATCAATGCCTCCTCTCAACAGGGAAGAAGCTCTTACAGTAAGAATGGATAATGAAAGTCTTAAAGCTATTGGTTCATTTATCGGAACAGCAGGTGTAATAGTGATGGATGAAGATACCGATATAGTAGATGTCATCAGAAGAATTACAAAATTTTATTATCATGAATCCTGCGGACAATGTACTCCCTGCAGGGAAGGCTGCGGATGGATGCTGAAAGTACTGAACAGAATTATGGACGGCAAAGGTAGAATGAGTGATATAGATCTGCTTGTATCTGTTGCTGAAAATATAGAGGGCAATACCATCTGCGCTCTCGGTGATGCGGCAGCCTGGCCGGTAAAATGGGCTGTCAGAAAATTCAGAAAAGATTTTGAAGCAAAAATTACCGATAAAACTCTCGAGCTGCCTGTACTGAATAAGGTTCACGGATTAAGAGTCTCTGATGAATATGAAACCATAACATTGCAAAGCCAGCAGGAAGTGGTAGAAGGTCTGATAGGGACAGTTCAGGAACTTACACAGAATGAAGATGTGAAAAAGTTCAGTTCTTAACTTTTGATTTGGAATTTGGAAATTCGGATTTGGAAATTTTAATTTAAGATTTTAGATTTATTATACTAATTCCTTTTTTCAGCTATACAAACTCTCTATACGCTAAACCCATACTTCAAAAATCCTCCGTCAACTGATAAGCATTCACCTGTTATATAGGAAGCTGCCGGCATAGATAAAAATGCTGCTGCTGCTGCAACTTCCTCCGGCTCCCCTATTCTTTTCATAGGTGTTCTGTCTAAAACTGCTTTAAGGTATTCGGGATTTTTTAAAACAGGTTCTGTTAAGGAAGTTTTTATATACCAAGGTGCAACTGCATTTACTCTTATAGAATCCTCTGCCCATTCGACAGCAAGATATTTTGTAAAATGAATTATTGCTGCTTTAGAGATTGCATAAGGTGAACCTGTTCCGACTGATGTAATACCGGCTACTGAAACAATATTAACAATAGAAGCATCACCTGATTTTTTTAATAACGGGTGAAACAATCTGCAAAGTTCAAAGACAGATTTCATGTTCAGTTCCGTTAAATTATCAAAATGCTCAATTGTATTTTCAAGTGTCTTCTTTCTAGTGTTTGTTCCTGCATTATTCACTAATATATCAATCGTCCCACATGACTCTGTAATGCAGGTCACAAGTCTGTCCCGTGCTTTACTGTCTGCTACATCACATTTCATACCCGATACTTTATAACCTTCATCAGATTTTATTCTTAAAAGATCATCTATGTCCTTTTGATTTCTCGCAACAATGAAAGTTTCAGCGCCAAGTTTCAGAAACTCATCAACTACAGCTCTGCCAATTCCTCTTGTAGCGCCTGTTACCAGAGCCTTTTTATTTTTTAGATTCCATCTATTATTCATGTTCTTTTACTGATTAAACTTTAATAAATTTTAATTTAGTTATATTTTTTACTTTATTTTCTATCCATTCAGACAGGTTGAAATATTCAAACGCATTCCTTTCGTATTCATCTTTTTTAAGTTCTGCAGCCTCAATGCGGAATTGCATAAGCAGTTCAGATAAATGTTTTTTTTCTTTTGCATTAATTATTTTCCCAATGAACTTCAGAATAACTGATTCAAACCTAAATAATTTTTTTTTACCTTTCAGAAATTTCTTCGCTGACGGTATCAGATACTTTAAAAGATCATAATTGCCGAGTTCGTAATGAATCATTATGTTAAGAATTCTCTGATAAGGTTCAAATTCGGGAGTCAGCTTTGAATATTTACTGCTTAAATGATCATTAATGGTTCTGAGAGCTTCTTCATAATTTCCACTTACAAAATAATATTTTGAAATACAGAAATAAAAATAATTCTCGGTATTAACAAATATCTTTCCTTTGTTCTCTTTAAGATAATTTTCAATCTCCGGTATTAAATTTACAGAAGCATTTAAATCCCTGTCTTCAATTGCCTCAGATAATCTTATATCAAGATCAGTGAGAGCGAAATTAATAAAATCATTCTGCCGGGACAGATAAGTTTTCTTTGCGGCGCTGAAAGTTCTCTTTGCCTCTTTGAAATTTTTAAGGCTTAAATAGGAGGATATTAAAAATTCCTGAGAATCCAGTCCGGGTTCCAGAAGAAAATCTTTGAAGATTTCCGGATGCCCTGAGATAAGTTCAAATCTCTGTTTGCAATGGTCAGCTGCTTCTTTATAGTTTCCTTTCAGTCTGCATTCAAGATATTTAGCAAGAAGAAGGCTTTCAGATGCCTTTAAGGAAAGCGGCTCAGTTTTAAATTCCTTATGACTGACAATTTCATCTATCTGCTTTCCCGCTGCTTTATCCCTGACACGTCCCACTGTCCTGCTTATTCTGAAGAGATTCGACACAGCTCTTTTATATGCATTAATGTTTTTTATGATCTCCATTACCCGTATCTCTTCGTCAAACACATTGTTCATATCCTTCTTTCCGATCTCTTCTTTCTTCATTATGTTTTTTTCAAACTCAATGAACTCAAGAACGTAGCTGAACCTTTCAGACCGGATTGCAAGCTCCTTGCCGTTTGCCGATGCTTTAAAGAATTGTTTATACAATGCCTTTTCAAACATCAGCTTACACATAAAAAGAATATTTCCCAGTTTTATATCCACGGATTTTTTATCATTAAAAGAGATCAGATTTTTTATGATAAGACTGTAAAGATAATTTTTAGTTACCGTAAGATTTAAAATAAATTTCTCATTCTTAAATCTCTGCTTCAGTTCATTCTCATCAAAATGTTTCTGAGAATCTATTGCATCGAATAATTTGAGATAGTTCTTGTTTCCTTTTTGTTTCGATGCATTTAATTTGAGATACCTCTTCTCACTCCCTGTCAGAGATTTTATCAGATCAAACAATTCTCTTGTCGGCTTCATCTGAATTTAAATAATGAATTTGTTTTGTATGAAAGTTTATGTCTGTTTTTAATCATAATTGAATTAAACGGAGTATAACTTCTGAATAACATCAATTCAGGATTCTAATTTTAGAAAACATTTATACTGATCCATAAAGCATCATTGGTGTTTTTCACTCGTATTAATATTCATAAATTAACAGCAATAATATTTGTAAAATATAAACTTTAAACTATGAAGAAAATTATTTTTTCTGTTTTTACAGCCCTTACTATATTAACATCAATATGTAAAAGTCAGGATTTTATTAAACTGACAGAAAGCATTGTCAGCATAGACAGCGGCGCATCTAGAAGCGTTAACTGGATTGATTATGACAATGACAATGACCTGGATCTTTTTATTTCCAGCGGTTACAGATACGGAGAGAACAATCTTCTTTACAGAAATGATAACGGAACATTTGTCAGAATTTTTAATCAGCCGCTTGTAAGGGACAGTCTTCCTTCGGACGGCAGCAGCTGGGGAGATTATAATAATGACGGCTACACGGATCTTTGTGTAGTTAACTGGTGGAATAAGATAAGTCTGCTTTATTCAAATGACGGCGGCGGTAATTTTACTTTCCAGTCAGCAAGTCCTGTATGTAACCGTCCGAGTTATTCTGAAACCTGCAGCTGGGGTGACTATGATAGTGACGGACTGATTGATCTGTTCATTACAAACAGCTCAGGCGCCGGTCACCGAAATTATTTATATAAAAATACAGGAAGCGGAAATTTTGTAAAGATTGATACCGGAGTAGTCGTATCCGAGATCGGTAATTCACGCGGAATGAACTGGGTGGATATTGATGGTGACAGCATTCTGGATATTTTTGTATGCAGGGAAGAAGGACGTGTTTCATATTTGTATAAAAATAACGGGAAAGGTTACTTTACAAAAATTACTGATACACCTTTGACTTCACATGCTGCAGATTCATGGAGCGCAAGCTGGGGTGATTATGATAATGACGGAGACCTTGATGCATTTGTAACTAACAGAGGTAGTGAAGGCAATTTTCTTTACAGAAATGAAGGCAATTTCAATTTTACACAAATCACTAACGGACCATTGGTAACTGATCCATCCGGATACAGTGCCTGTTCGGGCTGGGGTGATTATGACAATGATGGAGACCTGGATATGTTCATTACACAAGCGTATGTTCCACCTGCTTATACACAGAAGCTTGTAAATAAACTTTATAAAAATATGCTTATGGAAACCGGTTCGCCTTCGTTTGAAAGAATAACCACCGGTCAGATCGTCAGCGACTCCGGATATTCATACGGATTTGCATGGGGAGATTATGACAGTGACGGCGATCTTGATATTGCAACAGCAAACACGTTCGGCGAGAATCAAAAGAATGCACTATATAAAAATGAATTGTCAAATGGAAATAAATGGATAAACATAAAATGCGTAGGTACCTTTACAAATAAATCTGCAATCGGAACCAAAGTGAGGGTCAAGGCTAACATTAACGGCAAACCGGTCTGGCAGATGCAGGAGATAGACGGACAGTCAGGATACTGCGGACAGAATCTGATCCTTCATTTTGGATTAGGTAATACAGCTGTCATTGATTCATTAATAGTTGAATGGCATTCAAAAACAGATCAGTATTTTACAAACGTAGGAATAAATCAATCCGTCACTATTACGGAAAATGGTTCTGTAGTTTCAATTGATGAAAAAAAAACAACGGTAAATAAATATTTTGAATTATTTCAGAATTTCCCGAATCCATTTAACCCAGAGACACGTATTAAATATCAGGTCTTGAAATCACATTCACCTGTCAAACTCATCGTGTATGATGTCAAAGGTAATGAGATACAGACGCTGGTTGATGGTATTCTAAGAGAAGGAAGCTATGAGGTTTCTTTTACAGGAGAAAATCTTTCGTCAGGAATCTATTTTTACAAACTGATTTCTGAAGAATTTACTGAAACTAAATCAATGATTCTCGTAAAATAAAATTAAGTTAAATAAAATAATTGCCAACAGAAAAAGATCCGATTAATAAGAATTGATAACGATGACCTTTTAAATTTATTTAAAACCGGTGTACCATTTGCACCGGTTTTTTTTATTTCTCTTTCACATTGTAGTTTTCAATATTTCTTAGCATTCCGTTAAAAATAAAATAATGAAACGGAAGCAGAGCGTACCAGTATACCCTTCCAAATATACCAAAAGGTCTGAATGTTGCTGTCTGTTCAAGCACTTCCCTGTTTTTTAACTTCATAATTTTGAATTCTAACCAGGCTTCACCGGGAAGCTTCATCTCTGCATAAAGCAAAAGCCTTTTACCGGCTTTATCTGCAACCAGTACACGCCAGAAATCAAGTGCATCTCCTGCTGAGATCAAATTTTTATTTGTTCTTCCTCTGCGAAGCCCAACCCCTCCGATAAGCTTATCCAGATAACCTCTTAACTTCCAGAGAAAATCCGCATAATACCAGCCCCGGTCCCCTCCTATAGACCAGATGTTATCAACAACCTGATCAGGGTTGTTAGTAATTTCAATTTCTTTTTTATCACTATAGCATCCGTAACCCGGGACTTCTACAAACTCAGTTAACCTGTTGTACCTGGAACTTGTGATCAGTGAATCTTTCCAGCTTGACAAGACCAAATTCTGCTCGATCTTTTCGAACGCAAGCTCGACTGATCTTTTGAAATTAATTGTTTCTATTCCCAGTAATTCCTGAAGCTGATTGTCTTTGCAGACAATTTCGATCTTCATGCTGTTGACAAGATTCACGGCAAGTTTGTAAGAAGCAGAGGAAACAAAGTAAAGCCAGTAAGAAGATAAGCGCGGTGTCATTACAGGGAGCGTGATGATTATCCTTTTAAGCTTTCTTACTTCTGCATATCCGAGAAGAATTTCCTTATAGGTTAAAATTTGCGGTCCGCCTATATCAAATGTTTTGTTAAGACATTTTTCATTAAGTATGACACCGGTCAGAAATTTTACCACATCCCGAATGGCAATCGGCTGTGATCTTGTATTAAGCCACTTAGGAGTGATCATTACAGGAAGCTTCTCGACGAGATCTCTGATGATCTCAAAGGATGCGCTGCCGGATCCTATGATTATTCCCGCTCTCAGGATGGTAACAGGAGTCTTCCCTTTTTTTAAAATATCTTCTACATTCTTTCTTGAACTTAAATGTTTTGAAAGTTTTTTCTCATTCGAAATGCCGCTTAAAAAAATTATCTGCCTGCAATCAGTCTTATCTGTGTATTCAGAAAAATTTTTCGCAGACTCTGCTTCAAGAAGTTCGAATTCCTTTATAGATGAGGACATAGAATGTATGAGAAAGTATGCAACATCAATATCTGAGGGAGCGGATTCTGTATCAACTTTCTTAAGAAAATCAACTTCAAACAGGCTTACGCTCTCTTCGAAATATTTTTTATAATCAAACCTGTTTTTGTCTCTCACGCAGCAAATCACCTGATGTCCCTGCCCGATGAGCACAGGTAATAATCTTTTGCCTATGTATCCGTTAGCACCTGTTAATAGTATTCTCATATCTATTTTTCTGTTTCGAGATAAAAATAATAATGCTCTTTATCTCTTTTATATCCTAATTTGTCATACAGATTCTGAGCCTGCGAATTCGTTTTTTGCGTTTCGAGAATTATGCCTTTCGCATTTGTCTCTACTGCAAACTCCCCGGACCTTTTCATCAAAGCTTCCCCGACACCCATTTTCCTGTAGTCTTCATGAACATAAAGGTCATTAAGAAGCCATAACCGCTTCATTCCTACTGATGAAAAGAGAGGATATAATTGAACAAAACCCATACCTTCAATATTATCTTCGTCTAATGCCCAGAATATTACGGATTCATTATTTGCTATTCTGCCGGATAAGAACTCTTTAGCTGATTGCAGGTCAGAACTCTGTTTATAAAACTGTCTGTAGAGATCAAACAGCGGAGCAATAAGATCTAAATCTTTAAGAGATGCTTTATTTAATATCATGCCGTTTTAATTATATTTTGATTTTAATTACAGCTATTTCAATTTTTCAACAATTGCTTTTGCAGCATTCTGTCCGTCAAGCGCTGCAGAAATTATTCCGCCGGCATAGCCCGCTCCTTCACCGCAGGGATACAAACCTTTAATCTCCACGTGTTCATAAGTTTCCTTATCTCTCGGAATTCTCACGGGTGAGCTTGTTCTGGATTCAAGCCCGACAACAATTCCTTCTTCTGTAAAGTAACCTTTCATTTTATTTCCGAACTGTATAAAAGCAAGCTGAATTCTTTCGGATAATTTATCCGGCAGAAGACGATTCACCAATGAACTGTATATACCCGGAATATAAGAAGTCTCTCCAAGTGAAGCAGATAATGTTCCTTTCACAAAATCCGTCATTCTCTGTGCAGGAGCTTTCTGCGTGCCGTCTCCGGCATCAAAGAATTTTCTTTCAAGATCTTTCTGATATTCGAGTCCGTCAAGAGCTCCGTACTTCTGACATTCCTTTATATCCTCGCTATCAATGGCAACAACAATTCCGGAATTCGCAAACTTTGAATCTCTTCCCGACATTGACATTCCGTTAACTACAATTTCACCCGGCGCGGTTGCTGACGGAACAATCAATCCTCCCGGACACATGCAGAATGAAAATACTCCTTTACCATTTACCTGTGCGGTAAGCTTATAACTCGAAGCAGGAAGATATTCACTTCTAGGATTCTGCTTATACTGAATTTCATCTATTAATGACTGCGGATGTTCGATCCGGATGCCGACGGCAAAAGGTTTTGATTCTAAGAATATTCCTTTATTACTCAGCATATAAAAAATATCTCTTGCCGAATGTCCGGTTGCGAGGATCACTGCATCAGCAGAATATTCTTTACTGTCATTTACGATCACACCATAGATTTCATTATTCCTGATTATCAGATCTGTAACTTTTGAATCAAAATTTATTTCCCCTCCAAATTCCAGAATGGTTTCACGCAGCTTTTGAACGACACCGGGAAGTTTATTGGAACCAATATGAGGATGTGTATCGACAAGTATATCTTCCTTTGCTCCGTGTTCTACCAATATCCTGAGAGCTTTATGAATATCACCACGCTTATGAGAACGCGTATAGAGCTTGCCGTCTGAATAAGTACCGGCACCGCCTTCTCCGAAACAATAATTTGAATCAGGGTTGACATTACTGAACTGCTGAATATCCCTGAGATCTTTTCTTCTGGATCGGACATCCTTTCCTCTGTCAAATATTACCGGCTTAATTCCATTCTCTATTAATTCTAAAGCAGCAAAATATCCGGCGGGTCCCGCTCCGATTATAATAACTTCTTTTTTTCCGGTTACATTTTTATAAATATTCTTAATGACCGGTTCGGGTTCGGGAGTTTCATTTATGTAAACTTCAATGATGAGATTTACTACAGGAGTTCTGCTGCGGGCATCTATAGAACGTTTTGTTAATTTAAAATCATATGTATCGTTATCTTTGATCGCGCATTCATCTTCTACTATCTCGGATAATTTTTTTTCATCAAATGCATCTTCGGAGAGTAATGTCAGTTCTATTATTTTTTTCATAATGAATGTTCACTATTTATGTGAAAAGATTTTTATGAAAATACGGAACATAAATGCGATATTAAACCTAAATCCTATTTTATCATTACCATTGTTTTGACATCATTGAACTCGCCTGCCGCCAGCCTGCAATAATATACGCCGCCAGCCTTATCACTGCCATTAAACTCAGCTGTATATCTTCCCGGAGTCCGGATTTCATTTACCAATATTTTTACTTCCTTTCCAAGCATATCATATACTGTCAGTGAAACAAATCCCGTTTTTGAGATTACAAATTCCAATTGTGTCACAGGATTAAAAGGATTCGGGAAGTTCTGATAAAGTCTGAATTCAGGAATTGAAATTAAATTACTATGTCCGATGGAAGTTAATGAAGACAGATTTGCAATATACAGATCATCCATTATTCCTTCAGTATGCAATGTAATATTGTCAAACTGTGCAGTTCCGTTAAAACTTCCGGAGACAAATATATCATCTGATAAATTTCTGCTTAAAGTGGAGGAAAAAATATGACCTCCTTCCGGCGCGTATATTGTTTTTTTAAATAAAATATTTCCTTCTTTGTCATATTTAATTATATAAACATCAGAACCTCCGCTGACAGTGCTGAGTGTGTCATTTTCGAATATAATTCTTGAAACGAAATATCCTGTAAGAAAAGAATTGCCTTCAGAATCGGCAATTATATCAGACGGAGATTCGTCACTCGTGAACCCTCCGATATCAGGTCCTCCTCCTTCCTTTGCCCATCTGATCACACCATTACTGTCAAAACGCGAGATAAAAATATCTGCTCCGCCTCTGCTTAAAATTGAAACGGAGTTGCCGAAATCGAGTGTAAGCTCATAACTTCCGGTGAGCACAATATTTTTTTCGGAATCCATGTCAACTTTCAATCCGTAATCCAATTCATTTCCACCATAACTTTTTGCCCAGACAAGTTTTCCGTAAGGATCATGTTTAATTAAAATTATATCATTACTTCCATGACTTGTCAGAGTTACATTATCAAATGAAATACTACCGGAAAAAAACCCTGTAGTGACAGTATTACCTGCTTCATCAGAAACTACATCAGTACCTATGCAGCTTGTTATACCTACTGAGTTCTTTCCCCATACAGCAATTACATCACTGTTGAATTTAACAATAAAATTCTGATATGAACTGTTTGAATTAATTAAATTAATATTGTCAAAGAAAATATTATTTTTAAATCCCCCTGTTATATATAAATTTCCGGAGGCATCGCTGCTCATTCCGTTAAGCTGATCATCTTCCGAACTGCCAAAACTTTTCGCCCGTATCAGATCACCTCCTGCATTATATTTTATAATAAAAAGATCCGCCCTTCCGTAAGGCATCAGTACTGTGCTGCCGAAATAAGCCGGTGCTGAAAAATTTCCGATGGACTTACTGAAGATACCGCTTACAATGACATTTCCGGACATATCAATTTCCAGTCCGTAAATATAATCATAATAAATGCTTCCACCGTATCTTATCCATATGAGTTCTCTGTTGCTGTTGTATTTAGCAATAAAAACATCACCCTGTCCGTGGCTGGTAAGAGGAATATTACCAATATTAGTTGTCCCTCCGTTAGTTCCTCCGAAAGTACCGATGGTATACATATTTCCAAACCGGTCAAATACAGTTTTCCTTGCGCTCTCACGTATATCCTCAGCTCCTTCCTGTTTTGCCCATTCAAAAGTCTGCGAATAAATTATTTCAGTTTTAGAAAGAAGGAATAGGAGCAATATGATTGGAAGTGATTTAGCTTTCATTTGATTTATACAAAATTTAATAAATATTTTTTCAATTCTAAGTAAATTATTTATTAATAAAATTATAATCAAAGAATCTTTGGAAGGGTTTGTGAGTGTTAAGCAGTTCTGTATAATTCCTCTTTCTGCTTTCTGTTTAAACCGTTAACGACAAGCTCATATGAATGGTCTGTAATACTTTTTAACTCTTTATCGGAGATCCTGCCCTGGAAATTAATTGTGTTCCAGTGCTTCTTGTTCATGTGATATCCGGGCTGAACTTCCTCATACATTTCGCGCAGTTCAACTGCGCGCTCCGGATCACACTTCAGGTTTACACTTAAGGGAAGATCATAAGAAGTAATAGCAAAGATCTTCCCAGCAACTTTCATGCAGATCGTTTCTTCTCCGAAAGGAAAGTCTTCCGTTACACCATTTTTGGAAAGGCAATATTTTCTGAATGATTCTAAGTTCAAATCTATTTTAAGTAGTTAGTAGTTAGTAGTTAGTAGTTAGTAGTTAGTAGTTAGTAGTTAGTAGTTAGTAGTTAGTAGTTAGTAGTTAGTAGTTAGTAGTTAGTATTTAGCACTCTGCAGTAAATAATAAATATTTTTCAATAGATATTTTAATATTAACTATTAACTAAGTATCTGTTAACTGTTTAACTGTTAACTGTCTCCATCCATTTTCTCACCACCACTGGTTTAAAATCTTTCATCCTTTCAATCAGGCTACGGGCTTCTTTATCAATTAATATCATATCCAGGTTATTTTTGTACACAAATTCCTGTTCCACGCTGTAATTAATAAACTCGATAAGTTTATCGTAATAACTATCCACATTCAGAATTCCGATCGGTTTATTGTGAATCCCAAGCTGCGCCCAGGTCCAGACCTCAAACAATTCTTCAAGAGTTCCTATTCCGCCTGACATGGCTATGAAGCCGTCCGAAAGCTCTGACATCCTTGCTTTTCGTTCGTGCATTGATTTAACTATAATTAATTCCGTCACTTCTTTTAACGCAGCTTCCCGCGAAACAAGATCTTCCGGAATGATACCGATTACTTTTCCATTATACTGCAAAACAGTATTAGCAATTTCACCCATTATACCGACATTTCCGCCTCCGTAGACAAGCGTTAGATTTTCTTCAGCAATTATTTTCCCAAGCTTCTGAGCAGCTGTAAGATGATTGACTCCTTTTCCCGAAGAAGATCCGCAGAATACGCAAATACTTTTCATTATTATAATTAATTTTCCAAAGGTTTACTTCTTCTTGTTTTTTTTAACAACGTGGAAATTATGAATGAGATCAATGCTCCTCCTACCAGAATGAACAGCAGCTGCTGGATGATCTGAACATTCAGACTGTATTGATATCTGATTATTGTTACTGCGGCATTTATTTCATCTCTTCCCGCATTATTCTGAAGTAATGATTTTTCGGTTTCAGCAGCAAGATAGTTAACAAAATCGGGGTTAATATATTCGTAGTAAACATAAGTGAATATGACAATCAGGACCGCAATAATAAAAGTTATGACCATACCCGTTTTAAATGCCTCTCCAAAAGTGATGTAGCCGAAATTCGTTTTAAATCTCTTCTCCCTGATGCCGAGATAAATACCTATGACAGGAATGATTGCTGCTACAATGCCTATATAGGAACCTAACTCATGGTAATTCGGAACAAGCAGGGTGTATTCAAATATCATCCAGACAAATAAAAGAAATGATGAGAATAATCCGTACTTTAATTCGACCATTTTTAAATTTATTTAAAAATCTAATGAAGTAAATGATGTGAAGAATTTTTGAAACAAATAATCTCCTATATTCAATCTTCTTTTACGTCCTTAAGAAGCTCTTTAGCATATTCAGCATCTTCAGGCATTACCTGAAATACGACAGGTCCTGTAATAGGATTAAATCCTGCCCCTAAAACTCCTACACCGAACAGATCCTGCACTCCGTCACCCTGCGCTAAATACTGGATCTTTGCCTCATCAAGCATAGATTTTACAACTGCTACAATGGCTTCATTTCCAGTTTCGAAAACTGTAACAAGTCTTTCGTGATCTTCTTTTTCCTGTTGTTCTTTGTTCATAAGTTTGGTTTAATTTTATTGTCAATGTTTGAAAATAATACTTATTAATCAATTTAATTTTATTTGCTCAATTAAACCGGATTCAATGATTGAAGATTACTATGAATTTCAGAAGGAGCATACACTCTGAAAATTAATTTTAATATTTGCATTAAACTTTGAAAATTTATTTTAAATATTATATTATAGTGTATAATGTAAAAAGCATTTTTTTATTTTTTAAAAAGTTTTGTCACAACATAAGACTAAAGTTGTCTAATATGTAAAAGATGAATTGAAATTAAAACAAAACAATAATGACAAATCCATTCATGGAAGTAAACGACACTGATACCACAGACAGGGACCTGGTGGAGTCAGCAGTGAAGGGTGATAAAAAAAGTCTGGAGCATCTCGTAAAGCGGCATCAGGCGTGGATTTATAACATTGCATTGAAAATGGTATGGGATCCTGTGGATGCTGAAGATGTAACTCAGGAAACACTTATCAGAATAATTACAAAGCTTTCCACTTTCAGAGGTGACAGCAGTTTCAGGACCTGGGCTTACAGGATCGCCGCCAATCACGTCATAAATATGAAAAAGAGAAAAAAGGAATTTGAATATACTTCATTCAGGATTTACGGGAATAATATTTTAAATTCTCCTGATACTGAACTCCCGGATCAGAACAATGTTCCGGTCGAAGTGGACCTTCTGATCGAAGAAACAAAGATAGGCTGTATGAACGCAATGCTGCTGTGCCTTGACCGTGAACAGAGACTGATATTTATTCTCGGCAGCATGTTCAATGTAAATGATGATGTGGGAAGTGAGATACTCGATATGACAAAGGTTAACTTCAGACAGAAACTTTCCCGCGCGAGAAAGCAGCTTGCCAATTTCATGACCGATAAATGCGGACTGATGGATAAAAATAATCCGTGTCACTGTTCAAAGAAAACAAAACTGATGATCGATGCCGGACATGTGAATCCTGAAAATCTGCTTTTCAGCAAACATCGACTTTATACTATCGAAAAAGTAACTCCTGATAAAGCCGCTGTACTCGATGATCTGCTTGAAGATAAAGCCTCAAAGCTTTTCAGAGAACACCCGTTTCAGCAGTCACCGGATTTCGTAAGTTCACTCAATCAGATCCTGGAAAGCAGAGAATTCAAAAGCATATTCAACCTGAATTAATAGTCAGCCCGGAATAATTTATAAATATAAATTTGCCGGAAATAGCTTGAATGCATTGCTTAAGCCGCTAAACATTTTCAGACTTGCAATACATAAGTATTATTACAAATTCCTGCAATATAACTGCAGCTTTAAAGCTTATTGTTTCTTTCATTTCTGAAACCAAAATCATCCGGACTTTAAAATATTTTTACCGGAACTGTCACAGGATAGAAATTTAATTGTCAAAGTATTTAAAGGATTTATAAACACTCAAATAAAATCATTATGAAAATTTTAAAACTGATCTGTATAATTGTACTGGCATTAAGCCTCAATGCCAAAGCTACAATAAGAAATGTGCCTGCTCAGTATGCCACTATACAGAGCGGCATTAACGCCAGCGTTAATCTCGATACCGTTCTCGTACAGCCCGGAACATATTTCGAGAACATAAATTTCCGGGGTAAGAACATAGTTCTGACAAGCAGATATTATCAGAACAATGATTATACATACGTTCAATCAACCATAATTAACGGCAGCACTCCTCTGCAGCCGGATACGGCAAGCTGTGTCATTTTTCATAATAATGAAGACTCAACTACTGTACTGCAGGGATTTACAATTACAGGCGGATCCGGTACGAAATGGACAGATGAACACGGCGCAGGATTATACAGAGAAGGCGGAGGTATTCTTGTTGCATTATGTACACCTGTAATTCAGAATAACATTATCACAGGAAATCACTGCATACCCGGAGGAGTAATGAGTACAGGCGGCGGAGGTATGAGGATAGGTGACTGTTACGGCAGGGTTTACAATAATCTCATTTCAAACAACAGTGCCAGATATGGTGCAGGAATCGTACTTAACTATTCAGGAGGTGAGTATAAGAATAATGTCATCTATAAAAATTTCGGTTCGGAAGATTTCGGAGCAGGAAGCGGAATGTGGCTCAACAGCAATTATTCCAGGCCAAGAATTATTGAAAATAACACCATTGTAGCAAATACTGCTGTTACAGGAATACCCGGAATATTGGGATTCAGCGGAGTACAGGCTTTTATCAGAAATAATATCGTATGGGGCAATAAATCGGATAATTCAGCTCTGCAGTTATCCGGCGGATCACTTACAGTCAGATATTGTGATGTACAGGGAGGATTTGCGGGAGGCGGAAATATAAATATAAATCCTGAATTTGATTCCACCAACTATTATTTAAAGAGCAGCTCTCCCTGCATAGATAAAGGAGACAGCAGCATAATTTATAATGATCCTTCGGATCCGGGTAATCCTGACAATGCAAAATGGCCTTCTCGCGGAACAGTGAGAAATGACCTTGGAGCTTACGGAGGACCCGGCAGTAAAGTAATATCTAACAGTGTTGTAGGTATTCAGAATCAAAATGGGTTGTTTTCTCCGCATAGATTTTATCTGTCACAGAATTATCCAAATCCGTTTAATCCTGAAACTGTAATAAGATTTTCATTACCGGAAAAAGG